>Ga0272442_10005043_pt1 | contig 17800 bp, 14 predicted proteins | sample SSMForm2O_FD_200262 | JGI IMG/M metagenome (GOLD analysis project Ga0272442, IMG submission 200262) | Marine sediment archaeal communities from Little Sippewissett salt marsh, Falmouth, MA, United States - SSM-Form-2O | ecosystem: Environmental > Aquatic > Marine > Wetlands > Sediment ... | reverse complement strand
TGAGTTCAAACCACCGGGGCCTTCGTTTTTCCGCCGCCTGTTCGTCGCTCCCTTTGCCCTTGGCCCAACGGCGCGGTCGCTGGGCGGATTCTACCAGCAGCTTGCGTCGCTTCTGGGCGCCGGCCTGCCCATCCTGCGCGCCTTCGAGGTGCTGGAGGAACAGACCTCCTCGCGTCGCATCCGCACCCGAATCCCCCTGATGAGGCTGCACCTCGAGGACGGCGGCGACGTGGCCGGCGCGTTCGCACGGTTCCCACAGGTGTTCCGCCCCCTGGACATGGCCATGCTGCGGGCCGGCGAACGGAGCGGGCGCCTCATCGAGGTGGTGGAGCGGCTGGCCGACACCTGTCAGCGCCGATCGCAGTTGGCGGGAAAATTCATCATCGGTGTGATCTATCCGGTGATCGTCCTCCACCTGGGGGCGCTTCTCCTTCCGATCATCGAGTGCGCCCAGGGCGCCGAGCAGCCGTACTGGCTCCTGGCGCTGGGCAAGTTGGCTTGGCTCTATGGCGGGTTCGTCGCGGTGTTCGTGATTCCTCGGATGATGCGGCAGTTCTCATCCTCCGCGTACGTTCTGGACAGCGTCGAGGAATACCTGCCCGTGTACGGCGGGGTGATGGAGAAGCTGGCGGTGGCTCGGTTCGGACGGGCGCTCGAAGGGCTGTACGCCTCGGGGGTAAGCCTCACGGAAGCGCTCCCAGTGGCGGCGGACGCGTGTGGCAACGAGCCGCTCCGCAGGCGTATCTGCCAGATGGTCCCGCGGGTCGACCAGGGCCAGCCGCTCAGCACGGCGATGAGGGAGGTGGGCGGCTTCCCCGCGGCGTTCCTCAACATGGTGGCCACCGGCGAGGAGAGCGGGGAGCTGTCCAAGATGCTCAAGAACGGCGCCGACTACTACGGCAACGAGGCGGAGACGGCGCTGAACCGGCTGGTCGTGGTGATCCCGATCTTCATCTACCTCGTTGTGGCCGCGTACATGGGCTACCAGATCTTCCGGTTCTGGTCGGGGCTCCTCGGCCGCAGCCTGGGGCCCTTGCAGGGACGAGGCGGCTGAGCGATGACACCTCTCCGCGCGCTGTTCCTCATCGGACAAACCGCCAGCGGCAAGGGCGCCGCCGGGCTCGTCCTCGCCCGGCGCCTGGGCGCGGAGATTATCTCGCTCGACTCGATGAAGGTCTACCGGGGAATGGACGTGGGCACGGCCACGCCTTCACCGGAGCGCCGCCGCGCCGTGCGGCACCACATGATCGATGTCGCCGATCCGCACGAGCATTTCAGCACGGCCCTGTACGTTGCGGGCGCCGAACGCGCGGTCGAAGACATCACCTCGCGCGGAGCGGTTCCCCTGTTCGTCGGCGGCACGGCCCTGTACCTCAAGGCCATCACGGAAGGACTCTTCGAAGGGCCTCCGGCCGACCCCGCGCTTCGCGCCCGGCTGCGGGCCGAGGCGGCCGAACACGGCGTGCCGGCGCTTCACGAGCGACTCGCCTGCGTCGACCCCGCCGCCGCCGAGAAGATCCACCCCAACGACCTGCGCCGCGTCGAACGGGCACTCGAGGTGTACGAGAAGACCGGCTCGCCCATTTCCGAACTACAGACCCAGTTCGGCCGACGCAACGAACGGTACGACGCCACCCTCATGGGTCTGCGCCGCGAGAAGGCCGACCTGCACGACCGGATCGGCCGCCGCGTGGACGCGATGATGGCCGGCGGTCTGCTGGACGAGGTCCGGCGGCTGTCCTCCGGCCCCCAGCCGCTGGGGAAGGAGGCGTCCCAGGCGCTCGGCTACCGTGAGCTGCTCGGCCACCTGAACGGCGAAATCAGCCTTGAGCAGGCGGTCGAGCGGATCAAGCTCCACACCCGCCAATTCGCCAAGGCGCAGATGACGTGGTTCAAGCGGATCCCGGGACTGCACTGGTTCGACGTGGCTCCGGACGAGGAGCCCGAGCACGTTGCCGAGCGGCTGGCGGAATTCCTCCGCTGATTCGGCTGAGCCCTATCTCACGTAGATGTGGTTCGTGAAGACCCAGGGGCGATTGTGCCGGCGCGCCTCGATGCGGTACACGCCGGGACGCGCATCGCGATGGACCAGTTCCCGCCCTTCCGCCTGGGCAACGGCCTCGGAGTTCCGCCGCAGCGTGATCTCCGCCTCCTCCGGCAGGGTGGCCACGAACTCGCGTTCGTCTCCTGCGGCCACCTCGTCGCCCATGAGGGCAACGTCGTCGCCACGGCGGGCCACGAACCGCGTCCCCGCCGCGTCGCCCACCAAGCCGTGCGAGCAGAAGCAGTGCCCCGCGGCCAGCGCGTCCACCAGCGCCGCCACGTCCGCAACAGCGTCGCCCGACCACTCGGGGGTCAGTACGTGGGTCCGGGCAGTCCGGAAGAGGAACTCCGTGGGCAGTACCCGGAACAGGAACCACTTGAGGTACCGCCAGGGGAAGCGAATCTCGTGCGCATCGAGCGCGCCGACGCCGGCGATATGCCGGCGGGTGGCCACCTCGTCCCAGTTTCGGAGAACCGCAGGGTGCGGCCCGGCGATCCCGGCATCCGGGTCGCGAACACCCTGAATGGGGTGCCACGGGAACGCCCATTCCACCCAGTCGTGCATGTACGACCAGATCTCGATCCCCGCGTAGCAGTCGGTCCGCAGGTGCGGCCACGCCTGGGGCTTGTGGTACAGCTTTCCGCGGCTGGAGCGCTCGGGATGGGCGATGAAAGACACGCCGCCCATCTGTTCGACCTGGGGCAAGTACTCGTCCGGAGGGGCGTGCCGCCACTCGGCGCACCGGTCGAGGCCGAAAACGACCGCATGGCCCTTCAGCGAGGTGACCTCGACCGCAATCGCCAGCAGGACCCCGTCGTGCCACCCCTCCCAGCCCTCGCGCTTCGAGGCCAGGGTGTTGTGATCGCAGACCACCACGTAGTCCAGCCCGGCTCGCTTGGCGCAGTCGACGACGTAGGGCATGCGCCCCGCGCTGTCGGAATAGGCGGTGTGGACGTGGAACACACCGACGTATTCGCGGAGGGGTCCCGTGGTTCCCGCGGGGAGTGCCGGGTTGATCTCAGCCGCTGGGGAGTTCGTCATGGCGCGTTTTGCCGAGCAGGAAGAACAGGCCGCCGATGAAATAGGTCACCATGAACATCGCGTCCCCGACCGCTCCGATGGCCCCGCCTTTGGCCACCCCGACGAGGGGGAACAGGAGCGCCATTGCGGCCATCCCCTGCCCCGCGCCACCGGGCACGAGCGGGAGAACGCGGATGACCATGGCCGGGGGCACGATGAGGGCGCAATGCCACAGCTCGATCTCGGCGCCCAGGGCCAGACCGTAGAGATAGTACACCAGGAACAGAGGGGCCTGCGCGGCGATAGAGAGAACGGCGGCGCCGAGCAGGGCGTCACGGCGGTCGCCGTAGAGGTGCAGGGCTCGATACACCTTTCCGACCGTCCCGCGGAACGGCACCAGGCGGCTGAGCCGGCCGAAGAGCCGGGTCGCCCGCAGACGCTTGCTCATCACCATCATGGTCAGGGCGATCATGCCGGCGATGCAGGCGGCGATGGCCAGCACCAGGACCCGGCCCACCGGCTGCCCCAACACGGTCACCCCCTCGACCTCCAGCGACCACACCCTGTGGAAGTCGATCACGATCGTGATGCAGGCCACGAAGAACAACGTGGCCAGCCCGAGAAACCGGTCGAGAAACACCGTCGTGGCGGCCTCGGCTTTCCTTTCGCTGGCCCGGGCCACGTAGTACGCCTTCACCGCGTCGCCCCCCACGCCGCCCGGAGCCACGACGGTGAAGAAGAGCCCCGTCATCGTCATGATGAACAGGTCGATCAAAGGAACGGAGATCCCCTGCGCCCGGAGCAGGATTCCCCATCGCGCCGACTGGAGAAAGAAGCAGATCAGCAGCGCGGCGAGCGCGACGGCCAGGTACGGCCACCTCGCCGCGGCGTCGCCAAGATCCTCCAGCCGGATCAGGCCCTGGTGGACCATCCAGCCCACAACGCAAGCGACGACGAACACCTTTGCGATCAGCCAGACCCACCGCGGCGTTTGTCTTCTATTCTCGGTCACGCGCCCAGTATCTCCATGAACGCCTCAATCTTCGTGCGGCTCCGCGCGTCCAGCGGACCGGGGCGGTCGCACTCGAGGGTGAGCACGGGCACGTTGAGCCGGCGGCGCACCAGGCGGTCCTGCAGGCTCCGGAAGCAGAAGCTCTGCACGTAGTGGACGACGGCTGCAATCCGCCGGCGCTCCAGCTCGCGCTCGATGTCGTCCAGGCGGAAGAAGATGTCGTAGGGATAGGTGTAGCGCCGGTATTGCTCGAGCAGCGTCCCGGCGTCGTAGGGCATGCTGAACTGGCGCTGCATTTCGTTGAACACCACCGCGGCGCCGAACTCCTCGAGCACCGCGTACAGATCGGAGCAGATGGGCGGGATGCCGATCACGCCGAGGCGGATCCCATCGGCCATCGGCGGGCGCCCCCGGGCCCGCTCCACGAACGCCGCCGCTTCGCTCTGGTAACGGTCCGCATCCCCCCCGAAATCGCTGCAGTTGATGAGCCATTGATGGTTTTCTTCGCCGGACACCCGCCTCTCCTCGAACGTCAGGCGGTCGATCTCGCGCCCCACGTCGCGGGCGGGGACGAGCCGCCGTCTCTGCTCCTCGGCCTCTTCCATCGTGGTCCCGAGCCGGTCGCACAGCTTGGTGAGTTCGGCCGCGAGCTCGGCGCTTCCGCGCCGATAGGGAAACGAGAAGTCGACGATCTCGGCCCCCTCGGTCTCCAGGATCTCGGCCAGCGCGTGCGTATTGCTGCAGTCGCCCCGGGCCACGGCGATCACCGTCCGGATCCCCTCCCGGCGCACAGCCGAGTAGATGCCCTTGATCCACGCGCAGAGGTTGCGCGGGAACCCCGCGTGCTCGGCCTCCTCCACCAGGATCGCCGGGTCGGGCGAGGTGACGAACCGGTTGTTGAGGTCCACCGGCGTCCGGCCCGCGGCGAACACGATCTCCACGGGGATCGTCGTCGTGATCCCGACCCGCTTGTCGCTCTCCGGCACCGGCGCCCCTCGCGCGAAAATGATGAGACAATTCTACAGGAGGCATGGGCGCTTTCCAAGCGTGACGCGAGGCAGGGCGATCACGGAGACTCCGGGTCTTGACCCGGCCCCACACGGCTGCTATGTTGCGTTTCCGGATCACCGGCGAGGCGGACCATGGCGCGAACAGTCTCCGTGCCCCTGCTCTTCGTAACCGCGACGGACACCGAGGTGGGCAAGACGGCGGTCGCTTCGGGTCTGGCGGCGCTGCTCCGAGGCCGAGGGAGGGACGTGGGGGTCATGAAGCCGTTCGCCGCCGGCTGCGCCGAGTCGGGCGGGACGCTGATCTCGGCCGACGGCGCCTGTCTGGCCCGCGCCGCGGGGGTCGATGACCCACACGAGCTGATCTGTCCCATCCGCCTGCGCCATCCTCTGGCGCCGACCGTGGCCGCGGAGTTGGAGGGTCGGCCCATCGACCTCTCCCTGGTCTGGAGCGCCGTGGACGCTCTGGCGGCCCGGCACGACCGCTTGATCGTGGAAGGGATCGGCGGCATAATGGTCCCCGTTACAGTGGACAGGTACGTCGCCGACGTGGCGGCCGAGTTGAGGGCGCCGCTCCTGATCGTCGCCCGAGCCGGCCTGGGCACGATCAACCATTCGCTTCTGACCGTCGAGTACGCGCGATCCCGCGGGCTGAACGTCGCCGGCGTTCTGTTAAATTCGCCGGCCGAGGCGCCGGCGGGCCCCGCCGAACGAACGAATCCCTCGGTCATCGCCCGGCGGGCGGGCGTCCCCGTGTTCGGGCCGCTGGGTCATTGCTCCGGGGTATCGGTCGAGACCGGGGAGTTGGGCGAGCTGCCGGCGATGCTGGCCGGGGTGGAAGGAATCGACGAGTTGATCTCGCAGTACCTCGGCGTTTGACCGGAGCCACGCGTGGACAACCTCTCCCCGCTCCTCCTGCTCCGACGATGCATCCTGTGGAACGTCCTGCGGACGGTTGGCCAGCATTCCCGGTTGAAGCTGGCCTCCATCGTCGTGCTGGGCGGCGGGATCTGGATCGGCCTGTACGTGTTCTCGTACTACGGCTTCCACTGGATCGTCCGATTGCTCCGCCAGGACACGATGTCGGACATGCTGGTCTCCGTGTTGTTCCTGATTCTGTCGGTGATGTTGGTGTTCAGTAACGCGGTGATCGCGTATGCGGCGCTGTTCCGGTCCAAGGAGTCGTGGTTCCTGTGGTCCTGCCCGCTGCGGCCGTCCACGCTGTTCCTGTACAAGCTGGGCGAGTCGCTGGCGTTCAGCTCGTGGGCGTTCCTGCTGCTCGGGGCGCCGATCATGCTGGCCTACGGGGTCCACAAGATGGCGCCGTGGTACTACTACATTGCGATGTTCGCCTTCTTCTTCAGCTTCATCCTGATCCCAGCCAGCGTGGGGGCGCTGATTGCTCTGGCCCTCTCGGCGCTGCTGCGGCCGTGGATGCGGAGGGCGCTGACGCGGGGCGCGGTGCTGGTGGCCGCGGCGGCCCTCATCATTGGGCCCTACTGCGCCCACCGGGCCCGGCCGGAGGCGAACATCTTCCGCACCGCAACCCTGGTCCGGCAAATCAATCTGGCGCACAGCGTGTACTGGCCGAGCTCGTGGATCTCGCGCGGGTTGGCGATCTGCGCCGGCTCGCGGGGCTCGGAGACGTGGGAGGACGCTCTGTACTACCTCGGCCTGCTGATCGGCAACTCGTTGTTCCTTTGCCTGCTCGCATCCGCCTTCGCCGGCCGCGCGTACGCGGGGGCGTGGGACCGTATCCACTCGGCGTCTTCCCGCCGGCGCACCGGGCGGCGGATCGGTCTCGCCGGCCGCGGCCCCGCCTGGCCGATGTTCCATCTCCTGGTCAAGGACCTCAAGACGTTCATCCGCGACCCCGTGCAATGGACCCAGTGCGCGGTGCTGTTCGGGCTTCTGGGGTTGTACATCCTGAACCTGCGCACCCTGCGATACCCGTCGGAAATGCCCCGGTGGCGGAACCTGACCACGTTCCTCAACCTGGGGTCGATCTGCCTGGTGCTGGCGACGCTGACCACCCGCTTCGTGTTCCCGATGTTCAGCCTGGAGGGCGCCCGCTTCTGGGTGCTGGGGCTGGCGCCGATCAAGCGGTCGAACGTGCTGTGGAGCAAGCTGCTGTTTGCGTTCCTCACCTCGCTGGCCATTACCGAGGTTCTGATGATCACGTCGGACCTGATTCTGGGCGAGCCGTGGGGATTGGTCTTGCTCCATGTCTTCACGGTTGCTATGATCTCCCTTGGCTTGTCCGGCATGGCGGTCGGCCTGAGCGTTCTGTACCCGAACCTGCGGGAGACGAATCCGGCCAAGATCGTCTCGGGTTTCGGCGGGACGCTCAACCTGATCCTGAGCCTGCTGTACGTCGCCATCGTGGTGCCGATCGAGGCCGCTCCCGTTCACCTGTGGCGGACGGGGCTGATCTCGTACCCGCAAATGCTCTGGGATGTGTCCCTTGCCGTGGGCGTCCTTGTCGTTCTGACCGGCGTCGCCTTCGGGCTGCCCATGTGGCTGGGCGCCAGGGCGCTGGCGAGAATGGAGTTCTGAGTGATCGACGACATTCGGCAGGCCATGGCGGTTGGCCGAGCCGAGTACATCGAAGTCCGGGTGCAGGAGACCAGCTCCACCGTCGTCCAGTACACGGGCAAGGAGTTGGAGAACATCGGCCGGCGTACCCGCCTGGGGGGGAGCGTCCGGGCCATGGTTCAAGGCGGCTGGGGGTTCTGCTCATTCAACGAAGTCGAGGAACTGCCGCGGTTCGTCAAGGCGGCCTGTGATCAGGCGCGCCTGGTGAAGCGCGACCCCACGGGCCTGGCTCCCGTCGAGCCGGCGGTGGACACCGTGGTCGCCTCGCCCGAGGTGGACCCCCGGGAGATCCCGCTCGAACAGAAACAGGCTCTCTGTGAGCGGTACAACAACATCATCCTCTCCTCACCGAGAATTCAGACGTCCAACGTCGTGTACCGGGACTCGACGGTCAACGAGTACCTGGTGACCAGCGACGGAGCCGAACTGCACCAGGAGACGTGTTTCACCGGCGCCATGGCCTTCGCCATCGCCAAGGACGGGGCCAACGTGCAGCGCGCCTACGACAGCGTGGGCGATGTCCGCGGCTACCAGATCGTCGAAGGCCTCGAGGACACGTGCGAGCAGGTCGCCCAGCGCGCCATCGATCTGCTGTCCGCCGACCCGCCGGAAGGCGGGGCCCACACCGTGGTGCTGGACCCCAAGCTGTGCGGGGTATTCGTTCACGAGGCGTTCGGGCACCTCAGCGAAGCGGACTTCATCCACGAGAACGAACGCCTCCGCGAGATCATGCGCCTGGGCCGCCGCTTCGGACCCGACTCCCTCACCATCTGCGACCGGCCCGACATGCCCGGGGAAGCCGGGTACTACGCCTACGACGCCGAGGGCGTGGCCGGCGCCAAGACGGACCTCATCCGCGACGGCGTGCTCACCAGCCGGCTTCACTCCCGCGAGACCGCTGCAATGATGGGCGAACGGCCCACGGGGAACGCCCGGTGCCTCAGCTACAGCTTCGCCCCCATCGTCCGCATGTCCAATACGTACATGGAGCCGCGAGAGCACTCCTTCGACCAGCTTCTCGAAGGCATCGAGACGGGCCTCTACGCCATCGGCGCCATCGGCGGCCAGACCGACATGGAAATGTTCACCTTCTCCGCCGAAGAAGGCTACGAGATTAAGAACGGAAAGCTCGGACGCAAGCTGCGTGACGTCGTTCTCACCGGCAACGTATTCCAGACCCTCGAAAACGTCGAGCGAATCGGGAATGACTTCCACACGCACGGCGGACTGGGCGGGTGCGGCAAGGGCGGGCAGTCCCCCCTGCGCGTGTCCGACGGCGGGCCCAGCGTGCGAATCAAGAACGTCGTAGTGGGTGGACGCTGATGGACGTCGACACGGTCACGGACAGCATCCTGGACAAGGCGGGCCGCGCGGCCGATGCCGCAGAGGTCTTCTTCGAGCGCTCGGAAAGCCGCCCGGTCGAGTTCGAGAACAACCAACTCAAGTACGTGGCGGCCAAGTCGGGGCGCGGCATCGGGCTGCGCGTAATCCAGGACGGCCGGATCGGATTCTCCAGCACCTCGGACTTCAGTCGTGTCGACGAACTGATCGAGAACGCCCTGGAGAGCGCCACGTTCGGCCAGGAGGCCAAGTTTGAACTCCCGTCCTCGTGTGAGTCCGCCGACGTGAACGTGTACGACGAGGCGGCGGCGAAGTACACCACCCGCGAGATGTCCGAGCTCGGCCGGGCGGCCATCGACCGCGTGCTCCAGAAACACCCCGACGTCCAGTGCACGGCCTCCATCAGTACCTCGATCAGCGAGGAACGCATCGCCAACACCAGCGGCCTGGACGTCGGACATCGGTCCACGTCCTTCTCGGCGCATCTCACCGCACTGCAGGTCCGCGAGGGCAACTTCCTGTGGGTGGGCGACGGGCGGTCCACGGCCAAGCTCCTGGTGGACCTCGAGCCCGTGGTCGAGAAGGTGGTCCGCGACCTCGACCTGGCCCAGAAGGAAGCGGTCATTTCGACGGGGACCCATCCGGCGATCTTCACGCCCGACGCGATGGCGACCCTGCTGATCTCGCTGTCGCAAGGCGTCAACGGCAAGACCGTGCAGAAGGGCGCCTCTCCCCTGGTCGGGAAACTCGGCGAGCAGATCCTGGACGAACGGATCACCGTCATCGACGACCCCCTGGTCGACTACGGCCCGTCCAGCGCCCCGCATGACACGGAGGGAATCGCCGCCAACCGGACGCCGCTGGTCGAGAAAGGCGTGTTGAAGAGCTTCCTCTTCGACCTCCAGACGGCGGGCATGATGGACGCCCGGCCGACGGGCAACGGCCTCCGCGGCTATGGATCCCAGCCCGGCCCCGGGCACAACAACACGATGGTCCGGCCCGGCGACACGCCGTACGCAGAGATGCTCGCCGGTGTGCGGCGCGGACTGCTGGTCGACAGCGTCCTCGGCGGCGGGATGAGCAACACCCTCGCCGGGGAGTTCTCCGTCAACGTGGAACTCGGGTTCCTCGTCGAGAACGGCTCCCTGGCCGGACGGGTCAAGAACTGCATGATCTTCGGCAACGTGTACGACCTGCTCAAGGATGGGATCGAGGCGATCGGCGACACCCCCGAGATGAAGAGCTCGCTCAGCATCCCACATTTCTGCTTCAAGGACATCAGCGTCGCAACGCAGTGAGAACAGCCAGTCGTTGGTGATCAGTCACCAGGTGGCCGGGGCGCCGGCGGTGCCGACGGAGGACTGATCTCTTCGGAAAGGGAGGACCCCGTGAAGATCCTGCTCGTCGGTTCGGGGGGGCGCGAACACGCTCTGGCGTGGAAGATCGCCCAGTCCCCGTTGTGCGACACACTGTACGGCGCTCCCGGTAACGGCGGCATCGGACAACATGCGCAACTGGTGGACATCGCGGCCGACGACGAGGCGGTGCTGCTCAGGTTCGCCAAGCGCGAGGCGATCGACCTCGTCGTGGTCGGGCCCGAGGCCCCCTTGGTCGACGGCCTCGTCGACCTGTGCGCCGGCGCCGGAATCAAGGCGTTCGGGCCGTCCCGCGCCGCCGCCCAGCTCGAAGGCAGCAAGGCGTTCGCCAAGGAAATCATGCACAAGCACGCCGTTCCCAGCGGCCGGTTCGAGGCGTTCAGCTACGCCGAGGCCGCCAAGGACTATGCCGCCACCCTCCGGCCGCCCATCGTGGTCAAGGCCGACGGTCTCGCGGCCGGGAAGGGCGTCATCATCTGTCAGTCCGTCGAAGAGGCCGCGCGGTCGGTCGACGCCATGATCATCGAGGGCCGCTTCGGCTCCGCGGGCAGCCGGCTGGTCATCGAGGAGTTCCTCGAAGGGGAAGAGGCCTCCATCCTCGCGTTCACCGACGGAAAGACCATCGCCGCCATGCCCACCTCCCAGGACCACAAGCGCGCCTGCGACCATGATGAGGGCCCCAACACCGGCGGCATGGGCGCCTACTCCCCCGCGCCCGTCGTCACCTCCCACGTCTACGACAAGATCGAACACGACATCCTTATCCAGACCATCCACGCAATGAACGTGGAAGACAAGCCCTACCGCGGCGTCCTCTACGCCGGCCTGATGATCGACGGCGAGGACCCCCGGGTGCTTGAGTTCAACGTCCGCTTCGGAGACCCGGAAACGCAGCCGATCCTGATGCGTCTCCGGTCAGACTTGGTCCCCGTGCTCCTCAGCACCATCGACGGCACCCTCGACCAGATGGAGATCGACTGGGACCCCCGGCCGGCCGTCTGCGTCGTGATGGCCTCCGGCGGATACCCCGGCAGCTACCAGAAGGGCTTCCCCATCACCGGCATTGACCAGGCCGAAGCCCTGGGCGACGTCAAGGTCTTCCACGCCGGCACCGCGGAACAGGACGGGAAGCTCGTCACCAACGGTGGCCGGGTCCTTGGCGTGACCGCGATCGGCGACGACCTGCCCGGCGCCATCAACCGCGCCTACCAAGCGGTGGACAAGATTCACTTCCAGGACGCGCGCTATCGGACGGACATCGCCGCGCGGGCGCTGAAGCGATTGGCGTGACCCCCCGCAGGCCGCCGGCGCCACCTGCCGCAGTTCTCGCACCCGCACGCTCCGCAAGCACCGGACCGACGACACGCGGGGTACACCATGTACCTGCGCGGATCCAAATTCAGCCGACCTCCCTCTTGACAGTCCGGGGCACGGCCCCTAGAATAGCCGCTTGCCGTGATCCTGGCGTTGGTTCCCCTCCAGAACAGTGGGCTATCGCGGGATCGCGGGTGTTTTTTGCTCCCCTCTGAGGTCCACAACCGATGGCTGTTCCCAAACGACGCCACTCGAAGGCTCGCGGGCGCAAGCGACGCTCGCACGACGCCCTGGCGGCCCCCAAACTCGTTGTCTGCCGCCAATGCCACCAGAAGAACCCCGCTCATACCATCTGCACCAACTGCGGCAGCTATGCCGGCCGGATCGTGGCCCCTCCGAAAGAGGAGAAGTAGCTGAATGCGGATCGCAGTCGATGCGATGGGTGGTGATCACGCGCCCCGCGTCGTGGTCGAAGGTGTGGTCCGCGCCGCCCGCGAGTTCCGCGACGCAGACATTGTGCTGGTGGGAGACACGGCCCGCCTCGGGGAGCAACTCCGCCGCTGCCCCGACCGGACCGGCCGAGTCCACACCGAGCACGCAGACGCGGTCGTCCACATGGGTGATTCCCCCGTCGAGGCCATCCGCAAGAAGGGGAACACCTCGATCGGCCGCTGCGCCGAGCTGGCCAAGACGGGCGACGCCGACGCGATCCTGTCGGCAGGCAACACGGGGGCCGCCATCGCCGCCGCGACCCTGGCCATGGGCACCCTGGAGGGCATCCGCAAACCGGGGATCGCCGCCCCGTTCCCGACCGTGACCGGCGGCGAGTGCATCGTCATCGACGTGGGCGCCAACGTCAAACCCAAGCCCGAACACCTGCTTCACTACGGCCTGATGGCCAGCGAATACGTGAAAGCCATCCTCGGGACGTCGACTCCCCGCATCGGGCTGATGAACGTCGGCCAAGAGGATGCCAAGGGAAACGAGCTGGCCAAGGAGACCCACGCCCTGTTCCGGGCCTCGCCGCTCAACTTCGCCGGCAACATCGAGGGCCGCGACATCTTCCAAGGGGCCATCGACGCGGCGGTCTGCGAGGGCTTCGTGGGCAACGTCCTGCTCAAGGTGGCCGAGGGGGTCGCCGAGGCGTTGGTCAATCTCCTGCGCGCCTCGCTCCGGGAAAAATGGACCTACCGGGTGGGCGCCGGCCTGTGCAAGCCGGCGTTCCAGAAGCTGTTCGGCGAGCTCCACAGCTCGGCCTACGGTGGAGCCCAACTGCTGGGGGTAGACGGAATCTGCATCGTCGCCCACGGCAGCTCCGATGCCACGGCCATCTTCAACGCCGTGCGCGTCGCCATCGAGCTGTCTCAGAAACACGTCAACGATCACATCGTGGAGGCGGTAAAGCGGATCGGGAGCCCGACCGACCGAAAGACCGCGACCGCCTAGTCAGGACTCCGATCCCATGAACCTGAGGAAGGTTGGCATCACCGGCACCGGCTCCTACGTCCCCGAAGACAAGATCACCAACGCCGACCTCGAAAAGATGGTGGATACCACCGACGAGTGGATCACCACCCGCACCGGCATCAAGGAACGCCGCAAATGCAAGCCGGAACAAGCCACTTCCGACTTAGCTCACGGGGCCGCCGTCCAGGCGCTCGAGGACGCCGGGGTCACCGCCGACGAGCTCGACGCGATCATCGTCGCCACCATCAGCCCGGACATGAACTTCCCCTCCACGGCCTGCTTCCTGCAAAAGAAACTCAAAGCACTCAACGCCTCCTGCTGGGACATCTCCGCCGCCTGCTCCGGCTTCATCTACGCGCTGCGCAGCGGCCGGGCCCTCGTCGCCTCGGGCGACTACGACAAGGTGCTCTGCGTCGGCGCCGAGTGCATGACCAAAATCACCAACTACGAGGACCGCACCAGTTGCATCCTCTTCGGCGACGCCGCCGGCGCCGCCGTGCTCCAGCCCATCACCGACGGACGACACGAGATCCTCGACATTTTCACCCGATCCGACGGCCACAGCAAGGCCGCCATGTCGATGGTGCTCCGTTGCGGCGGGACGCAGAGCCCCTTCTGCCAGGAGGCGCTCGACCGCAAGGAGCATCTCCAGGTCATCCACGGCCGCGAGGTCTATCGCTTCGCGGTCACCAAGCTCTCCGAGGTAATCGTCCGCGCCGCCGAGAAGCAGGGCATCGCGGTCACCGACATCGACTGGGTGATCCCTCACCAAGCCAACCTGCGCATCCTCCAGGGCGTCGCCGCGCGGATCGGCCTCCCCCAGGAACGGTTCTACATCGACCTCGACCGGTACGGCAACTCCTCCGCCGCGTCCGTCCCCCTTGCCCTCGACGAGGCGGTCCGCGACGGCTCCGTCCAGGACGGCCACCTCCTCGTCATGGCCGTCTTCGGCGGCGGCCTCACCTGGGCCTCCGCCACCATCCGGTGGTAGCCGAGCGGTCAGTCATCAGCGGCCCGTGATCGGTCGGCAGGCGTTCCAGCAGCGCTACGGTGTCTGCGGCGCCTTGGCGCCGTGCTGGCGCAGGAGTTCCTCGACCTTCTTGCGGCCCTCGACTTCCTTCTTGCGGCCCTTGGCCACGGCGTAATCGAGCGCGCTCTTGCCGGCCTTGTCCTTTGCGTTCACATCGGCGCCGGCGGCAATCAGGAGTCTGGCGATGTAGGCGTCGCCGCGCCGTGCGGCCAGGTGCAGCGGGGTCCGTCCGCTTGCGGTCCGCGCACCGGGTTCCGCGCCGTTGGCCACCAGCAGCTCGACCACCCTTGCGTGCGAGCCCCGGGCGGCCAGATGGAGCGGGCACGAGCCGTCCTTTGCCCGGGCATTCACGTCGGCCTTGCGCGCGATCAGGAGCAGGGCCACCTGCTGGAGCCCGGCCTCGGCGGCTTCGTGGAGCGCCGTCCGGCCCGAGTCGTCCGCCGCATTCATCCGAGCGCCTGCGCTCAGGAGCAGCGCCGCCACGTCCCACCGGGCCGCCTCCAGGACCTTGCTCTTCCGCGTTCCCACCGCGGCGTGCAGCGCCGTGCGGCCGCCGGGCCCCGTCAGGTGGATGTTCTTGCCTGCGGCGACATACAGCCGCACGCGCCCCACGTCACCCGCCGCGGCGGCGGCGTGCAGCGGCGACGTCGTGAACACCCGCTTCGTCTTCGGCAGGGCTCGGGCGATCTCCGTCAGGCCGGCCCGGGTGATCCACGTCTTGCTGAGGATGAGCGTCTTCAGGCCGGTCACGGCGCGGACCCGGAGCAGCCCGGCGTCGCTGAGGCGCTCGCACGACGCGAGGTCCAGGGTCTCCAGCCGCCGCAGCGCCCGCAGGTCCGCCAGGCCCGAGCCGACGATCTCTCGGCAGCCGGCCAGCGAGAGCCGCCGCAACGCGCCGAGGGCCGCGAGGCGCCGCACCCCGGCGTCGGTGATCCTCGTGTGGCCCAGGTCGAGGTCCTCGAGGGCCGTCAGCCCGCCCAGATGGCCCAGGCCCCGATCCGTGATCGAGCGGCACAGGCACAGGTTCAGCTTCTTGAGCCCAACTTGCCGGCCCAGCCGCCGCAGTCCCTCATCGGTGATCCGCGCCCCGCCCAGGTCCAGCACCTCCAGGTGCTTCAGGTCGCTCATTGCGGCGAGCCAGCGGTCATCAACCCCGCAGCCGCCGAGGCGAAGGACCCGGAGCCCGGCCAGCTTCTTCAGATGGCTCATTCCCGCGAAGGTGAGTCCTTTGCAGCCGCTGAGGTCGAGTTCCCTCAGCGCCCCCAGCGTCGCCACATGTTTCATCCCGGAATCAGTGAGCCGCGTGCATCCGCTCAAGCTGAGTTCTTCCAGCCCGGTCAGGCTGGCGAGGGGTTCGAGCGCCGCATCGGTCAGTCGTTGGTTTCCGCCCAGACGAAGGACCTCGAGCCGCCGCAGCGGCGCCACGTGGACCAGCCCCTCGGGAGTCAGCCGCCGGCAGTCCGAAAGGTCGAGCCACCGGAGCCCGCCGAGCCGCTTCAGATGCGCCAAGCCCGGCCCGGTCACCGAGGTGCGCTTGAGGCACAGCCCGGGAACCGCGTTCTCCTGGACCACCTTCGCCACCTCCGGGAGCTGCTCGTCGGTGAACGAGCCGTAGTACCAGCGCTCCTTCCCCCACGGCCAGATCGCCCACGCCGCGTTGTCGGGGACCTCGAGCCCCGGCCCCTTCGGCGCGCCCTGGCCCTCCATCACCACGATCATCTCCTTGCTCCACATCACGCCGCGGTCGGGCGACCACGGAGTGTAGCCGATCACGCTCCCGTCCTTCCGGATCACCGTCGCCATCAGCTTGCAGTTGAACCGGCCCGCGTCCGCCGGCGGGCACAGCGCCGCGGCCACGGCCGCCAGGCCCGCAGCCAAGGCTCCCTGGATGTTCCCCATCCTCCGCCCTCCTCCGTACCGCCTATTATACACGGCTCCCTTGCGTCTCGCCTCGGAAAAGGTCGGACTGGAAAGGGTGGGCGGCAAGGCTCAGCTCCTTTTCCGGAAGACTTCTGCGAAATGCCTTCCGGCCCCGCCGGAAGGCATTTCGCCCAGAAGTTCTTGGAGGGGGTGCGGGGGACCTTCTTTCCAAGAAGGTCTCCCCGCCTTCCATCCAAAGCATGGACGTCAATAGAATCCGCCCCCGCGTTCCGATCAGATCCCCTTCAGCGGCGGCCGTTGGTTCTTCGGGATCAGCGGATCGAAGCGGAAACCTCTCGTGCCGGCCTGGAACTCGGCGCGGACGTTGCCGAGCAGCCGCTGGTTTGTGAACAGGTCCCAGGCGGTCGCGGCGAACACCTCCGCCGCGCGCAGTGTCGCCCGGTGCGCGAACGGCAAGTTCGTCTGGCGCGTGTATTCTCGGTGATGGCCGCGCGTCCCCCTCGCCACGCACGCCAGCGCGAACCCGCCCAGCGGCGCCAGCCACGAAACCGTGTCCCCGTCGTCCGATGCCCGGCCCGGCTCCCAGCCAATCTCCGTCTGGACCCGGGTGGCGAAGTCCGGCTCCTTGCCGAGCATCCTGACCCGCTTTCGGTCCGCCTCGGTCGGGCGGGGGGCGCCCATCAACAGCAGGTTGTCGAGAACCCGTTTGGCCAGCGTCTCGTTGCGGAGCCGGTTGTACATCGCGGTGATTGTCTTGTGGCGCACGCGGGTCTCAGTCATCGTGGCGGCGCCCTTGGCGCAGCGGATCAGCCGCCGCGTCACGTCGTCGACCTGCTCGCGGTCCTTGGCGCGAACGTAGTACCAGATCTTCGCGTACTCCGGCACCACGTTCGGAGCGTTGCCGCCGTCGCGGATGACGCAGTGGATGCGGACGTTCTCGGCGACGTGCTCCCGGAGGTAGTTGACGGCGACGTCCATCAGCATCGCGGCGTCGAGGGCGCTTCGGCCGCCTTCCGCGTAGGCGCCGTGCGCCGTCCGGCCACGGAACTCGAACACCAGCGAATCGAGCGCCGACCCGCCCGCGGCCTTGACGCGGTTGTCGCTCGACGGATGCCAGCACAGGCAGGCGTCCAGCCCCCGAAACGCGCCGTCGCGGGCCATGTAGACCTTGCCGGCGAGCGCCTCCTCTGCCGGGCAGCCCCAGTAGACCACGCGGCCCGGCTTGCCCCTGGCCTCGAGCATCCGCGCCGCCGCGACGGCGCCGGCGGCGGCGCCGACCCCCAGCAGGTTGTGCCCGCAGGCGTGGCCGTACGTGCCCGGCTTCTCGCCGCAGTCGGGCAGCGCGTCGTACTCGCCCAGCATGCCGATCACCGGCCGGCCGGCGCCCTGGACCGCCCGGAACGCGGTAGGCACCATTTTGAACGGGAACGTGACTTGGAACCCGTGCCCCGCCAGGTAGTCGGCGAGGAGCGCCGCGGACCCGGCCTCCTGGAACGGTGGCTCGGCCAGGCCCCAGATCGCGCTGGCCAGCCGCGCCACTTTCGTCTTTTCTGACGCCGCCAGTCTCCGAATCAGTTTCTTTTTCTCGGCGGGCCGCATAGCGTGGTCCCCTTCGTTTGTTACTCGTAGATGTCCTTCGTCGATGGCCGGAGTCCCTTGGGCAGCAGGGGGTCGTACGGGCGGCCCTTCCGGCGGCGCCGGAACTCGGCGCGG
>Ga0272442_10005042_pt1 | contig 17800 bp, 8 predicted proteins | sample SSMForm2O_FD_200262 | JGI IMG/M metagenome (GOLD analysis project Ga0272442, IMG submission 200262) | Marine sediment archaeal communities from Little Sippewissett salt marsh, Falmouth, MA, United States - SSM-Form-2O | ecosystem: Environmental > Aquatic > Marine > Wetlands > Sediment ... | reverse complement strand
CACGTCGTTGCCCAGCAGATCGCCGCTGAGGACGCTCCGGTACGCGTCGATCTCTCGCGCGTCCGGATTGGGCTGCCCGAAGCCGGCGTAGCTGCCTCTGACGGCGACGTCCTGTGGCAGTCGGAACGTTTCCGTCGGATCGCCCGTGGCGACCTCGTCCACGACGATGCCCGTCCGCGTGCCCTGGATAACGACGCGTCGGTCGGGCCGATACGTACCCTGTGCCACGCGGATCTCGTCCCCGGCCCGCGCGCTTTCCAGGGCGTTCTGTAAACAGACATAAGCGGTCTCCCAACTCGATCCGTCACCGCCGATGGGCGCCCTCGCGTCGACGTAGATAGTCGATCCGGCCCGGGCGCCGCTGCACACCCAAACCAGGGCGAGACATCCGACGACGACCCTTGCACGGTCTTGGATGATCTCCATAGCTTCCACTCCTCTCTCACCAGGATTCCGAAATCGGTGCTCTAGTCGTGCAATTGACCGGTCGCCAGCCGCGCCAGCCAGAGCATGCCGCCCCCTTGCCGCGGAGCCGAACCGGACCGGATCTCCGGCGGCGTGGCATACAGGGGGTCCGTCACCTCAGGAAGGTCCTGGAGATAGGCAAGACGCAGTTCGCCCAGGCGCGTCGGTTCCACGGCCGTGTCAGTAAAGAAGGTGATTGTCTCAATGAGGTCGTTCTCCATGTCGATGCGGTAGACCAGCCTGACCTCGCCGGTGTGGACTGTCACTCTGGCGCGAGCCGCTTCGTTGTCATATTCCGTCTCGAACGGCAGACGTTGCTCGGCCGCATCGCGCCGGATCGTGTCAATGCAGTGCAGGCCCACCCACGGTCGAGCCAATCCCTTGAAGAAGCTCCCCCCGGCCAGCCGCGCGGCAACGTAGCCCCGATCGTCATACGTGCATGCCCCGGTGGGCGTATCGACGAGCGTTGCCTCTCGGCCCAGACGCATCTTGATCCAGGCCCCGTGCTCGCGTGCGGCAGCGTATACGAAGGGCAGGCGACCCGTTCCCGAAACGGAATGGTCACCAATGCGCCCACTGACCCGGAAGTAGGTCCAGCCCCGCTTGTGCATGGTGTCGCGATCGTCCGCGACGGGCGTGCGCTCGGGCCAACTGACCTGGAAGTACTCTTCTTCCAGCACGTTGACATGGCGATCGATGCGCCAGATCTTGCTGCCGCCCTCGCGGTCGCTGGTGCAGATGACAAGCAGATCGCTTCGCCGGTGCCTGCCGGTCAGCTCCATGTCGGTCGCACGTCCTTCTGTCTGTGCGATGAAATCACTCAGTTCTGCGTCGTCGGTCGGCAATCGCGCCACCGCCAGATCGGGTTTCCACGCGCGGTGGTTCTTGATGCGGACGGTATCGGCCCTGCGGTCGAAATGGTAGTTGGCATACTGGTTCTGAAGGATGTGACAGACCGGGTTTGTACCGGCGGCATCGGTTTGCAGAAACCGTAGCATGAGCGGCCTGCCCGGCCCGTCCGGGAAGTAGTACCAGCATTCCTGCTGCCGCTGAGGGGAGATCCGCCAGGGCGTCGCCGGCAGCGTTATCGTCGCGTCGGGGCGTGTCGCGAACGCAATTGGAACGGACTGGGAGTCCAGGGCGGTCGAGCCCACCGCCAGGGCGCCGGTCGCGGCCATCACAATCAGACCCGCCCGTCCGGTGGCGGTCGCCAGCAGCGTCGCCAGGGAGCCAACTTCCAGCGTCGCGCCCGTGACCGCCACCTGGGCGGCGCTGGCCTTGCTCGTCGCGGTCATCTTGCCAAAGGCAATCAGGGCCAGCAACAGCGAGCCTTTCTCCAGACCGTGATCCGAGAGCCGACGGGCCAGGGACTTCTTGGCGCGGTAGAACGTGGCCCGCGCCCCCATTTCCGAACAACCTATGAGGTTGGCGATTTGGCGGTAGGAAAGATGGTCGTAGCATCGCATCGTCAAAACGGCGCGATGTCGGGGCGCCAGTTGGGAGACCGACTGCATCACGATCTCCTTGATCTCCTCCGTGACCACCTCGGCCAGCGTGCCGTCCCCCGGGGCCGCGCCCGGCTCGTAGCCGGTCTCGGAGAAGCTACGGGTCTTCCGCCGCCACCGCTTGCCGTAGTGGCCGCGAACCTTGTTGAACGCGATACCGTGGAGCCAGCCCCAGAACGACTCGGCTCGCTTGAGTTTGCTGAAGATTCTGAGCATTTCGAGTATCGTCTCCTGCACGATGTCCTGGGTCAGGTCCTCGCTGAGCGTCAATCGCAGCACGTATTCGTGCAGGCGGACCCTCGCCGCCTCGGCCAGACGATCGAGACTGTCCTTCTCGCCAAGCTGTGCCCTCTTGACCAATTCGATGTCGTCAGTGCGATAAGACATCCCTTGCCACCTACAAGTCTGACGGGCGGTTCGGATGTGACGCAGACGCGAGCTTTTTTACGGGTTTTTTTCCCGGTTTCAGGAAGATCAGACCACGACCACGGCAGAGCGTGTAAAACGGGTCGGTTTCCACGCGTCTGAGGCAGGCAGGGCCGCAGAGGAAGGTTGCCGGTGCGGACCCTCTCTGACTCGCGCGAAACGTCGCCCCAGCGAGGCGGCTACACCCTCACTCGTCTAGAAACCCGGACAAACGGCTCAGTAGTCCTTGAAGCGATGCATCCACTCAGGCCAATCTGATGCGACGACACCCCCGGCCTGGGTCCACGGGCCGGTCACCACGAAATCGCGGTTCCACTTCAGGGTCCACATCTCCTTGAGGCCCACGCGCCGTGTGCTGTTGTCCATCATTAGCGTATTGGAGAAACCGTCATGCCGGTCCAGCGCGAAACGCTTCATCTCGTCCGTGTGGCCGCCGGGCCAGGCCTCGCCCCTCACCGCTGGCGGTGAATCCCGGAAATCCGGACACCCACCCCCGTGATAGCAGGACGTCAGCACAGGGATGTTGTTGGATCCTTTGGCCTCCAGCGTCCGCCACATCCCCGATCCGGGGCGGTCCTGATAGTCCTGCCCGGCCGGGCTTGGCGGTGTGTAGACCCAGGCATTGATCCCATAGCTGGCTGTGTAGTGGCCGTCCGGATTATTGTAGCCATACGCGGCCCGGCTCAGCTCCGCGCCTTCTGCGAATGTCTTCGTGGCCATAGGGCACAGATACATCTCGTACCGGTCCGCCTCACCATCCTTCATCACGACGTCAAGATAGGGGCGCGAGATGACCAGCCAGTACCCGTCGCTGCCCGTGGTGGCGATCTGCTGGTTGTTCTCGTTGCCGTACATCGCGAAGACCAGCCCCCACTGTCTGAGATTGGCCAGGCACGTTACGGATTTGGCCTGCTTCTTGACCCGCGAAAGGGCCGGCATGAGGATCGCCATCAACAGGGCGATAATGGCGATAACGACAAGCAACTCGATCAGGGTGAAACCTCTGCGTCGGGCCATACGTTGCCTCCTTATCTCAAAGATGTCTTGGACCTCTCTAAAGATACACCAAAGCCGCCTTGTGTTCCATTCCCAAGCGACTTTTCAGTTCTCAGACGCCCCTGAATCGGTCTCGGCCGGCCCGTTCAGTCGGCCTGTCCCGCTCGGCTCCATCTCGCCGACAAGGGCTCGAATCAACCGAAATTCCAGCTCATAAACGTTGCGCAGCGCCGCATCTGGGATCACGTCGCCGATCACGCCCATCTTCAGGTCGGCAAAACGGGCCCCAAAACCGACCGCCGTGACAGTCCCTTCGCCCACATAAGCCGTCGCTGCCACCGGACGCCCGGCCAGCCGTATCAGCGGATCACCGCCCTGGACCGCCGAGGCAGTCTCGACAACAACGCCCCCTGGCCAGCCTTCAGGCGTCTCCAGCGGCCCACTCAAGGGGAACTGCCTGTCCATCTTCAGGCCGAACGGGCCCAGCAGGGCGTTGGCGGTGGATTCGCCGTTGGCCGGCGAGTCGATCACCAGCACCTTGCCGCCACCTGTCACGTAATCGACCAGATGCTCTCGGAAATCCGGCCGAATCTCGCGACTCGGGTACAGCAGCACAAGCAGATCCCCATCGAAGGCATCGTCGCCCTCAGCGCGGCCGGTGAAGTAGCCCAGCCGCAAGATCCAGCGTTCGAAGATGCCGAATCCGTTCGCTTCGCCGGCGATGAAACCGCTCTTCGACAAGGGCGTCTCGCAGACGGTCCGGTCGATGACCACGCGCGTCAGCGGTCGGACCGGCTGGGCAGCAGGCATCACGGCCCGATGAATCCCGGCCGTCGCTGCCCCCGCGGCGCTGACACCGAGCAACCCGGCACCGAGCAGCACAAGCCAGCCCCCGGTCCACCCGCGCCCGGCCACGAAAGCACCGCCCACCAGCAAAACGCCAAGTCCCACCAGCACGAGTCGCGAGTCCAACGCCGGATTGCGGTAGTTGAGCCATTGCAGCATACCGAGCATCAGCTCCGCCTTGCCGGGCTCGAACGTCGAGAAGTTGGAGAAAATCGTCGAGTCGCCGAACGCGGCCACACGCCCGGACCCATGATGCGTCGTCCAGAGCTGCACGAACGCGCCGTACCGCGCCTCGGCACGGTCCGTAACCTGAGGGTAGTAGTTGCTCGCGTGATAGTCGGCCGGCAGACTCCGCAGACCTCTGGCGGCAATAGCGGCCCGCCCGTTGCTGAGTCCCGGATCGATGGAGCACGAAACCGCGAAGTGCATTGGCCCCACGTGCTGCACGATCGGATGCGGCACGCTGGGCCGGCGATAGAGCTGGTCGAAGACCGTGTCGATATCGAACAGGCAGTCGTGCCGAAACCGAAAGCCGAAGCGTTCCGAAATATCGTTCAGGTAAGTCCCGGTATTGAACACGTTCGTGTGTTCCCCGATCAGCAGCAGGCCACCGCCGGCCTCGACGAACCGCTCGATATGGGCGATCTCATTGGGATCGTAGCGTGCCGTCGGGACCTTAACGACCAGCACGTCACAATCGTCCAGCGTATTGGCGTCGATCGGCGAATCCAGACGCCCCATATCATAGAAGCGCGAGCAATAGTCGTAGATACACGCGTAGTTGTACCCCGATTCCTGCCCGTACCAGTTCGGATCGTAAGGCTTGTCCGTGCGTTCCCACGTCGACCGATGTTCATCGATCCAGACACGCCCTTGCTTCTTCGGCCCCGACGCGTCCCAGACCATTCCCATCGTCAGCAGCAGCGTCCCCACGAACGCCGTCACCACAGCGGCGACGCGTCGCGATGCGGGCGGCCCACCAGCCCGAGAGCCCTCCGACGCAATCGCCGAAGACACCGCAACGAATCGAACGGCCAGCAGCACCGGCCCGGCCAGAAGCAGCAAATGGACCCACGGATTCCAGAACTGGCTCATCAGGACCAGCGGGCTGTCGTACTCGGTTCGCAGCGCGCGATGCATATAGACCGCGATCAGCAGGCCCGTGCGAACAGGCAACCAGACGACAACGCAGATCGCCAGCCCGAGAATCGCCGGCACAAGCGACCGCCCCGACCGCCACAGACAGAGCAACGCCATACCGCCAAAAAGGAAAGCAAATGTCACCGGGTCCAGCAGCAGTTCCCAGGTCGCACCGACTGGATGCACCTGGCGCATCGAGGCCAGTGCCAGCGACGAGCCGTCGAGCGCGGCCTCGATGCCCAGCAGCCGTGCAGCGCCATAGACCACCTGGCCCATGCGCCAGGGCAACTCGTGCGACCGGGCGGTGACGCTCTCATAGAAAAGCATCGCCAGCGCTTGCATCGTTAGAACAACGCCGGCCGCGATAGCCGCCACGCCCAGCTTGGCCGGCCAATCGCGCGGAATCGGCGCCGCCGTGACCACCAACCCGACAAAAAGCAGCACAACCGCCGCCCGATGCGGCCAGGGAGCCAGCAACATCGCGGGCAGCAACATCGCGGCCACGGCCACGCGCTCGCGCCGTTCGGGCATGCGCACGCCGACCCCGACCAACAGACTCGTGCCGATCGCCACGACAACCACCCACGCCGCCCAGTTCGGATCGTGGTAGCAGCCCAGCCCGAACAGCCAGGAGACACTCAGAAACGCCAGACCCAGCCACGCGCGTCTCATGGCGTCACCTCCCCCGTCGTCGTCTCGGCGCCCGGATCGGTCTCGGCGCCGTCCGACGCGCCTTGCAGGGCAGGCGGAATCCACATCGGTTCGTCGCGCAGCAGCGCGATCAGCCATCGCCAGAAATCCGCGTTCTCACGCAGACCCTCGAAAGGCTGGCCGCTCTCCTGTTCGAGATTCTTGTTCATCGCAAAGCACGTATCCCCGATGACAACAACCTTCCCCGCTCCCACCCGGCGCAGCATAATGACAGGTTGATTGTCGCGCCCATACGTGATGACGCGCGCGTTCGGGTCAGTGCAGCGCACGGGCCACGCCGCGTGAAAGCGAACGTACGCCCGCCGATTCTCCGACTCCAGATAGGGCGACTTGAAATGCCCCAGAGGCGCAGGCTCGCGCCGCTCGTCGTCCCCAATGCCAAAACCAAACCGGCTCAGCAGCGCCGCGCCGGCCCGTCCTTCATCATGCCCGACCGTCATGACAAAAGTCCCGCCGCCCTCGACGAACGCTTCGATAGTCTCGACCTCGCTCTGCGAGAACGCCCGCGACGGCGCGATGGAGATCAGCACACCCGCCCGTTCCAGCCGCTCGCCCGTCAACTCGGGCAGCGACAGCGTCAGGTACCCGTTGCGCATCAGCGTCAGCGCCAGCCCGCCGACCCCGTCCGGACGCCACGACTCACGGCTATACGCCTCCACGTGAGAGGCGTCGATATACGCCAGATCGTTCGGCGATTCCGCCCGTCCGTCGGGCAGGGCGCCGACCGCCGCCACAGTGGCCTGTTGACAGATCGCCAATGACGCCGCCAGCCCTAGAGCGACCACCGCGGTCTTCCACGGCCCCGGCCGCCAGCACACAAGCCCGGCCAAAAGCACGCAGGCCAGCACACCCAGCAACTGACGCCACCACGGATGCGCCTCGGGCGCATCGCCCGCCAGATACGTCAGCAGCCGGGATGTGAAGACGTGTGACGTGACGTTGATAGCGTTCTGAAAGCTGGACGTATCGCCGAAGACAATCACCTTGCCCTCGCCCAGCGGCTGTTCCGCCGCCAGCACCACGTCCCCCAGCAGTTCCCCGCCGTCGTACCGGCCGTTGCCCATCATCGCCCGCTCGCTTGCCACGTCCCCGGGATCGGCCCAGCCCCACCGACCGATCAGCAACGGACGCGCGGGCCACCGCGCCTCCACGGACGCCCCGATGACAACGCCGAACGCATTGCGATCACACGCTTGGCCCACGGTGGCCGGATGGCCGGTCGTTTCGTACGAGTGCAGCCACCCCCCAACCGCGAACGTGCCCGAGTCGAAACGCACCCGCATCGCCGTCGCCGCCAGCACCTCATTGAAACGGCTCGCGCCATTCGGATCGCCCGTCGTATGCTCGCCCATAACCAGTAGCGACCCGCCGCGCCGCACGAAAGCATCAATGCGACCCAATTGCCCGTCCGTCCACGGCGTGTCGGGATACAGCAACACCAGCGCATCGGCATCGCGCAGATCATCCTCGGAAAGCTCCGCAGAGATCAGACTCTCGGCACCGAGACGCTCGACGAACGCCGGCAGCATCCCGTACATCCCGCTCGAAAGCCGCCCGTATGATTCATGCGTGGGCTTGAGCCAGTTGAGAAAGCCCTTCTCGTAGAAGACGATTTTCTTGCCCGCCGCGTCGACCGGACCCGTATACAGGACCGTCACGATGGGCACGAGGATCGCCATCGACAGCGCCGCCCCCAGCAGCGCCATTCGGGTCAGGACCGATCGAACAGGCCGCGCCACGGATTGCCCCCCGTCGGGTCCCGCCCAGGCCGACCAACGCAGCAAAGCGCCCGCGACGAGAAGGTGGATGCCGCACGCGATTACCGGCGCGTTCCAGGGCAGCGCTTGGCCCGGCAGTTCCGCAGACCACCAACCGGCTTCGTCGCCTGATGGCACAACGGCTCGCAGAAGGTCCGGGACATAGGCCAGCACGACCAAGTAAGCCAGATGCCCGCCCAGAATCGCCAGGAAGCCATAGAGCGCCGGGCCGGTGCGTGGCCCTCTCGTGCGCCGCAGGCACAGCGCCCAGAGAACGCCCATCACGATCAGGAAATCAAGACCGGCAAACGTCGCCCCGACACGCAGTGGGCCGGACGCCACCGCGCCGCCCAGGACCCCGACCCCACGACCGAGACGGTCCGCCAGAAGCCAGACCCACGGGATCGATGTGCGGGCGGTACAATACAAACCGAAAACCGCCAGCGCCGCCGCAACCTCAAGCAACACCTGGCGGCTGGTTCCTTTCGATACGACGCCAAGAAACGCCAGCACCAGCACCGCCGCCATAACGTTCGCCGGCGCGGTCGCCAGCACAACCAGACAGGCCGCTCCGGAACCAACAACGACAGTCAGCAGCGCGCGCGCACCGGGACGCAACGTGCCAACCCCCGGAGCCAACAGCGCCGTGCCCAGCGCCAGGAAAGTCAGTGCCCTTCGCAAAGGATCGGCCAGCAGACCCGTCGATCCGGCGGCGATCCAGGCAGCCGCCAGAGAGGCCAGAACCGCCAGTACCACACCGAATCTCGGCGTGGTGCTCGCCGGTTGCCCGGCAGACGGCTGTTTGCCTTGGTCCTGTTCAGCAGAGTGCACGCGTGGATTATCCTTGAGTTCCCTGTACCCGGCAACAGGAAAACAATCGTCTGCGGCGCACGCTCGGCCGGCCTCTCGTGATGTCGCCGGCCGGCCCTGCTACCGGCTTGTCCCCGCCGCGGCCAGATAATCGGCGACCGTCAGACACCGCGCCTCGACCACGGGACACGGTTCGGCCGCCGCCACGTGCGTCGCCTCGTCGGTAAGCACCGCTCGACACGTCGGGCATTGCGTCACGACAATCGGACACTGTGTCGCGGTCGTCGGGCACTTCGTCTTCAACACCGGACACTTCGTCTCGGTAGCCGGGCACTTCGTTTCCGAAACCGGACACGACGTCACCGCCACCGGGCACTGGGTCGACGTCGCCGGGCACCGCGTGGCCACCGCCGGGCACTGCGTCGCACCGGTAGGACACTGGGTCTCGACCGCTGGGCAGGTCGTAGCCTTGGCCTCGCACGTCGTCTCCGTCAGAGGGCACTTCGTTTCCACCGCCGGACACAGCGTCTCGAGGGCCGGGCACCACGTCGACGTCGACGGGCAACTCGTTTCGACATTCGGGCATCGCGTAACGGAGGCCGGACATTTCGTCTCCGTGGCCGGACAGTGGGTCTCCACGGCTGGACACGTCGTCGGAACGGTCTGGCAGGTCGTCGCCGTCATCGGGCATTGTGTCTCGACGCTTGGACACTGCGTCACCGAGGCAGGGCACTTGGTCTCCGCCGCCGGGCATTGCGTCTCTACCGCCGGACAGGCCGTCACGCCGGTCGGGCACTGCGTCGCGACACTAGGGCAGCGCGTGGACATCGCCGGACACGATGTGGACGTCACCGGGCATGTGGTTTCAGTCACTGGGCAGTGCGTCACGGTAGACGGGCACTTCGTTTCCGTCGTCGGACACATCGTCTCGACAACGGGACACTGCGTCACCGACGTCGGACGCGAGGTCGGCTGGGACGATCCGTCCGACGTGTACATCAGACAGAACGCCAGATCCACCGAGTTTGTCTCGACGTCGTAGCACGGATGGCCCTCCGGATAGCGCAGCTCCTGCCACGGCCGCGGCAGCTTGCTGCCCATGTCCCACACCGCATCGCTCACCGAATGCTCGGGCCACTGGCGCGTCTTCCAGCCGAACTGACCGCCCGTGGTCTGCACCTCCACCGCCAGCCAGTAGATGCGCGGATACTGCGCAGAGCCCTCTTGCAGGAAGGCGTCCGCCGGATCGACGTCCAGATCGATCTGCCATATCTCGCTGTCGCCACCCGGGATAAGCTCGCCCGAGGCCGCGTCCCACCACCATCCACCCACGATAGCGGCGGTGTGATAGAGGCTCTCCTGGTACTGGCCGGAAACGAACTGCTTTTCCCACAGGATTTCGGGCCGTGGCTTGGCAAACGGATTCCTCGTGTCGGCGCCGGCCGGACCGGCCGGATCATCCGCGTGGATGCGGACCCGGATAGACTCAATGTGCCCCTTCACGTCATCCTTCCACGAGCCCCACAGGCGGATGTGCGTCAGTTTGTCGGTGCTGCGACATTCGAAGTCGTCCGCCAGTGCCCGGGGCTGGGCGGTTGTGCCGTCAGCGCGGATGTCGATCCCACGGGGTGTGCAGTCAGGCCATTGACACCACTTCCGGTCCGCCGGCGGAAGGCTGATCGACACGGCGTGGTCCTCAACCTCCCCGTCTTGAGCCGGGCCGTGAGGATCGAGGCCGCCGCCGCGGCTGATGCGGAACCGTGCGAACGTGGGCCCGACCGTCGCATTCTCCGGAACCACCAGCGAAACGATGTGGACGCCGTTCGGCAGGAAACCGTCGAAAACGCCTTCGCTGTTGTCCCAGGCCTGATCGCCATTGAAATCGATCCAGCCCTGGACGACCCCGCCGCCGCCTTGCACGCTGACGGTGATCGAGGCAAGCTGCCCTTGAATCAGTGGCGGAATCGAAACGCCCTCTTCGTCGTCGGCCCCGGCCACGTCGTCACCGGAGGCGCCTGCATCGGGCTGTCCGTTGGCTTCCGCGTCAGGCTTCTCGTCGGCGGTGCCGAGCCAGGGCCCCGCGATGATGTGCCGCGCCCCGTCATTGACGAACAAGGTCGGGTAGCCCCGTGCTCCCCAGTTGTCCGGTGCGTCACCCCAGTCGTGCCACACAGTGCCGGCCGCCGTCAACGGGTGGATATAGTAGTCTTCCGTTTCCCCGTACAGGTAACCGCCGGCTGGGCCGGCGCCCCCGGGGCTCCATGCAGGGCTCTGCTCCGAAACCGTCACGCGCATCCACAGGGGGTCCGGCGCGTCCTGGAAATCGGGATGCCAGCATGCAAACGACGGCGTGGTCAACGTATAGGTCCCCGGCCCGGGCAGAAACGCCAGCTCGTTGCGGACCGCCCACTCGGCCACGATCGTCCCGTCAGGGCAGGTGATCGTGTCGTCCCAATCGCCGTCGCGATTCCAGTCGCACCAGACGTTGACATAGGCCTGCCGGATCAGCACGCCCGTCACCGTGACGGTATAGTCCAGCGTCGTCGGCCGGCAATGGGGCATCACCACCGGCAGGTGCAATCCGTCATCGGCGCCGTCGCGGTCGGCCGTGTCGCTACGCGGATCGAGGTTGTTGACGGCGTCATCGTCCGGCCCGAGGTCGGCCTCGCTCTCCAGGCTGACCCACGTCCCCAGGTAGAATCCGTCCAGAGGCTGCCGGTGCAGCGGGCCATGGGGCGGTGAGCCGGCCTGATAAACGGTCGGGAAGTTGCTGCCCACACCCCCGGGATAGGCCTGCATCTTGGCCGGGAAGCTGCTCGAGCTATCGGGCGCGTCGCCCAGTTCGTGCGCGCCCGCCGTCTCGTCACCACTGGCCAGCACAAAGGCCAGACCGACAGGCTCATCGACATAGCGATGGTTACGCGGGTACGCCATCGGCGTCCAGGCGAATTGCCCTGTGGGAAGGCACATGGCATCGCCATTCCACCGCTGCCGTCGCGGCGTGGTCGCCCAGCCAAGGCTGTAGTTGACGCTCGATGATGCCACCCGGACTGCCAGCCAGTAGGTGTTGCGCTCTTGCTGGTAGAACGGATTGCTCGCGATGCAGAAGCTGTACCGATAGGCCTTGCGGTGGTTGTCGGGCAGGTGGATCTCGCTGGCGGGGTCATACCAGTCTTCCGGGCCGTCGTGGACCTCCTGGGCCGTATACTGGCCGGGTCCGAACGTTTGGGTCCAGAGCAATCCGCCCGGTTGGCTCCCTTGCTGCCCGATGGCCGGGGAATCCGCATAGATCCGCAGCTCCACCGTCAGCGCGTCAGAACCCTCCTTGGGCGCGCGATCGTCGACGAACGACGCCCAGAGGTGGACCTCGCGAATGTAGCCCGTCGACGTGCACAGAAAGTCGTCGGCCAGAACAGCGCCCGCCAGGCTCACGCTGCTGCCCGTGGTACCGAAATCCGGCAATTGAGGCCAGTGCATCGTGTGCAGGTCGCCCGATTGCCAGTCGCAGCCGGTCCCTCCTTCAGCGGCCAGGAGACCGGTCGAACCGAGAAGCAGGATCGATGCGAGAACGGCGAGTGCAGCGGTGAGACGAGATTCTGGTGACCCATTCATGGTTGTACCCTCCTGTCCGTAGCCGTGGACAAACCCCGAAATCGTGCGCAGAAACGCCTGCAAGCTCGTGACCCGGCTGGGCCACTCCTCCAGACGTCAGCCCCAGGAATCGCGTGGCGCAGAGGTGCTGTCCACCATGCCGGCTAGGGCATGACGGCACAGATTTCTACCTCCTCCGGCGAAAACTGACCATAGGCCAGTATATACCCGTCATCGCCGGTCAATCAACCAAAAACTGCCTTTTTGTCCGTATTGGACCGTCTTTCTCGGACCTGGACCCTTCAAATCTCGCCCGATCCAGCCAGCCGTCTCCAGCCACATCCGACCTCAAGCCCCGGCTGCATGCCACGTCAAAACCCCAGCCACATGCGATGTCAGAGGCCGGCTGCGGGCGACGGCAGAGGCGTGCCGCGTCCGCTCGATGAGCCGCAGAGGGCTCGCTGCCGAGGGCAGATGCGGTAAGTGTTTTCCTTGACGCTGTTTAACTGCATCTCAAGTTATCAGGCGATCAGGCCGATGATTCTAGGAAGTAGTCGGGCTTGTGCCCTAGGTTGACACGGGCCCGGCCAGACGGATCAAGAGAGACGTGACCGTGGAGGACTCGGCAGTTGACCGTGGCTGACAGGGGCGAGCCGAATGAGAGTGCTGGGACTCGAACCCAGGACCTACGGCTTAAAAGGCCGTTGCTCTGCCAACTGAGCTACACTCCCTTGCCATGGCTAAGTCCGCCACTATAGCCGCTTCTCGAACGTACTGTCAACCACTTTCGGCGACAAACGGCCCACGGCGGGCCGAACGGCTGGCGCCGAGCGGTGGGCGGGTTGACGCTGAGTTGGTTGGGGCGTAGAATTCGCCCGGCCGTTAGGACAAGTAGGGAGTTCGTATGGATATGAGAGGTGTCGTGCTTGCCGGCGGAACTGGGTCCAGGCTCCGGCCGCTGACGAAGGTGACCAACAAGCATTTGTTGGGCGTCGGCCAGAAGCCCATGATCTACTATCCCATCGAACGCCTGACCGGCATCGGCATCGAAGAGATCCTGATTGTCACCGGCGTCGAGCATATGGGCGACGTCGTGGGGCTCTTGGGTTCGGGCCGGGAGTTTGGCTGCCGGTTCACGTACAAGGTTCAGGATGAGGCCGGCGGCATCGCTCAGGCCCTCGGACTGGCGGAGAACTTCGCCAATGGGCAACCGCTGGCGGTCATTCTCGGTGACAACATCTTTCACGGCAGCCTGAAAGCGCACGCTGAGCGGTTCCTGGCACAGGGCCAGGGGGCCCGCCTGCTGCTCAAGCAGGTGGCGGACCCGGAACGGTTCGGCGTGGTCGACATCAAGGACGGCAAGGTGCTGGGCATTGAGGAGAAGCCCAAACACCCCAAGTCCGATCTTGCCATCATCGGCGTCTACTTCTACGACTCGACCGTTTTCGACGTGATCAAGACCCTCAAGCCCTCGGCACGCGGCGAACTGGAGATCACCGACGTCAACAACGCCTATGTGGCAAAGGGGCAGTTGACGTACGATGTGCTGGAGGGTTGGTGGACGGATGCCGGGACGTTCGAGTCGCTGGCCCGGGCCAACGAACTGGTAGTGAAGGAGCCTCCCGAATGAGCGGGCGGGGCGCGAACCACCACGACGATATGATCGGCTATGATTGGACGCGCAGTGATGGGTAAGGACGTTGTAGCCATTCTCGGAGGCCGGGGCATGCTCGGCACAGATTTGGCGGCCGCTTGCGCCGAGCGCGGGCATACCGTTCGGGTCTACGATCTGCCGGAGTTTGACATCACGAACCCCGCGCATATCCAAGAGGCAGCGAAGACTGCCGATGCCATCATCAATTGCGCCGCGTACACGGACGTCGACAAGGCGGAGACCCACGGGCACCTGGCGCAGCAGGTCAACGCCGAAGCGATGCGCCACCTGGGCGCGGTTGCCCGGGAGCGTGGCATCTGGGTTATGCACTTCAGTACGGACTTCGTCTTCGACGGCGCCCTTGACCGGCCGTATGCCGAGACCGACATTCCGGAACCCTTGAACGAATACGGTAGAAGCAAGCTGGCCGGAGAGCGTTTGCTGGACGAGAGCGGCTGTGCCCATTGCATCGTTCGGCTGGAGTGGACCTACGGCACGCACGGCACGAACTTCGTGACCAAGCTTGTCGAACGGGCCCGGGCCGGCGGGGCGCTTCGGGTCGTTGACGACCAGGTCGGCTCGCCGACTGCGACGACGGTGGTGGCCAGGGCGGCCTGCGAACTCCTGGAGCAAAAGACCGAAGGCGTGTTCCATCTGGCCAGCACCGGTTATGTCAGCCGGTTCGGCGTGGCCCAGTTTGTTGTCGAGCGGCTCGGCCTGGGCGTCGACCTCCAATCCTGTAACAGTAGCGACTATCCGGCCCCCGCGGCGCGGCCGCAGAACAGCCGTTTCGATTGCGGTAAGATTCAGGCGGTATTGAATCATCCTATTGAGCCCTGGCAGGGGCCCCTCGAACACTTTTTGAGGCAGCTATGAGACGAATCCTTGTGACAGGTGGCGCCGGTTTCATCGGTAGCAATTTCGTGCGCATGGTGCTGGCCGAGCACCCGGATTGCGTGGTGGTCAACCTCGACAAGCTGACCTACGCAGGCAACCTCGAGAACCTCGCAGAATACCTCGAGCATGACAATCACAAGTTCGTCCACGGCGACATCAGCGACGGCCCACTCGTCGAGCGTCTCATTGACGAGCATCAGATCGATACGATCGTCAACTTCGCGGCCGAGAGCCACGTGGATCGCTCCATCACCGGGCCGAAGATCTTCATCGACACCAACGTCAGTGGGACGCTGACGCTGCTGGAAGCAGCACGGGATAAGAACATCGGGCGTTTCATTCAGGTCTCGACCGACGAGGTCTATGGCTCGCTCGGCTCCGAAGGGATGTTCACCGAGACGACGCCGCTGGCGCCGAACTCGCCTTATTCGGCCAGCAAGGCCTCGGCCGACCATCTGGTGCGGGCGTTCGGGCATACGTTTGGGCTGCCGTACAATATCACGCGTTGCTCGAACAACTATGGGCCGTATCAGTTCCCGGAGAAGCTGATCCCGCTGATGATCAATAACGCGGTCAACGACAAGCCGCTGCCCGTCTACGGGGACGGCATGTACGTTCGCGACTGGCTTTACGTCTATGATCACTGCACCGCGATTTGGCACGTGCTGGAGAAGGCTGCTTCGGGCGAGATCTACAATGTGGGCGGGTGCAACGAGAAGCCCAACCTGGAGGTGATCAAGCTCATTCTCGATCATCTGAGCAAGCCGGACAGCCTGATCACGTACGTCAAAGATCGGCCCGGGCACGACCGCCGCTATGCGATCGACGCCGGCAAGATCATGAACGAGCTGGACTGGAAGCCTTCGGTGACGTTCGAAGAGGGCATCGTCCGGACCATCGACTGGTACCTGGACAACGCACCGTGGCTGGCCAACGTGGTGTCCGGGGACTATCAGAAGTACTACGACACCATGTACAGCGGCCGCTGAGCGCCCGCCGCACGGCGGGCAGGTCGAAATCCGAGTATCCAGGCTTGAAGCACGCCCGAAATCCCCAACGGTGCTGCCGCTCGGTAGCAGCGCCTGACTCCTCGATATCCGACATTTCCGATGAATCCCTAGCTGTGTCATTGGCATTCTCTCGGTTTGGAAGGGCGGGGTTAGGTCCATTCGACTGCGCTGCGCTCCGCTCAGGATGGCTTCGCCAATTGGGTTTGATTGGGTTTGTTTTTTTGGCCGACCGGTGTTTTTGAGCTGGCAACGGCGATAATTGGGTTTGTTTGGCGCGGAAAGGGTGCGGCCAAGGGGCGGTTTGGCCCCGGCGTGACGCGGGATTGGCGGGTTCGGGTGGGTGCTTTGCCCGCCGGGGGCGACTATTCCTATGTGTCTACTGGCCATTTCAATCTCACTTCCTGTTGTTGTCTATATATCAGACGCTGGCCGAGGGTGCGGTGTTCCGGGGAATTGCGGGGAGCGGCGGTTTTTCTGCGTGTTCTCGATGGGTGATGACGGGCTAGGAGATGGAGGTGGAAAGGAGTAGAATGGACGTGCACGGAGGACGCGAGGTAATAAAGCGTGTCGCGGCCCGTTGGGTCATGGGGGAATCATCGTAGGGCTCGCGGGCGAGGAGGGGATAGTATGCGGAAGCATCTGTTGCCGTCCATTTTGGTGGTGTGTCTCTGGATTGCCGGCGGGCACTCGGTGTCGGCGGATGCCGGGAAGGTGCGCGCGGTCCGTGACCCAGAATTCGTGCTTGACCAGATTCAGAAGCGACTTGGCGCGATCTCGAACTACCGGTGCAGGCAGATCACCACACAGACATGCTGGAACCGACGCGATCCGAATCTGGTGACTACGGACATCAAGAGGGCATACATTGCCTACGATCGGCAGGGTCGCAGGCGGATCAGGGAAGTATCGGAGAACCTGGATGCGAGCACGTACATTTGGGATGGGACGCAGACCATCGAGGTGCGCGAGCAAGTCAAACGAGATGGGACTGTGGTCTACAGTGCCTCGGTCTTCGCGGGCAAATGCATTCAAGCGACCGAGGGTCACGTGCCCTGGCACTATCTTGGCGGATTCCTGGCCGATGCTTTGACCGAGGCGCTGGCAAAGGGAAGGACGGTCAACGTCGAGGCGGCCGAGAATGGACATTGCCGTGTGGAAGTCTATACAGAAGGTCGCACGGTTATCGTGGCGGTCCTCGATCCAGCGCGAGGCTATCTGCCTATCCTCCAGGGGATCCTGACGCCGATTGGGACGGCCCCGTGGAACGAGATCGCGTTTCGCGAAATCGAGCCGGGCGTCTGGTTTCCCGTCACGGTGCGGACGCAGTCTCCTCACCGGGCGATACCGGCGTCAGTGCAGGTGCCTCCCAGGTTCCGATTCGGTGATATCCGGATCAATGATCCCGATTTCGAGCGGCTGCTGTCGCCGGAGTTACCGAGCGGCAGTACCGTGGCCGATATGGTTCGCGGCGTGCGCCATGTTGTCGATCGCAAGCAGGCTCTGAGCGCTCTTGGTAGTGGGTCTTTATCACTTAGTGCGGGGGAAGCCGTGCGGGCAGGCAGGTCGCGTATCGACGGAGAGCAGGTGGGGATCGAGAACGTCTATCGCCTCGACCCGAACGAGGCGCTGAAGCGCATCGCTCGTCCGTTTCCTGCGGGACGCGGAGCATTTACGCTCAAGCACGAGCCGGACGTGGCCCCGGCTTTGGAGGCGGCATTTGACAACACGATCTACGTGTGGCAGCGGGGCGACGATGACAAGCCGACAGTCCGTTACGCCGGTATGGGATTCCTGAGCCTCTCGGAGATCCTACAGTGCATCTGTGGCCTTGAGATCTTCGAATATAGCGGTCCGGAGAATCTGCTGGAACTGCGACTGACGGGAGACTGGGTTGTGCGACGGGGCGCATCCAGGGAGGCGCGTCTGCGGTCCCTGGAGCGGATCGTCTACGCGGAAACGAGCCTGCGCATCCGCTTTGAGAAAGGGGCTGTT
>Ga0272442_10005041_pt1 | contig 17801 bp, 15 predicted proteins | sample SSMForm2O_FD_200262 | JGI IMG/M metagenome (GOLD analysis project Ga0272442, IMG submission 200262) | Marine sediment archaeal communities from Little Sippewissett salt marsh, Falmouth, MA, United States - SSM-Form-2O | ecosystem: Environmental > Aquatic > Marine > Wetlands > Sediment ... | reverse complement strand
ACACATACGAATTCCATGAGCCTCTATAATTATTTTTAGGTTGTGTAAAAATTTTAAATACTGTTTTGAGATGTCATTCGGAACTCGGGTGAATCGGAACTACTGATATTAGTTATCAATGTGAACGTGTTAATCCGGTGTGAAGAAGGCTTAACTTTTCTGTTTTCTGTGAAGGAGTTTTGAAAAAAAGAGTTGTCAAATCCCAAAATTGAGTTCACATTTATACTGGCTTCTCATGAAAAATGAAAATTTACGGACAATTTATGTTTTTTTGTCCGAGAATTTTTAGGGAAAAGCCGGTCGTGCAGGCACGACCGGTGAGAAGGCGGGGTTCTGCGAACTTACAGAACTCCGGTTTCCTGATTTCTGAAGTAATTTTTGGATTCCGTTCCAAGCCCTGATTCAGGCTTCTTTCTTCAGGTGTCGTTCGAGTATGCCAGGGCGGATATGGAGTTCAGCATTTCCAGGGTATCCACTTCAGGGGCATAATGCACATCGTCCCTTGTTTTGATCCTTCTGGAGATTTCCACTTCCATCTGTCTCATGAAGTCGTCGACGGTGTTTCCCATAAGGATTACGGGTTTTCCGACTGCCAGCATTTCGTCCAGGACTTTTCCGGCGTCTTCGCTGTTCCCGAACTCTTTTGTTGGGGCTTTTATGTGGCGGGCAAAGGGAGAGGTGTTCCTGCCTCCCAGCCAGGCTTCGTCGATGTAGCCTTCTTCGTAGAGGAAGTTCAGGTAATTTACAAAAGAAACTGAACGGCCTCTCCGTTCTTCTCTCAGGAAGACGAAGGGGAGGATCTTTTCCCTGCCGGCAAGCTGCCTGCGGATCATTTCGGTGCTCTCGACGTCGTTGACTTCAGCGGCGTTGAAGAGGAGGCAGGTTTCCGGGTTTCCACATGGCAGTTCTTTTCTATCACATGGAAATTCTTTCCGATCTGATTTTTTCCCCCTGTACGACATTCCTCTGGCCAGTTCGAGCCAGTTGGGCTGCATCGAGCGGATATAGGAGTCAAGTTCCTCGAAGGGGAGAGGGGTTTCGTTTGCCTCTTCCAGGACGAGGTTTAAGGCGTGAACCGTTTCGGCACCCAGGAGCCCTTTGTGCTCGGGAGGGATCCTGACCTGTTTGAGGACGGAGCCACGCTTTTCGATCTCCTTTCTCATGTAGTTGTTGAGGACAACGTTTTGCTCCCCGCTGATAACGACCGTGCCTTTGGGAACCGAGCGGGCAAAGGAGCGGGCAATTTCCTGCTTGTCCTGGCCGAACGTGGAAAGGTGGTCCTGGCGGACGTTGGTTATGACGATTATGCCCGGCTTGACGAAGAGTTCGTTGACCATCCGGGTGGTGTATTCGGTTATTGCCTGGTTTTCAATGATTGCAACGTCCCTGTGTCCGGTTTCCGAATAGGACTCAAGGACGGGGACAAATTCCCGGTAGCCGTGGATGTTTTCGTAGAGAGTGACATTCGGGCCCAGGCGTTCGATTGGCATTACCGAGCCGTTCAGGATCAGGTGGGGCCTGTTCCCGGTAACCTTGGCAAGGGTCCTGTAGCCGCGCCTTGTTAAAACTTCGGCAAGGCGGTGGACGGTGGAAGATTTTCCGCGAACGCCCACGACATCGATTCGCAGGTTAGTCTTTGAAAGAAGCTCACGGTGCTTTTTCCCCCTCTGGAAGAAACACTTCAGGCATTCCAGGGGGTTCTGGTTTCCGATCTTCAGGGGCGGAATTTCCGTGGACTCCCCGATGATGAAGACCTTAACCGCGCCTATCAGGGCTATGAGGATCCGTTCCCGGATTTTTTCCGCTTCTTCCGAGAGTTCGAAATGTTTTGCACTGCAGGCAAGGGTCTGCCCGGAACAGAAAGTAAGCTGCCAGTCTTCGGCATCTGCACGGGCGATTTCAAAGGAAGGTTCTTCGTCCAGGTTTACCTCAAGGTGAGCGTCCACGCCTGCAAGCCTTGCAGCCATTGCCCTTGCCCTGTCAACTTCCCACCAGGCGTCTGCCGAACTGGGGAAAGTTTTTCCGCTGAAGGCAATGATTTCTTCGGAATCCCTCAGGCGCCAGGCCCAGCCGCCGTTTTTACTGTATATCTCGTAGGCTACTCTCCTCAACCGTATCCCTCCTGAATAAAGAAGCGTCCATCACTGTTTTTTCTTCGGGCACGGGAACCCAGTTTTTCCTGATATAGGCCATTGAAGCAAGCGTCAGCAGGGCTGCCATCAGCAACTCTACAGCCCCGAGTTCGTGCAGGAGCCCGGATGGAAAAGTCCCTCCAAAATGACTTCCTCCGAAAAAGTTCCCTCCGAAAAGGCTACCTCCGAAAAGACTCTCTCCGGGAAGGCTAGCTCCAGGAAGGCTAGCTCCGGGAAAGCTTCCTCCGATTATCCTTGCAAAAACAAGGGTCGGGACAAAAACGGAAAGCTGGAGCGGCAAAAAGATTTTCCTTTCGGCAGGCGGGGTTACGTGCAGGTTATAGCCGTTGAGCCCTGCAATGATGCCTATGAAAAAGGCAGAACCCCGAACAATTGGCAGCATCAGGACCTCGGGGACCGTCAGGAGCAGGGAGGTCAGGACTCCGAGCCCTATAAGGTTCCTGCCGTAAAGGAGCGTTGCCTTCTGGACCCTGTCAATTGCGAAATAGGCCAGCAGCAGGTTAACGAAGTAGATAAGTAAGAACCACTTGTTTGCAAGGGCAAAAATCGCGAGCAATCCCATTGAAACGATTCCGATCCGGATCCCGTACCTTGACCTGACTATTTCGGACAGGATAAGGGAAACAGTGAACACCGCAATCGTTGATGGGCGGTCCATGATAGTCGGGACTGGCGGCAGATCGACTGCTGCCCCTTTCAGGACTGCAATATCAGAAGTCTGGCTGAAAAGGATCGGCGGCGTTATGTACCCTATGCTCCGGCTCATTTCCGGACTTATAAGTGCCCAGCCAATTCCGATCAGGGCCAGGAAAAGCCCTAACGCGGTCATAAGGTCTTTTAAACGGTATTCGGGCTTGATGTGCTGGTAGTTGTAAGCCGCAAGCCCCGGGAGGACGCTTCCGATGAAGAAAATATTCTGGAACTCAACCCCCGAACTCCGTATGAAAAATAAGCCTATAACCGGAAGAACAGAACCAATTAATATAGAAGCTACCAGTTCAGCCCTGCCGTAGGTCATCGTCTTCTTTTTCACGTAATTAAGGCCCACATAAGCTATCAGGACACTTATCACAAAAACAGGCAGCATGACAAAGTTCTTGAGCGTATAAACAGCCATAATCGGAACTACAATCACTCCTCCGAGCCTGTATCCCAGGACCTGGGTAATCGTGATCACCGACAGTATTCCAATGACAGCCAGAATTATTGCCACTAGCATAGATAGTAATTATTTTTTTAATGATATATCAATTTACTTAGAGAAGTTTGATATTAATTTTATATTACTGTTTTATAAAGGATCTTAAGTGAAGAATCCTAAAGTGAAGAATCCTAAAGTGAAGAACTTGAGGGTGAAGAATCAACTGAAAAAAAGAAAAAACAGAAGCGATTAAGCAAGCTTCTGTGCGGACAAAATTTTGTAAGGGTTTAGGTTTAATCACTGACCGTGAAGCTTACTCTTCTCCCAGCCATTCCGCTACTTTATCGGGGTTGTTTTCGATCCACATTGCTGCGGCTTCTTCGTCTGATACTCCTTGTTCTACCTGGTACATAACCCAACTCATGTCTTCGGAATCCCAGTAGAAGCGGTCGATTATGCCATAGGCTTCAGGAAGGTCTTCTTTGAGGCCGGGTCTAGCGATGCTTCCGATGTATTCTTCGTCTCCGTAGACCTTTTTCGGGTCATCGAGGTACTTGAGGTCCCAGCGGGAGAATTTCCAGTGGGGGGTCCAGCCGGTGATGACAATCCATTCCTCGTTTTCGATTGCGCCTTTCAGCTCGGAGAGCATGCCGATTTCACTTCCGGTGACAAGCTCATAGCCTTCAAGCTCATAGTCCACTATAGCCTGTTCGCTCATCCGGACAGTACCGGAACCGGGTTCAATGCTGATAATTTTCCCGTCGAACTCTTCGGCATGGCCCTTCAGTTCGTCGATTGAATCGAACGGAACGTATTCAGGCACAATCATGCCTATCCGGGTACCGTCCATATTGCTGCCGAGTGAGTCATACCGGTCCCCATACTTTTCTACGTATTTTTCATGGCAGGTGGGGACCCAGGCATCGAGATAACAGTCAAGGTCTCCCTGGACTACACCCTGGTAGGCAACCCCGATATCCACAAAATCAAGCTCTACAGTGTAACCGGCTTCCTCAAGGACCTGCTTGACCACGTATGAACTGGAATAGGCAGTACCCCAGGGTCCTACACCTATAATGACAGTCTGCTGCTCAGGGGCCTGTTTAGAATCAGCATCAGACTCCTGCCCTTCTATTTTTTCCGAATTTTCGGTGCAACCCGAAACAAGCACTGCAAGCAGGGCAAAAATACATATAAGTACAAAAAACTTTGATCTGTTTTGAGACAGAGAAATTCCTCCTTTAACGAATACGGAAAAGTAAATCCTGAAAGCAGCGAGGAGCCTGCCCTGATAAACAAAGCCAGATTAGCCCTATGCTATGTTCAAACATGGCCCGGAAAACAGCGTTTTTATAGCCTGCTGCCACAACAACCATTGGAAAATCCGGGACATACTGTCGGAAAAATGAAGCCTGACCGTCAGATAAGCACTGCCTCAAAAAACAGAGGCAAACAACCGCAACTTATATATATCAAAAATCTGAGAATGCTCGTCTGGCAATAGCTTCATACTGAATAGTTTAGTAACAAATATCCTTGGAATGAACAGCCATGGGATGGACAGTTTCTCGCTACCTTCAGAAAGTTATTGCCTTTTCCCTTTTCAATACGATTTATAACACAGCACTTATTATGGTTATGCTTTCTGGTTTTGCTGACATACACTATCAAATGATAACATAAATACCTTATGATCATCCGATAAAAATTAAAGAGTTCGTATTACTAAATAATAAAAAAATATAATTAAATACTAAAAATAAGAATCGAAAAAGATAAATTTCCAGCCCCTCATTTTAAGCAAAAAGATAGTTAAGCTGATACAATATGCAAAACTTAAGAAAATACGGCTCTCCACCCTTCGATATAGCCCTCATCCACGGCGGCCCGGGAGCCCCCGGAGAAATGGCTCCTGTAGCCAGGGAACTCTCATTTTCCCCTTACCCCCATCCTGACCATTACGCTTATCCTGACCATTACGACAATCAAGGCCATTACACCAATCAAGACCATTATGACAATCCTGGCTATTATGACAATCCTGAGAATTCCGCTAATCCTGGCTATTACGCTTATCCTGACCGGGCAGCCGACTCTTTCGAACCCCCAATCTCCGGCCGCGGCGTCCTTGAACCCCTTCAGACCGCGGTAACCCTTGACGGCCAGGTGCGGGAATTGAAAGCAGTGCTGAAAGAGCATGCTACCCTTCCGGTCACATTAATCGGTTTTTCCTGGGGGGCAATGCTCAGCTATATTTTCACAGCCAGCCACCCCGAATTCGTAAAAAAACTCATCCTCGTCGGAAGCGGCCCCTACGAAGAAAAATACGCTGACATTATAAGGAGAACCCGGGGAAGCCGGCTCTGCAAGGTAGAACGGAAGGAAACTTATTCCCGGATACCGACGTTAAATGACCTCTCCAACGGAAACAAAAATGCATCCTTTGCAGGATTCGGGCAGTTGATGTCCCTTGCTGACTCATACGACCCCCTTCCCCATGAGGACGAGGTGCTGGAGTACCAGTACATGATCAATAAAAATGTCTGGGGAGATGCAAGCAAGTTGAGGAGCAACGGAAAGCTTCTGAAACTCGGGAAGAAGATTCGCTGTCCCGTAATCGCGATCCATGGGGATTATGACCCGCATCCTTTTGAGGGAGTAAGAGATCCTCTTTCCGGGGTCCTGAAAAACTTCCGGTATGTCCTGCTGGAGAAATGCGGGCACAGGCCTTGGGTTGAGAGGGAAGCGAGGGAAAGGTTTTATGATGTGCTCAAGGGTGAAATTTAATAAAAAATGTTGCAAAAACTAAATGTTGCAAAAACTGAATGTTGCAAAAACTAAATGTTGCAAAAACTGAAGGGCTTAATGCTGTTTTATGCACCGTTTCTGCCGTTTCTGCCATTTCAACCGGAGTTTATACTTTCTTACTAAAAGCGATACCTTGTGGCTTGATTTTTGTAGTGTACAAAAATAATTAATTAAATTGCACCAATTTTGATGATAAATCTGGTAACAAAAAAGAATCAATAGAGCTACTATTAGTCTATAAAAATTTGTAAAAATTAGAAATATTTATTAATATGTAGTGTATAAGATATTTTATGCATTTCACGATCCGAACTATAAATGGGCGCAAATATCTTTACCTCATCAAGAATGAACGAATAAATGGGAAAGTAGTTCAAACGATTCAAAAATATGTTGGAACCGCAGATCATCTTTATGAGCTCATAACAAAAAACACTGAAAGAAAGGTAGCATCCTACTCTTTTGGTAAGCCAGCTGCCTTACTCAAGGCAGCTGAAGAAGTGGGACTAATCGAAAGTCTGAACAAAAACATTGATAGAAAAAATGTAAAAGGTCTCACACCGGCAGAATATCTTCTCCTAATCATCATCGGCAGAGCCGAACATGCTTTAAGCAGAAATGTTCTTGATGACTATTTTAAAGAAAGTTCACTTCAATTTTGTATGAAGCCGAAGTATAAACTATCAAGTCAAAACTTCCTAAATTACATGGAAAAATTGGATGAAGAAACAATCCGCAAAATCGAACTTGATATCTCTCAAACACTGATCAAAAAAGGGATAAGGCCAACGAAACTAACTTTTGATACGACTAACTTTTACACTCACATCCAACATGGCGAGGATCTTCCAAAAAAAGGTTTTTCGAAAGATAAACGATATGATAAGAACCTCATAGGTGTTGGTTTGACAACTTCAAACGGAAACATTCCTTTTCAGACAATTACATATCCAGCAAACGTCCCTGATTCAACTTTGTTTTCTGAGTTGATTGATAGCATCTGCGAGCGTGTCGAAGAAACTGGGATCCCTCTCAAGGAAATAACAATTGTTTTTGATAGAGGTATGAACTCTACAGATAATATTAAGCATGTTTCGGATAAAATGCATGTCGTAGGAGCCTTACCCGCTTCAATGTGCAAAGATTTATACCAGATTCCTTTGTCCGAGTTCGAGGAAGAATGGAAGAATGGAAAAGAGAACAATGTCAAAGCCCACCGTATAAATGGAAAATGGTATGACAAAGAGTTTACTGGGGTCATAAAATATACAGAGGTTACTTATCAAAAAAAGATGCATGAGTGGGAAGCTAAAAAATGTGAAATCCTGCAGAAAGTTGAAGAAATAAGACCAAGAATTAACCGTAAAGGAAGAGGCAGAAAAATGACTGCTAAAGGCCTCATGAATCGTATTGTTGATATGATTCCGAAACAACACAGAGGTCTCTTTGATTACAATGTTATTAAAAAAGAGGGAGAACTACAACTTAATTTCAGTATAAATGAGGATCAAGAGAAGGAGTTTATCTCAGGAATGGGGAAAACTGTTGTATTCGCAGACCAGGAAGATCTTACAACAAAGGAAATTGTGGATATGTACGACTCCCGAAATATGATTGAAGATGACATAAAGTGGCTGAAAGACAAGTTACTGATACCATTAAAGCCTATGTATGTAAGAAAAGATGCAAAAATAAGGGCTCATGTGTTTCTCTGCGTGATGGGATTACTGCTCCATAATTATTTACTTCATTTGATCGATGATGATAAGCTAACAATTCAAAAGTTGGCAAACAATCTTGGAAAGATAAGAATGGGATTAGTATACAATGGAAATGAAAGGGAAAATGCGGAATTTGTTATAGAAGAGATGAACAAAGAAACTGCTGAAATCTTTACAAAACTTCAACTTGGGGAGTACATCCCAAGTTGAAGTGGCCAACTTAATTAATTTTTTATTATATTTCAAATTATCATAGTCAAGAGCCTTTATTTTTTAAGATATTAGAAACTCCGGTTTTATCGTCCTTATGCTCCTTTTTTTGCTTGCGGTACATGTGCAGGTGCTGCTCTGGAATATCGGGATTGAGATCAGTCCGAATTCAGTGCTCCCTGTAGGGATAGGGATGCTGTTCTATTACATCGGGATTCTTACGGAAAATGCAGAGCAGAACTGGTTTGTCGGGGTCCGGACCCCCTGGACCCTGAGCAGCGAGAAGGTGTGGAAAAGGACGAACCGGCTTGCGGGCAAACTTTTCAGGATTGCAGGAATAGCGGCTTTCTTCGGTTTGTTTTTCCCGGAGCTTGCGGTGTATTTCATACTCGGACCGGCGCTTCTTGCTGCCTTTGTTACGGTCGTTTACTCCTATCTTGAGTACCGGAAGGAACTGCAAAATAAAGAACTGGAAGCAGCCTGTGAATAAAAAGAAGCCTGTGAAGTATCTAATCCCAGTATGAACACTGGATATAACCTTAATTCCATCAGCACTTTTATCTAACATGCTTTCGTTTTGAATTATTGATTTTTATGACTGAGAACTCCAAAGCCGATTCAGAAAAAACCATAGAAAGCGGAGATACCATCTCCGTAGACTACGTAGGAGAACTCGATGATGGCACGGTATTTGACACTTCTGTAAAAGAGGCCGCAGTCGAAGCCGGGATATACAACGAGCAAAGAGAATACGAGCCCCTTACCTTCACAGTAGGTGCGGGACAGATGATCAAAGGCTTCGACGAAGGCGTGCTCGGGATGAAAGTAGGGGAAGAAAAGACCCTGACAATCCCACCGGAAGAAGCCTATGGGGAGTACAGGGAAGAACTTGCCAGGAAACTCCCTGTTGAAGCCGTGGATTTCGCCCCCGAAGTGGGAATGCAGCTGGCAACGGACACCGGACTCCGGGGTACGATTACCGAAGTTGACGACGAAGGTTTCGTGATCGATTTTAACCACATGCTTGCAGGAAAGACCCTGACCTTCAAGGTAGCAATGGTCTCCGTGGAGGCCTGAGCGCGATGAAAACCGGGAGGGGAGCAGTTATCCTGGGGTGTATCCTGATCGTGGCCTGCGTGCTCCTGGGAAGCGGCTGCACTGACACGGGAAACGGCGGGGAGACCGCCGAAGCCGGAGACACCGTCCATGTGGATTACGTTGGAAAACTCGAAGATGGCACAGTCTTTGACACTTCCATAGAAGAGGTCGCAGTCGAATCCGGAATCTACGTCGAAGGAAGGGAATATAGCCCCCTTACTTTCGAAGCCGGCGCAGGAGGGATGATCAAAGGCTTCGATGAAGGCGTAATAGGGATGAAAGTAGGGGAAGAAAAAACCCTGGAAATCCCGCCTGAAGAAGCGTACGGGGAATACGATGAAGCAAACATCCAGACAATCCCCCTTGAAGACCTGGGCCTCCCGGAACCTCCCGTAGAAGGGCAAAAACTTATGACAATGTACGGAACAAGGGTCACAGTACTCGAGGTCAATGAGACACACGCCACCATTGACTTCAACCACGAACTCGCCGGAAAGACCCTTATTTTCGACGTTACGCTCGTTTCGATCGAATCTAGCTAAATCTCCAGGCAGCCTCTGCATATGAGGCTGCCACATTTTTGCTGCCATTTTATGCCGGAGCCCGGGCCATATAGAAAGGCGACTTCGGATAAGCAGTAAAGGGATTAAAGCGTTTAAAATAACATTAAATGAATTAGAAGCAGCTGAACTAGCAGCAACTGAACTAGCAGTAGCTGGATTGGAAAGCACATAGCAAAAAAATATAGGAGATGGAGAAGAAATGGAGAGTTCTCAAGCCGTTAAAACAGGAGATTATGTGCTTGTGGATTATACGGGAAAATTCGAAGACGGCACGGTATTCGAAACCACCGTAAAAGAGCGCGCAATTGAAGAAGGCATATATGAAGAAGCCAGGAAATACACCCCCCTCTTTTTCAGGGCTGATGCAAGGCAGGTAATCAAGGGCCTGGACAAGGGAGTTATGGGGATGAAAGAAGGAGAGGAAAAGACCCTGAAAATCCCGCCTGAAGAAGCCTACGGAGAATACAGGGACTACATGGTCCAGAACATTCCCCTTGCAAGGCTGGAACTTGAAACCCCCCCTGAAGCAGGCAAGAAAATCACGACCCCCGGAGGAAGGGAGGTAAAGGTGCTTGCCTCAACCGGGACACACACTACCCTGGACTTTAACCATGAACTTGCAGGGAAGACCCTGGTAATGGAAATGAAGCTCGTCTCGATTATAGGGGTAGATGGTCTGGACCACATGTCGGGTCAGAATTTATAAGGAAATTCCAGATTTGTAAGATGATTCCAGATTTGTAAGATGATTCCAGATTTGTAAGATGATTCCAGATTTGTAAGATGATTCCAGATTTGTAAGATGATTTCGGGTTTGGAGGGATTCCGGAGTCGGGATTCAGGAACCAAACTGCCGGAGAAAGGGGGAAGTATGGAAAAGGAAGAAAAAGTCGTGGTAGTGCTGCTTATTATGGCACTATCATCTCTTTCGGTCGCATATCTCTGCTTCGGGCTCGAATTTGCGGGAGCAGGGAAAATTTCCGGGGAAGAGTTCAAGCAGTACAGCCCGGAGTCCGAAGTGGGGGAATGGGTAAGCCTGGAAGCTGAGGTTCTGAGCAAACGTTTTACTTACACAGGAGGACACCTGCTTTTAAAAGTAGATTGCAATTCCGAACCGCTGACTGTTTTTGTCCCCGCCAATGCAGGAGTTGAAAACCTTGATGAAGCAATACGCGAAGGGGACTTTGTGAGAATAACAGGCACGGTTGCGGAGTATGAAGGGGAAAGGGAAATAAAAGTAAAAGATAAAGACGATATATCCAGAATTAACAGATGACAAAGGATAAAGACGATATATCCCGAATAAACATTATCAATAACAAATGAGATCGTTAGTAATATATTACAGAAGAACATCAGAGGAAATATGAAGGCATGCATCATGTGCGGAGGTGCGGGGACAAGGTTAAGACCGCTGACCTTTAAGCACCCCAAACCCAGTATTCCGATTCTCAATGAACCTTCCGTCCGGCATCTCATCGAACACCTATCAAAAGAGGGTTTCAACGAAATAGTGATGACCCTGGGGTATATGGGAGAACGCATCGAAGAACAGCTTGGAGACGGGCATATTTTCGGAGTCCACATCGATTACGTTTATGAAAAAGAAAAACTGGGAACCGCAGGAGGGGTGAAAAATGCCGAAGAATACCTGAAAAACGAGCCCTTTATCGTGCTCGGAGGCGACCACGTCCTGAACCTCGACCTCAGGGAAATGTTCCGCTTCCACGAAGCAAACGACGCCCTGATAACAATCGGGCTCCTTTCCATCGACGACCCAAGGGAATTCGGGATTGCCGACATGGACATTAACAACCGGATCCACCGCTTCCTCGAAAAGCCAAAGTCAGGCCAGATTTTCAGCAACCTTGCAAGCACGGGGATCTACGTCTGCGACCCCTCAATCTTTGACTGGATCCCGGAAAACACCAGATACGATTTTGCAAAAGACCTCTTCCCGGCCCTCCTTGCCGCGGACGAGAAGATAAACGGCGTGCTTGTAAGGGGAAAGTGGACCGATGTAGGGAGCTCGGCAGCCTACAGGCAGGCCCAGCGCTGGATGCTCGACGCCCTGCCCGGGACAACCATTGAAGGGCATTTCACAACCCGGAACTCGCGGATACGGGGGCCCCTTAAAATAGGAAATAACGTGTCAGTGGGTTCGAATTCAGCCCTTGTAGGCCCTATTGTCATTGGTGAAAACACGGTCATAGGCGACAACGTGCTCATTGGCCCTTACAGCGTAATCGGCTCGGACTGCATAATCGAAGACAACGCAAAGATCCTTTCATCCTACCTCTTTGACCATGTCAGCATCGGGGAAAATTCCAACATCTCGGGAGCAATCGTAGCCGATGACACCATAGTCGGGGAAAACTGCAGCCTGGAAAACGGAACGGTTATCGGGCACAAGGTAATCATAGGGAACAATTCGACCGTCCATTCGGGAGTCAAGATCTGGCCCGAAGTCATGGTCAACAAAAACTCAAACATAAAAGAAATTACCCTCAACCCGGATTATGACACAAGCTACGAAGGGTCGTGAAGAGTCCAATTAAAAGTCCCTGTTAAAAATTACTGTAACAATCCCTGTTAAAAAACCGGATTGATTTCCGGTTTCTCTGCTCATTTTATAAAGTTATTTAGTTATTTAGTCATTTAATTATTTAATTATTTAATTATTTATTTTAGAGATTGTATTCATTGCATTCCCTTATTTTATTTATATTAGATGTTAGACTAATGGTATTTAATTCATAAGTCCGAACTACCCTACCGGAAAGGTTACAATGAATGACTGAATTTAGCTTATTATCCCCCTTATAAAACTGCAAGATAAAAATATATACAAAAGGGAAATAATGCCCCTGTGTAGAATAATATATATACAAAAACTCAAAATCTAAATAGATAACCATGAACAGGTATCAAAAATGGCTGATCGCATCCCTGCTCATAAGTGCGGCATCAGTAGCCATAGTTACAGGCTTTACCTTTGACGCGGAAACGATCGAAGCTCTCAAAAGGGTAAAACTCGAATACATAGTTGCCGCAGCACTATTGCATATTTTTTCGTACTTTGTATGGGGCTTTCGGACCCGGGCACTTTGCAGGGCCCTGGGGCATGAGGTAAAACCGGCCAGGATAATCGAAATCGTAATTTCAAGCGCCTTTGCAGCCGGAATCACGCCATCTTCGGCAGGTGGGGAGCCCCTCAGGATCCATATGCTCCACCAGAACAAAATCCCCCTGGGCAGGGCAACAGCAGTCGTTTTTGGGGAAAGGCTACTTGATGCCTTTTTCATCTTTGCATCCTTACCCTTTGCCCTCCATATTTTCGGAGACATAACCTCTAACTATGAGTTTGACGCAGCTTTCCTTACTGCAAATGCCCTGGTTTTCCTTATTCTCCTGGGTTTTGTCTACAGCTTATGGAAGCCCGAAAAGGTAAAAAGCACAATGCACCGGGTGTTAAGCAAAATATCCCCTTTCTTCGGGAAACGCACGGATACTGCAATATCCCATATCCTGGAACAGGTCGACCGGGAAATAGATCACTTCCACGAAGGAATTCTGCTCTTAATCTCGGACGGGAAAAAAGGGCTTTTCTACGGCATAGCCTATACCTTCGTTTTCTGGGCTGTGGAGTTTTCCCTGCTCATCCTGATCCTTATGGGCCTTTCCGAAACTCCTCCGATTCCCACCGCCTTTGCAGCCCAGGTCCTCATGGCTGTGATTATGATAGTGCCTGCAACCCCCGGAGCAAGCGGGGTTGCGGAATTCGGGGCAGCATCCCTCTTCTCGGTCTTTGTAAGCCCCTCCATCCTCGGAATCACCGTGCTTGCCTGGAGAGCCCTGACCTACTACCTGAACCTCCTGGTGGGTGGCTTTGTGAGCCTGAAAGTGCTAAAAGACATGGACGTAATCAAAAAGCTGATAGGAGACTCCACAGAAAGCCGACAGAGTGCCTAAAAATTCTCAGGCATCCAAGCCGTTCCTGGAGGCTCTGCAGGAACCCTAAGACCCCCTGAGGTCTCCTGAGACTACCTTCAAATTCTGTATCAAAAACTTTGCATCAAAAACTTTGCATCAAAAACTTTGCATCAAAAACTTTACGTCGAACACTTTGCATCATATAGTTTATATCCTATCTCCGCAAAAGTTCTTACAACATGTCTTCCGGAGAACTCATTTTCGAAATCCTGAGAAAAAGCGTACATCTGGTTTCAATCCTGATCGTGCTTATCTACGAGTATCTTGGAAAAGAAGTTGTTCTCTGGGTGCTCATGCTATTCCTGATCGTTGTCCTGGTCCTCGACTATTTCCGGCTTGAACATGAAATAAAAATCCCCCTTTTCCATACAATGTACAGGGAAAAGGAAGAATGCAGGCTCGGAGGACACATCTATTTCGCACTTGGAGCTGTTGCAGTCATCTGTCTTTTCTCCAGGGAAATTGCCTATGCCGCGATCCTGATGACGACCTTAGGGGACCTTGTTGCAGCCCTTATAGGAAAATTCTACGGGAAAAGGAGAGTGTTTCACACAACATTCAAAAATGACAAGTCCCTGGAAGGTTCAGGCGCCGAACTCCTCACAGACTTCATAGTCGGCCTCCTAATTCTCGGAAACCCCATAGTGGCCCTTGTCATGGCCTTTTTCGCAACCCTTGCAGAAACTGCAGTCAACAAAATCGATGATAACCTGGTGATCCCCCTCTTTTCCGGCTTTTTCGGGCAGGTGACCATGCTGGTTCTTATCCATATCTAAAAAAACTGCCCAGGAAAAACAGACTCAAAACGAAGGGAAGAAGAAAAGAAGAAGGAAAGAAAGAGGGAAAGAAAGAGGGAAAAGAAAAACGGGCAGGTACGAAAGGATTTAAGAACTTATCCGGAAAAACCGGATTAGCACGAGCTAGTAAAAGCACTTATCCAGAACAACCGGACTGGCATCTCAGACTGTCTTTCCCGCTTGCTTGCAAGCGGCGTTGCCCGAAAAGAAAAAATTGAAACAGAAATGGACACATTTCAAGAAAAATACCTTATCACTTGCTTTAATGGAAAAAAAGGGTAAATCTCAATATTCCCCCTTCTTTAAACTTTTATCACGGGTTTTGTTTTAGCAATTCTGAACGTTTTTAAGCGGTTTTCACCACTTCTGTAGCTGATTTTATAAAGGGTTTTGTTTTTAGCAATCCTGACCGTTTTTAAGCGGTTTTCACCACTTCTGTAGCTGATTTTATAAAGGGTTTTGTTTTTAGCAATTCTGAACGTTTTTATCACCACTTCTGTAGCTGATTTTATCACGGAGTTTGTTTTAGCAACTTTGACAGCTTTTATCACCACTTCTGTAGCTGATTTTATCACGGAGTTTGTTTTTAGCGATTTTCACCACTTTTAAGCTGCCTTTACAGTTTCTTTGTCAATGCTTTTTTCCATGAATTTTCAGGGAAAAGCCGGAAGCCTACGGCTTCCGGTGAGAGCGCGGGGCATAGAGCAGATCAAAAATACGGTTGAAAGGGTACCTATTAAAGTGTATATAAAAGCCGGATAGGGGTTCAAAATGTCCTTCATCTAGAAAAAGAGAAGACGGAAAAGAGAAAAAAGGAAAAAATGAAGGCTGGAAAAAAGAGAAGAAAGAAACAAGAAAAGGGAAGCAAGGAAAGAGAAACAAGAGAAAGGAATTATTCTCCTGCGGCTTCCTTTGCTGCCTGAACTGCTTGCATTTTCCTGAGCCTCCTCATTTCCCTTATGCGCCTTACAATGATTTCGCTGAGGAAGAGCAGGAGGGCTGCAAGGAGTACGTACATCTTCAGGCTTTCGGGTTCCTGGACTTCCCGTTCGGAGTTTTGCCGGGCATCTTTCAGGAGGAGGGCTCTTGCTTCCCTGGCGTCGTAGATATTTCCGCCGGTTGCCAGGACAAGGGGTTCGATTTCTTTGTTGATCCCGACGTCCCGGAATTCGAGGGGGTAGTTTACGGCGAGGGGATAGCCTGAGATGTCGTGAAGGCCGGGGGTGTCAGGGCTTACGGTGGTCTCGTAGATGTTCCTTCCTGTCAGGGCAAGGTCCAGGGATTCCCCGTCCAGTTTAAGCTTCGGAACGCCTTCCTCGTACATTATCAGGGTAAGTTCAGCCGGGGTGCCGAGCCAGGTGTCAGGACCGTCAAGGACGGCTCCTTCTTCAGCCTGGGGGTTTCCTACAACCCAGTTGGTCATACCTGAGATGAGCCGGGCGTTCTCGCCGGAGTAAAGGACGGGAGCCCAGAGCCTTCCGCCTCCTTCCCCGTTATCCGTGGAAAGGGCTGCAACCCTGCCCAGCCCGAAGCGCCAGGTAGTAAGGACGGGCTTTCCGGTAACCGTGATTATCAGGCGTTCGGCTCCGGCTTTCGGAGTCACGTCATTATATCCCGTGATCATTCCGGAAACGTTTCCGTCCATGTTTCGCGTGATGAAATGGTTGGGGGAATACACCAGGAGGGGGTAGGCGTCGAGTTCGACTTCTTCTTCCTCTTCTTCTTCGGTGGGCTTTTCGATCCTCTCAAACTCTATGTTTGCCCTTTCTCCCATCTCGATATGCTGGTAGTTATCTTCAAGCCCCAGTTCCTGCATCAGCCTCTCGGCATAGTAGTAATTTCCTTTCAGGTCCTTCTGGGACGGGGCGGTTGAACTTATGTGGATGAAATAAAATTTTACTCCCATGTCCTGCAGTTCCTTTGCTTCCGCAAGGCTCGGGCCGTATGAGTCCTCAATCCCACCGTCTGAGATAACGATTGCATCAAGCTCGCCGTCTTCACTTTCAAGCATCTCCTTTGCAGTCTTGAGTCCCTGGTCCAGGGAAGTCTCGCTCTGCTGGTCAGGGGTAAGCTGGGAAATTTCTTCTTCAAGGGTCTCCACGTTCCTGGGAAGCCCGAGGAAGACAAAACCATCCGAGACATCAATACCCGTGCTCCCGAATGCAATAACCCCGGCGTTGGCATCTTTCAGGTTTTCGTTCCTGAGGATGAAGATAGCGTTTCCGAGGATGTCTCCCAGGGTCCCGTGGGCATCCGTACTCGGAGAGACGTCAAGGATAAGGATGATGTTCCTCCCTCCCTTGAACTCGGAAGGTTTCGAAATGACAGGCAGAAGGGCTTCCAGGGAAGAGTTCAGGTAGTTCCCGTAATTATATGCCCTTTCCCCGCCAACGACTATCAGCCCGTTCCCGTCACTTACATAGGTCTTGATTTCTTTCACCTCTTTTTCGGAGAGGGTGTTTATGAACCTGTTATCCAGCACAAGGGCTTTGCTGTCCTCAATCCCATCGGCTCCGGGGTAGTCGTTCACGACCGAGACCTCGTAGAGGTTGGTCAGGACCTGGCCCAGGGGGGCGTCCGGTTCGTCCGTTATAAGGGTGATTTTCGGTTTCGGGACCACATAGAGGGCTTTGTAGAACTCGTTGTTGATATCGTTCAGGTCTTCCCCGTCAGGTTCGATTACAACCCTGAGGTTGTGGGCACCCAGGGTATCGAAAGCCCGGGTGATCGGGATAGACATCTCCCGGCTCTCCTGGGAAAAGCGCCTGCTCTGGAAAAGCTCCCCGTCCACGTAGACCTTGAGGAAATAGCTGGTGCGCCCTTCGGAAGCCTGGGAAACAAGAATTTCGAACTCGTTCTCGTTTTCCACGACAACGGTCTTGTCCCCGAGCACCTGTACGCTGAGGTCGTTCACCTCAAGTTCGGGCTCGACCAGGTAAACAGGGGTTTCGGTTTCCCTGGCAAATTCCAGGGCTTCCGTAAGGTCTTTTCCGGCGTTGTTGTTCCCGTCGGTAACGAGCACTACCTGGCTTCCGCTACCCGAGTACTGGAGGACGGCGTCTCCCAGGCTGGTCTTATCCCCTGTTAGCTGGATGAAGGTGGTGGGAGTCTTTGCGGTAAGGGCTTCGTAGAGATCCGTTCCCGTTCCTTCTTCGAAAATGCCCATGCTGCCGGTCTCGTCAGAGACCACTACCAGCGAGGGGTCATCTTCACTAACTACATTCGTTACAAGGGAAACGGGGGAAGCAAGGGCAAGGACCAGGAGGAAAGCGACCAGCATCCTCCATTCCACAAGCTTCGTTTTCGTATTCCGCAGG
>Ga0272442_10005040_pt1 | contig 17803 bp, 10 predicted proteins | sample SSMForm2O_FD_200262 | JGI IMG/M metagenome (GOLD analysis project Ga0272442, IMG submission 200262) | Marine sediment archaeal communities from Little Sippewissett salt marsh, Falmouth, MA, United States - SSM-Form-2O | ecosystem: Environmental > Aquatic > Marine > Wetlands > Sediment ... | reverse complement strand
CCCGGCCTGATCGGGAATCTATAAATGATTGTAATTGTTAGATTCCCGCTTTCGCGAGAATGACATATTGATGAGCTTTTGACTTTTTACGAAACCATCATAAATTACTTTCTGATTTTTCCCGGCAGAAAATAATTCCGTTAACACACGAGTAAGCTAGATATTGCTTCCTGATAGAAAGTACGTTCGTGAACGCATTTATTCCCCTTAGTGGGATTTATCCCCTTTATGGGAGTTAGGATTCATGATAAGAATTCTGACACTGTCGTGATGCAGCAAAGCTGCAAAGGCAAAATATTAATGGCACAAGGCAACAGGTCCACGTCTTCCCAACTTCGATATTTGATACCGCCTTGAGCCCTTGGCCCTTCGTCTTTCGCCGTTATCATTTATCCGGTACCGTCATCTATGAGAGAAACACTGTTGTTGAGAACAAAGACTCTATATACTTGCCACTATGTTATTATTGTAAGGGAAAAAAACCATTTGTCAAGGTATTAGAACAGATCAAAAACTCATTATATGATTTGAAATATTTCACGGAAAACGCTAGTAAGACAGCTTTGTATTTATTTTTGGATAATCTTCCGATCAGTCACAATTAATTATGGTAATGTATAAAATTAAGCAGGTATGATCCCAGAGGATACGAGGGTTCAAGGGTTCAGGGCCCGCCCTGGCGCGACTGAAACGGTTATTGAACAGGCGAACAGAAAGAATCTTTGAATTTAGACCGCAATTTACCCCTATGGTGAACGGACTGGGCCAGGGGTTCAAGTGAAATACCGAAAAGATGCAAAGGCTTGAAGGTCTGGAAAGCGTTATTTGAACTTTGTTTTGAGCTATAGAGAACAACAGTAAATTCCCCGATGGTACACTTAAAAAACCCGATTAGAAATCGTTGGAGAAGGACCTTATTATACAGAGGACAATCTCATGGAGTCATGGTATTCATATACTATCATTGCCCTTCTCGCTTTCGGAATCCAGAGATTTTTATATAAGGTCTCCGCAGCCAGGAAGTGCAATACGGCATGGACTACGTTTGCCTTTATGGGAACAGTGGCTCTTCTCGGCTCTCTCTCATTTATCGCAGTGAAAGAAACCGTAACGGATGTTCTCTTTTTACTTTTCATCTCTTTCGTTAACAGCGCTTCGTTTCTCGCAGGAACCATGGCAACCATAGAAGCGCTCAAACACATATCGACCAGTATCGCATACCCGATCATCCGTCTCAATACAGGTATCGTTGTCATCTTTTCAATCCTGTATTTTAAAGACAGCTTATCTCCATATCAGATCGCGGGAATTATCATTGCTATTTCCGTCATTCTGATTCTTACCCGATACGGCAGCAATGAGACAAAAGAACAAACAACCGACAGAAACGCGAAAACGGGGTTTGTATTGATTTTTACTGCCCTTTTTTCAGGGGCGATTGCCGCCATTTCGAGTAAATTTGCCGCCCTTCACACAGGACCACTGGGTTTTATAGCCGTTTCATACACCATGAGCACACTATTTTCTCTCGGATTGAGAAAACGGCTACAGGGAAAAGAAGAAAATCCAAGCAACAGGGACGCCTTAATCATCGGTTTTTGTATGGGACTGATAAACTTCGTCGGTTTTTATTTCCTGCTGCGTGCCCTGTCCGTGGGACCTCTATCGATCATTATTTCAATCACCGGGATGTACTTCGTTATCGCCATTATTCTCTCAGCCTGGATCTATAAAGAGAGGTTAACGATACTCGGAATTGCCGGTATCGTACTGACCATTATATCGATTACATTGATGAGAATCTGAAAGAGCTTTCAGTTTTCAGCGCTGTTCTGGATTGATTGTTATTTTAGATTGAATGTCAGTAATGTATGCTGTAATCTCTTCCTTTTTAAAATCCCCCTGTATCCCCCTTTAAAAAAGGGGGAGCAAGATGTAATGGCATTCTTCCCGACCTGTCGACCTTAATACATTTTGGCGTAAATAATGGGACGTTAAAATATTTCACCACAGAGAGCACAGAGGACACAGAGCATTTATATTATAAATCCAATGTCACTAAGTTAATTGAGGCCAGATTTTTTCATGTCTCCCCTCCCCACGCGGGAGATGCCCGGGGAGGGGGTTTAAGGGAATTGTTCAGTTAATGGTATTAACTTTAAACCTTTGAATCCTTTCCTTTAGTCTTACAACAAGCATGTTCCAACGTTAAAGCGATCCCATTTAAATGAAATTTCAAGGTAAAATACTGCTGATATTTTGATTTGAGTAACCCGGGGCCTAAAATGCAATAGACTTCGATGGCACGTCTAATTACTTTTCCTGTAAAGAAATCCTTACCTATTGTTTCTCTGTGTCCTCTGTGCTCTCTGTGGTTCGTCTGGAAACTAACCGATACTATGTCACCGGATTTATAATAGAGAGCACTTATGCATACTCCTTCAAGGCCTCTTCAAATCCCTTCATCGAATTGACGATCGTGGAATCGTCAACGCAGTAGGAAATCCGGAAGTGTCCCGATTTTCCGAATCCACTTCCCGGTACGACGAGAATTCTCTTTTTCTGAAGAGCCCTGACAAATTCGACATCATCGTCTATGGGCGACCGGGGAAAGAGATAAAAGGCACCGTCCGGTTTTTCAAAGATGTAACCGGCTGATGCAAGACCGTCACAGAGCAGATCACGTTTCCGTTTATATTCTTCGACGGCTACGGTTATTCCCTGCATCCGTCCGATAATTCTCTGCATCAGAGCGGGAGCGTTCACAAAGCCGATGATCCGATTGCAAAGAATTAATCCGTCCATTACTCTATCAATGTCGGATATAGTCGGGTTTGCCGCGATATACCCGATCCGTTCACCGGGAAGGGAAATGCTTTTCGAATACGATGTTGCAATGATACTGTTTTTATAAGCCTTCAGGATACTGGGAACCTTGATGCCGTCATAAACAATATCCCGGTACGGTTCATCAGACAGGAGGTATAATTCTCTGCCCAATTCTCTTGTCCTATTTTCGAGAAGTTCCCCAAGGCCGTTGATTGAATTTTCATCATACACTTTTCCCGTAGGATTGTGGGGAGAGTTGATCAGGACGATCTTTGTCTTGTCCGTTATCGCCTCGTTCAATACCTGCAGATTGAGGGAGAAATCTTCATTTGTTTCAACGAGCTTTGTTGTGCCACTGTGATTGTCTACGTATGATCTGTATTCAACAAAGAATGGGGTCGGGATAATAACTTCATCTCCCGGATCGAGAAGTGTTTTTAAGACCACATTCAATGCGCCCCCTGCCCCGCATGTCATGACAACGTTTGTCCACGAAAGATCAACGGAATGTTCACTGCTCAGGTATTCAGCCACGGCAGAGCGGGTATCCTGATATCCTGCATTCGGCATATAGCCGTGGATCCCTGGAATATCTTCTCCGGCAACTTCAACCAGCAGTTCTTTGAATCTCCGAGGTGGTTCGACATTCGGATTGCCGATGCTGAAATCGAAGACATTCTCTTTTCCGTATTCCTGTGCAAGTCGGGCTCCTTCTTCGAACATCTTGCGTATCCAGGACGATTGATCGATCATTCCCTCAATTTTTCTAGATATTGTCATGAGTTCTCTCCTCTCAAAAATAAAAAATGCATATATTCATAATGAATTGTCTTGGTTCTTCTCCAATTTAGTTAGAGAAAAACCAAGGATTCCAGGAGTCAAGGATTCAAGGTTGCTAGTGTCGTAAAAAGTCATAAACTTTCCAATGTGTCATTCCCATGAAAACGGAAATCTAGTATTTACAGCAAGTTATAGATCCCCGATCAGGTCGGGAATGACAAAACGACAGAGAATCTCACTTTTTACGATTCCATCAAGGTTTTTCTTTTCTGAAAACTTTATAAACGCTTTTATCATTCTTTCGATTTCTGCTCTGTTTTTTTAAGTGTACCACCGGAAATATTGCTGTTGTTCTATATATCGCTAAACAAAGTTCATATGACGCTTGCCGGACCTTCAAATCTTTGCATCTCTTCGGTATTTCACTTGAACCCCTGGCCCAGTCCGTTCACCATAGGGGTAAATTGCGGTCTAAATTCAAAGATTCTTTCTGTTCGCCTGTTCAATAACCGTTTCAGTTGCGCCAGGTCGGGCCCTGAACCCTTGAATCCTCGTATCCTCTGGGATCATACCTGCTTAATTTGATACAATCCATATATTTTGCTTTAATTAATTGCAACTAATCGGGAGATGACCCACTGTCTTTAACAAATCGGTCCCAAAAGGGCAAATGTAAATTATTTGATATGGTTATCCATTACCTTATCCACGTGAACTGTGAAACCATCATCCGCATAAAAAACGTGGTTCATGAGAATAAAGATTCTAAAGATCGACGCAGAAAGCCACAATTAAATGGCGTTCATTCTCTTTCTTCCTTTTCTAAAGGAGAAAACAGGGGATTACAATCAATTGCATTCATTCTATTCCCCCTTTTCTAAAGGGGTGTACAGGGGGCTGCAATCAACAGCGTTCATTTTATTCCCCCCTTTTTTAAGGGGGGATACAAGGGGCTGCAATCAACAGCGTTCATTTTATTCCCCCTTTTTTAAAGGGGGATACAGGGGGTTACAATCCATAGTGTTCATTTTATTCCCCCTTTTCTAAAGGGGGATGCAGGGGGTTACAATCCATAGTGTTCATTTTATTCCCCCTTTTCTAAAGGGGGATGCAGGGGGATTTTGATAAGACGTTTCTTCCCTTAAAAATAGTGCCATCAACGAGGAACGCCTTAACGTAATGATTTTAATTTTAAAATAAAACTTACAGAATAAACGTTAGCACGGTCTCGCACTTTCACCCGGTCCTCAAGACCTTAGGTGCGGTCCGACCATACCCTATGCCGCCGTTGATTTTAACGGTGGACTTTTCATGATGTTGTGTGTAAAAACGGCAGAGTTCTTATAGCGCTTCTCTCGATGCTTTCGGCCATACAGAGAAAGCATAAAACATGGTAACGGAAACTTAGAATCAGAACGAATAGATACAGTAAGAGATTTTCCATAAAATGAGTAACATAATCAATAGGATGAATCCCCTTTTCGAACCTCGGAGCATCGCCTTTGTCGGTGCGACATCCAGGACCGAGAAATGGGGATTTTATATCCTGTCCCGCCTCCTCCACCACGGATACGGGGGCAAAGTTTACCCCATAAATCCCTCTGAGCGTGAAAGCATCCTGGGTCTGAAGCCCCTTCCCGGCATTTCGTCGATTCCCGAATCGCCCGACCTGGCCGTTATTGTTACGCCCCGGCCGACGGTACCGGATATCGTCAGGGAATGTGTCAAGAAAAACATCAGGGCATGCCTGGTCATCACTGCCGGTTTTGCCGAACTCTCCCGGAAAGAGGAGATAAGATTAGAGAGTGAAATCGTTGACACGGCGAAAACGGGAAACATGATACTGGTTGGTCCCAACAGCAACGGCATTGTGAGCACACCATCGAATCTGTGTCTGCTCATGTCGACACGGCTTGAAACTGTTCAGCAGGGATCGCTGTCAATTACATCTCGAAGCGGAAGCGTGGGAACAACGGTGGCAGCACTTTGCGTTAACAGAAATTTCGGTTTCAGCCGTTTTGTTTCCAACGGGAATGAAGCCGATCTTCACATCGAGGATTATCTTGAATTTTACGGAGAGGATGAGGAAACAAAGGTCATTCTCGGTTACACCGAAGGCATACAGGATGGTGACCGTTTTCTCGAAATCATAAAAAGAGTAAACAGGAAAAAACCGATAATCATGCTGATGTCGGGGTTTACCGATGCGGGAGCAAGGGCCGCCCGCTATCATACCGCATCATCGTATGAAGGATCGGAACTCCTTTATCAAAAGGCGTGCCGGGAGGCGGGTATAATCAGGGTGCAGGATGTCGAAGAAATATTCAGCATCGGGGCTTCATTCATACGTCAGCCGTTACCGAAAGGCAGAAGAGTCGGCATTCTCACCGTTGGCGGCGGGTGGGGAGTCATTGCCAGCGATACCTGTGTCAGGGCAGGATTGGACATAATCGAACTCCCCGATGAGACACTGAAGGAACTGGACACCTTTTTACCATGGTGGTGGAGCCGGAATAACCCTGTCGATACGGGGGCTTCATTCGAATGGCGCGGCTGCCTTGAAGCATTAGCCGGATGTCACAATGTTGATATGATTCTGGTTATGTGGGTTGCCGGCAAAGAAATGACACCGGCCCGGGAACTGTGCCCCGTTATGGAAAGCTTGATTGAACGCTATAACAAGCCCATCATTCTGTGTTCCGGTGGTTTTGAGAACAGAGAAGCCATAGAAGAATTCGGAAAAAAACAACTCGTTGCGTTTCACTCGATCAAGCAAGCTGTCAAAGCCCTCTCAAGCCTGGTACAATATTCAGAATACCTGTCGAGTACCTGAAAAATCGATATCCCGTCACCAGACGACAAGAAATCGTGCAGTTCGTAATTATATTGAAGGATCTACTGCGAAATTTGTTCGCGGTCATAGCCCTTCAAATATCTTTCGGCAATCTCTTCGGCAACGGTATTGGGATCAAGCTCTCTGTGCAATATTTTATCGACGAACCGATCCAGTTCGCCCGATTTAGTAAGTTCCGTAATTATCGGTTCAAGAATGGCGGCCTCGAGTGTTTCATCCAGCTCGATCATAACGTGACGGAGCAAGCATTCTTCTAAAATATTTTTGCTGACAAGATTCTGATAGTGAGCATCGACCGCATCCGTCAATTCCTCAACACTTTTCGTGAAAGCATCCCGATCATTTATGTTTTCGGCCCTGATAATAGGAGGACGCCATCCACCAGTATAGTTTTCCACCATGTTCAGCATATGCATAAGTTCCTGGTATAGCTTTCCTCCGCCATCTCGATCAGCCTTATTGATCATGAATATATCGGCTATCTCCAGTATACCGGCCTTGAGTGTCTGGATCTCGTCACCCATGCCGGGAATCTGAACTACAATAACCGTATGAGCATGGTTGATTATATCCACACCCTGCTGCCCCGCACCGATGGTCTCCACAATGATAATGTCTTTCCCCATGGCATCCAGTATGTGAATCGCATTACCGACAGCCTTTGAGAGACCTCCCAGAGCCCCCCTGCTTGCCAGGCTCCTGACGAAAACATCCGGATCCCCGGCATGGCGCTGCATGCGTACCCGATCGCCGAGCACGGCACCACCGGTAAAGGGACTGGTGGGATCAACAAGCAGTGCACCAACCGTCTTCCCTTGCTTCCGGTACACGGCTATCATGGTATCAATCAGTGTGCTCTTCCCCGCACCCGGGGAACCGGTAAAACCGATAACATGGGCCTTCCCCGTATGAGGGTAAATATTCCTGATCGCAGCCTTTGCTTTCGGAACACGATCTTCCAGATTTCTGATTAACGTCGAAACAACACGAACATTTCCGGCCAATATTTTTTCCGTTCTTTCCATTACTGCGCGCCTTTTATAAAATTAGAAACGTGAATACCCCGTTTCGTAAACAGGAATGAAACGCTTACCTGCCGAAGTCAGGCATAACATACTGATAAATAGTGCCCACGGTGCCCCGTCTTGTCGGCGGGGTGTTCACTTCAGTCATATGAACGCTCACCTATACCGGATGCTTCGAAGGAATCGAAAGTTGAAATCAATTTTCGTTACCATAAATGATGATTAAATGCGATGATTTTATCAAAATAGAGAAAATTCGTTTGCTGATTACGTTAAGCGCTATTCCATTTACTCACCCATTTCCAATACGTCAGGGCTATAAAGGTGAAAGGTCAAAGTCTAATAGCCAAGGGCCGGGAACAAAGATTCAAAGGGAACGACGATCAACGGTGATCCATTTTCTCCTCTTTTTTAAAAGGGATTTTTAAGACGTTTTCTTTGAAAAGTTGATTCAGATTCCACCTGTTTCGAAGGGAGACACCGGAAATTGCAATTAACATCACTGATTTTACTCCCCCTTTTCTAAAGGGGGATACAGTGGGCTACAATCAACAGCGTTCATTTTATTCCCCCTTTTCTAAAGGGGGATACAGGGGGCTGCAATCAACAGCGTTCATTTTATTCCCCCTTTTCTAAAGGGGGATACAGGGGGATTTTAAAAGCCATTAGATTAAATACCTGCCGACCTCTTTTCGATGTATTTCATGTAACGAGCGAATAAAGAAGGATTCAACTCTTTCATATGCTTGCGGATTTCTATGAAATCAACGCCTTTAATCAGTTTCAGGACAGCCTGGTTATCACACAAAACAATGGCCGTGATGAACATCTTCGGTTCAATCTGCGGCGTGGGTTGCTTTGCGTATGTCTTCCGCAAGGCCAAGTATTCATCAACAAATCGCTTCAGCTCATCTTTGAGCCGTATCGTTTTCGGTTTGAGAAGACCTTGAAGATAGGCATGACACGGAAGCCATGCGGCATCAGAAGACCCGTTCGCCTCGTCTGTTTCCATCAAGTGATTCCGTAACGCCGCCAAATTTGCGTCCTTCATGTGATTCCAGTCTATCATGTCGGGGTCGATCAGGCACGCCTCAAAATAACACTGTCCGGCTACAGCTTTTTCACCCTGTAACAGATAGGCATCTCCCAGATAGCCATACAGTACTGCATTATTCGGAGCGGTGAGTAAGCCTTTTTGGAGTGATTCAACAGCCTGTTCATACCGTCCGGCTTGGAGAAACACATACCCCATGGGAACAGTATCTGATAGATAGGAAGAACCGGAAAGATTGTACTGATCAATTATATCAATTAGCTTTTGGAAAAAAGAATCCTTGATGGCCAGAATGATTTTTTGGGCTTCAACATCGATTGATTTTGCATATTCCTCAAAGGAATTCCATAAGCTATACAAATAGGCAGGCTCATCATAACCGGAACCGGGAACATGATCAAACCCCTCAAGAAGGAAATCAGTGATTTTCAGTTTACCATCAACAGCTCCGTTATCTTCGTAGATATCTCTGTAACGTTGAAGCGATTCTTTCGCATCTTCAAGGTTGAGCTTGACCAATGCCGATATACCCCTGTTTAAAAGGACATATTTTTCGTCAAAAAGTGACAGTTGGTCCACTGCAAAATCTCCGATTCTTTGTGACCGTGAGAACCGACCAGGTACGAACGCACCGTCGTATGTGTTCCTGCGTATTCCGTCGGTTCTATGTATCCGACACGATCAAAATTGGCAAGTACTTTCAATCCGTGTTCTTGCACGAGGAATGACGGTGAAACCGATCGTCCTTCGTCGTGAACTGACCCTAACCTTCCCCTTCTTTTCCCAAAGTACGGCTACAACTTTTCTTCAACAGATTTCACCTTACCGGCAATGCGCCCGGCGGTTCCTTTTCTGTAGTCAGCTTTAATGGTTAGATATATCCGTTCACAGTCTTTCGTAAGTTCACGAAAGCATTGGTTCACCACGGCCATGACTTCATCCCACTCACCTTCGATGCTCGTACCCATGGGGCCAAACTTATACGATAGACCGCTGTCTCTGATAATTCTTACCATTCTGGACACATACGGGCTCACACTGCCGCCCTTGTCTAAAGGAAAAATCGCCAGATCAATAAGCGTGCTCATAAATCCTCCTCTTTAAATATCAGCAGACAATAACTGATTAAGTTAAGAATATCCAAATTTCCGTGTTTCAATCCTTGTTTTATATGGATGTACTTCATCAATCGTGTAGAGTCAATACCCTACACCCTGTGACCTATCTGTTCAAGTTTCAATCCACGCCCCCGCATGTGCGGGGAACATATCCCAGGTGCGGCCGTCGAGAAGGCGACCGGCGGTTCATCCCCGCATGTGCGGGGAACATTTTATCCTGTAGAGGGAGAGGAACCTATCTGTGCGGTTCATCCCCGCATGTGCGGGGAACATAGATGAGGGATAAAGAAAAACTAAATGGGATACGGTTCATCCCCGCATGTGCGGGGAACATTGGCTATCTCATAGATTGGAGTTTTGATGCATCGGTTCATCCCCGCATGTGCGGGGAACATTCAAAGGAATGGTGGTCAAGCACAAAGTCGAACGGTTCATCCCCGCATGTGCGGGGAACATTATTTAGCTGTGATTGTCATCTCTCAATCCTCCGGTTCATCCCCGCATGTGCGGGGAACATCGTGGGCTAAACACTCAGGAACAGGCTCTATGCGGTTCATCCCCGCATGTGCGGGGAACATGTAATCATCTCTCTTACCTCCCTTTTAAGCCGCGGTTCATCCCCGCATGTGCGGGGAACATATTAAAAACAAATTAAATCCAGTCTTTACGATCGGTTCATCCCCGCATGTGCGGGGAACATCGCTCCATTGACAGCCCGTGTCTCTAATGTTTCGGTTCATCCCCGCATGTGCGGGGAACATCTGATCTGCTCCAAGATGTTTCGCTGAATTTCCGGTTCATCCCCGCATGTGCGGGGAACATGGGGGTCTCCAAAATCATCACTCGGCGCATCCTGGTTCATCCCCGCATGTGCGGGGAACATTTATGGAGCAGTTGAAGGGGGGTCAGCCTCCGCGGTTCATCCCCGCATGTGCGGGGAACATGGGCAGGACATCGGAGAGTACGGCAGCGATGACGGTTCATCCCCGCATGTGCGGGGAACATATCCCCGGCGATCCCCGTAATAATACCGGTGACGGTTCATCCCCGCATGTGCGGGGAACATTTCCGTCTCGTACATTATTTCCTACGTGACGACGGTTCATCCCCGCATGTGCGGGGAACATGTTGTATCTGCCGATGAAACACCATCAGAGTGCGGTTCATCCCCGCATGTGCGGGGAACATAATACCCGTGGGATGCAGGATATAACGAGGAACGGTTCATCCCCGCATGTGCGGGGAACATCCGATACCAAAATTCAAAATATCCACAAGTGCCGGTTCATCCCCGCATGTGCGGGGAACATAACAGCCCTACCAGGCATAGGTGATCGAGGTACGGTTCATCCCCGCATGTGCGGGGAACATGCGTTTCGCCTGTTCCCGTGCCCGTTCGTGGGCGGTTCATCCCCGCATGTGCGGGGAACATCTTTCCAGACATGTATAAATCCTGCCAATGAACGGTTCATCCCCGCATGTGCGGGGAACATTTGAGGATATTCACAAGTGTGGATTCAAGCAACGGTTCATCCCCGCATGTGCGGGGAACATCGGCAAACGTGATGCTTGCACTCAAGCGGGACCGGTTCATCCCCGCATGTGCGGGGAACATTCCTACGTCTTCTATTCCATAATCCTGAAAATCGGTTCATCCCCGCATGTGCGGGGAACATTGTCCGACAAATATCGACCGTATGACAATCTGCGGTTCATCCCCGCATGTGCGGGGAACATTCATCCCCTTCTTTCTGCCACCCGATAAAGACCGGTTCATCCCCGCATGTGCGGGGAACATCAACAATGAATGAGAAAGCGACAATCAGAAAACGGTTCATCCCCGCATGTGCGGGGAACATTTGAGGATATTCACAAGTGTGGATTCAAGCAACGGTTCATCCCCGCATGTGCGGGGAACATGGTTCATTGTTGTTATATGTTTTTAACTGTTCCGGTTCATCCCCGCATGTGCGGGGAACATTCATCGATGTGGTCACAGATAGCCTCAGCTTTCGGTTCATCCCCGCATGTGCGGGGAACATCATGATTCAGTCACATCGGCAGATTTTGAGAGCGGTTCATCCCCGCATGTGCGGGGAACATAACAGATAAAAATGTGTCGACATGAGTATGCACGGTTCATCCCCGCATGTGCGGGGAACATTCGATCCTGATTTACTCCTGTCCTGGGCGACACGGTTCATCCCCGCATGTGCGGGGAACATCCCAAACATGCCCGAGACAATTGCAAGCACCACGGTTCATCCCCGCATGTGCGGGGAACATAAACAGTGTCCGGCGATTGTTTTCATTCTCCCCGGTTCATCCCCGCATGTGCGGGGAACATTGATGGAACGTGACCCCGACTATGAACACCGGCGGTTCATCCCCGCATGTGCGGGGAACATGGAGTATTTATAAAGAGTTTCCAGAAGAATACCGGTTCATCCCCGCATGTGCGGGGAACATTCTTTTTTCTTCCCTTGCGTTCGCGTTTCTTTCGGTTCATCCCCGCATGTGCGGGGAACATCAGAACGGCTCAAATGCTGGGCTGACTGTCAACGGTTCATCCCCGCATGTGCGGGGAACATAGAAACGGAGCAGTTGAGCATGACATTACTCTTGGTTCATCCCCGCATGTGCGGGGAACATTAAAATCGATGTCGGATTCTGGACAGATTTTGCGGTTCATCCCCGCATGTGCGGGGAACATCCCTCCACCGTCCCGCATGAAGTCGACAAGGTCGGTTCATCCCCGCATGTGCGGGGAACATACCTCGTTCTGGGAACGGGTCCACCTGGTCACCGGTTCATCCCCGCATGTGCGGGGAACATGCGGTTGGTGTTACTTCGATCATCTATCCTGTCGGTTCATCCCCGCATGTGCGGGGAACATGTTCTCGGAAAAATTTAATCCGTGTGCCTACCCGGTTCATCCCCGCATGTGCGGGGAACATATCAATTTCAACCGGCAGATGTATTCACCGGCCGGTTCATCCCCGCATGTGCGGGGAACATTTTTCTCCGTAAGAAATGTGTTGACATTGAATCGGTTCATCCCCGCATGTGCGGGGAACATTAAAACTCAAAGCACAGGAGGATAGTAAATGACGGTTCATCCCCGCATGTGCGGGGAACATGTCTTCTGCGTCCGATGCTTTATATGCGACTGCGGTTCATCCCCGCATGTGCGGGGAACATTGTAATGTTCAGTGACCGTCTGACAGTCGTTCCGGTTCATCCCCGCATGTGCGGGGAACATTTTTGAACAAAGAAGAATTCAAGCCAATCCTGCGGTTCATCCCCGCATGTGCGGGGAACATTGGTTGAAGGTTGAAAAAGATGGAGAAAGTGCCGGTTCATCCCCGCATGTGCGGGGAACATTGGTGCGTAGTAAATTACACATGTGAATAGAACGGTTCATCCCCGCATGTGCGGGGAACATTATCTACACCGCCACATTCAGGGCAGGGGGGTCGGTTCATCCCCGCATGTGCGGGGAACATGGCGGAAGTAGCAGAGCATCTTGACGTTCATCCGGTTCATCCCCGCATGTGCGGGGAACATCAAATAACACCTATTCACCCGAGGTATTGAGCCGGTTCATCCCCGCATGTGCGGGGAACATGTGATGATCCTGACGTTGATGGTGCTGTTATACGGTTCATCCCCGCATGTGCGGGGAACATCAATAAAAACGCTGATCGATAAAGACCTGGAACGGTTCATCCCCGCATGTGCGGGGAACATTGTGTGCGTGACGTAGTCCGGCGTGAATCCGACGGTTCATCCCCGCATGTGCGGGGAACATTCTTTAACTGTCCGTCTACCGTTGGCTATCGCCGGTTCATCCCCGCATGTGCGGGGAACATTTATAAACCTGTTCGAGTTTTATCAGCGCATCCGGTTCATCCCCGCATGTGCGGGGAACATTCGAAATCATTCTGTGTAATCTCATATTCCGGCGGTTCATCCCCGCATGTGCGGGGAACATGCCGTTGGCTATTGCTCTTGCTCTGTCGGGATCGGTTCATCCCCGCATGTGCGGGGAACATTCATTGTTCAGCTGATGCAGCTGCATGATGACCGGTTCATCCCCGCATGTGCGGGGAACATCAGCAATGACGATTTCGACTCTTTCGCTCATGCGGTTCATCCCCGCATGTGCGGGGAACATTGGTTCACGGTGTTTATTGTGCTGCGCCGTTGCGGTTCATCCCCGCATGTGCGGGGAACATTGTAACGGTCAGCAGATCCCCGGCAGAGCAAACGGTTCATCCCCGCATGTGCGGGGAACATGCGATCCTGGTCGAATGTCAGGCATAATACTACGGTTCATCCCCGCATGTGCGGGGAACATTATCGACGTCAAGCAACCATTACGGACAGACGCGGTTCATCCCCGCATGTGCGGGGAACATGCTGCTGTATGACTGTGATTGTATCTGACGAACGGTTCATCCCCGCATGTGCGGGGAACATGCCCGTACCGAAACTCCCTGATGTAATTGCCTCGGTTCATCCCCGCATGTGCGGGGAACATATAAGCGGGCGCCATGTGCAAAGGTTACCCTCCGGTTCATCCCCGCATGTGCGGGGAACATGTATAATCGACGATTGCATACCGTCTGCCGAGCGGTTCATCCCCGCATGTGCGGGGAACATTATTTTACGTTGAACATATCATCCGATTATGGCGGTTCATCCCCGCATGTGCGGGGAACATACTTCTTGTACTAATATGATAATATTCAGTTTTCAAAGATCGAAAAAATCTACCAACCATATAAGAACTTTCAGTTCCGTTTATTCTCATAAGGTTTCATTCGCTTCCGGCATGAAAGAAACTAATTTTATCCCGTCCATTTCGACGGGAATGCGGCGATTTGTTCCAAGCGTGAAAAAATCAAATCCCGACTCGGTATTGGTTGTCCATACCATGACGGCATTGCCTTCATTGAGCCCTTTTTCTACCTGATCCCATATCATTTCACGGACACGCCGAGACACCTTACCCACATAAACACCGGCGCGGATTTCCAGCAGCCACAGGGCTAGACGACCTCTCAGACGGGGTGGCGCATTTTCAACCACGATGACCAACATCTCCAATGCCCTCCTTGTTGGGTAATGCAATTTCCACAGACTCGTCGGGTCGCGTCGGCCGTGACATTTCGCCGGCTGCCAGCACCTCTTCGATTGTGGGAATAATGCATCGCAGAAGCCGCGTTTGCCTGAAAATATCTCGACAGGCAAGTCGCACATCTCGCTCCGGATTGTGAGGCTTCTTTGCGGCAACACGGAATGCGACAGGAACGACAGTCTCAAATTTGAAGATATCGGCAATATCGTAGACAAAGGATTGAGGTTTGCCAGTATGAATAAATCCGACAGCCGGGGCATATCCCGCTGCAAGGATAGCCGCCTCGCATATACCGTAAAGACAGGCGGTGGCGGAGCTGAGACACCGGTTGGGGACATCGCCGCTGCCCCATTCCGTATGGTCATAGTTGCGGCTCTTCCACTGAACTTTATATTGCCGTGCAAGGAGTTCATACATCTTGCGAACCCTGGCCCCTTCAATGCCGCGCAATTGCTGGACACTTCTCTTCGCCGGAGGCTCTTCCTTGAATCGCAGGGCATACATCTTGCGTACAACCTTCAGGCGGGCCGCATCATCAAGTGCAAGCTTCGCCTGATAAAGCAGACGATCGGAACGGGCGCCACCGGGTTGTCCTGATGCATAGAGCCTGACACCGGCTTCGCCGATCCAGACAAGGAGACACCCGACACGCGATGCCAGGGTCACCGCGGCATGTGATACCCTGGTACCCGGTTCAAGCATAAGACAGGCAATACCGCCGATAGGAATATGTGTGCGAACGCCGGTTTTATCGACAACGACGAACGCACCGTCCAGCACATCGAGATTACCCTTTTCCACATAGACGACTGATATGCGATCCTTGATGGGAATCGGTTTTAGAGGGGGAAGTATAGGTTCCATGATCATGTCCTCGCCAGGGAAAGAAGCCCACAGCCAAAAGCTTTGGCAGGGCCGATACCATTAACGAGTGCATTATGAAATCGTTCTGGTTCAATAATTTCCATACAGCCTTCGAACCTAGCCGTCTTAATTTTGATATGCTTGGGGTATCTTCCATTATTTTTAATACCATTTGTGTATCCTTCGTCTACGGCAAGAACAGAACAAAACCACACCCCGATCTGTTCTTCCTTCTTCCTGAGCCAATCGACTAAAGCATCATCTCTAATGAGACCAAGTCGCTTTCCATTTCTAGTAACAACAGGATTAGCACGAAGGCGAAAATGAAAATTTGAACGTTTTTGAATTTGAAATGAGATTTTCTTGGTTTGCCATGCCAATAATGAAGCTGTTTTGACCCAATGCGGTTCCTTAAAACTTTGAACAAGGACTATAATAAAACGATCCTTTGGCTCCGGTTCCACTCTAAACAGGACACGCCCAGGGTGTTCATATTCATAAAATCCCGACATAATAAATTGGTGAAGGCGGTAAACGTCTGACAGAGTCCGCATGGTGTGTCTGTTTATACAATCAAGTCTAAGTTGTGAGAGATACATTTTTGTCCTCCTTGAAAGAAAAGTACTCAGTGGATATAAACTCAGTACGTATAAAACGTTCTCTGAATTCGCGCCTTCCCAGTGCGAACGAAATTGGTATATCCATCCTCGATTCATGAGTCATAGTTGATGATTCATAAATAATGCGGATACAATTTTGTTTCTTCGGTTCACAGAGTAATGGGTATGTCAAGAGAGTTTCGCGAAGACTTGTTCCCCTGAAAATACCGGTTTTCAGATATAACGGCAGCGAGGGAACATATGATTTTCTGCCAAGGAAGAGAGGCCATACAGGATTTGCTAACGCATTGTGGATGCCACAGAGGACACTGCCGTCACCTGCCAATCCGACGAGAAATGCTGCATCTGAAAGATAAAAACGGCGAGAGACCTGTACATCCTTTGATACCTTTCCATCTGCTGTAATAACATTTAGAGCAGTTTGAAAATCCCTCCGAAGATATCCTTCCCGATCAACTCTCACAGCCATTTTTAGAACCGTCAGGTCATCAATAGGGGCAGATCTGTCTCGCCCCATGGCTGCGCACAGCAGGCCAATGATACCGCTTTTACTCGGTTCTCGTTCTGTATCACGCTCCTGAAAACGGCTCCGCGTTCCCCATGACTGCATAGGTCCGACCAATGGAATGAGGAGCACATCATTCTTCATGCTGTTACCTCCTTCGATAGCGACGCTGAAATACTTTTAAGAAGCTCTTTCAGTGATCGACTTTCAGGATCATGGATATCAAAAGAACAGTCTTCTATTATTGAATCTATGCCGTATATCTTCGCCAGACTATCGAAGTATTCCTTCATCGCTGCTATAGAAGATTCCTCAATTGATTGATTTCGGCCTAGCGTAACAGGTTTTTGAAAAGCGTTAGCGAGCGACCACGGAAAACCACCCTTTCTAACAATAAGCCGTGCATAACTCACGGGGTTTTGTGCTGCCATACTATTTTGTTTCCCCGTGGGAATTGCCTTTATCGAGGCTTCAAGATACCCCAGCACCGCCGCATTAAGCAGATCGCTGTTAAGTCCAAGATTCTTTTTTAGTTTTTCTATATCAATAAGCGAGTACCTATAGAAGCAGGAACTGTTAAACTCCACAACTCCGATCATGTCGGAGCCCGAATCCTCATCAGGCAAAAGATCGTCCACGGCGGTAAAGTAGTCCATTTCCATTTCTACTTTGTGGGTAGAAATAGCGTGCGCTACTTGACAGGCTGCGTCAACATTCATATTAATGCTTTTACGGTCTGCCACCATGCGACCAAAGAGGGCGATGTCGGCCGCATAACTTTTTACATCTGTGCGGTTTTTGGAAACTACTGATCCAACTTCCTTTTGAACATCCTTCAACTCCTCCGCGACTGAATCTTTCTTATCTTTTTTCTTCTCTGCTTTCTGGAGCAATTCCCAGTTGTTAATTGCAATCGTTGCAAGTTCTACAACCTCATTTTCGCCGAAATAGAGCAAATATTCTGTTTTTTCATCGTCACTTAGTTTTAAACCGAGAAGCTCGATTATTGTT
>Ga0272442_10005039_pt1 | contig 17807 bp, 19 predicted proteins | sample SSMForm2O_FD_200262 | JGI IMG/M metagenome (GOLD analysis project Ga0272442, IMG submission 200262) | Marine sediment archaeal communities from Little Sippewissett salt marsh, Falmouth, MA, United States - SSM-Form-2O | ecosystem: Environmental > Aquatic > Marine > Wetlands > Sediment ... | reverse complement strand
GCCATGCAGATCGATTGCTCCATAAAATTCCATTCGGGCCTCCTCGTCTGGGTTGTTGTTTTTCCCAACTGAATCTTACAACCCATTCGAGGGGCCTCATATAGCCTCCTGGATGGTTATCAGACACACATAATCAGGAAATTCCAGGTGCGCCGGGGGGAGAGTGAATAGTTAATTATGAAATTTGCAGTAAAATGACCATTTTAGTATCAACTTCATAACAAAACAGCCATAATACTATCAAATTCGTACTAAAAAGGCCTATTTGGTACGAAAGTCTCAGTTGGGTGTGGTGCCGAATGCACCCTGTGCACTCGGTGCACTAAAATGTCTTTACAGCCTTTTAGTCATGTAATATTGTACAGTTATGCCAAATATTGAAAAGACAGAAAAACAGTACGAAAAACTCAGAAACAGCCTTCAGGACATAATTGAGCTAAACCGTGCAAACCTCGAAGAAATAACCAGGGAAACAGTGGTCCGGACACACTGGGAGGTCGGCAAATGCCTCTGTTCCAGTCTTGGCGAAGACGAGACCGAATCCACGTCAGCGATCATTGAAAGGCTGGCCGGGGACCTGAAGCTGCACAAGACGGTCCTTTACCGCTCAAGCAAGTTCTACAGACTTTACCCCGACGGGCTTCCTTCAGACAGCGGGTTTGCGGCTCTTTCGTGGAGCTCGGTCACCGAGCTGCTTCCAATCCCGGACGAGGAGGAAAGGCTCTTTTACATAAACCGTGCGGCACAGGAGAACTGGTCCAGGGTTGAACTGAGGAAAGCGATCAGGGCGGACGGTTACCATGGAGGGAAAAAGAAAAAGAAAGTTAAAAAGGGCTCGAATGTCCTGAGCAGGCCGAGCCCCGGCCTGTACACCTACGAAGCCGAGCTGGAGCGCGTGGTGGACGGAGACACCATCATCGTGAGGATTGATCTGGGTTTCAACGTGCTCAAACGCGAGAGAATAAGGCTCAGGGGCGTCGACGCGGCCGAGATTGAAACCGATGAGGGAAAGAAGGCGGAAAAATTCGTAAGGAAGAAGCTCAAGGGCATTGAAAAAGTGATTTTAAGAACACACTGGCACGACATGTACGGCCGTTACGTGGCCGATGTGTTGTACGATTCAGCTGACCTTTCAAAGGACGAAGTTCTGAAGAAGGGCCGCTTCCTGAACCAGGAGCTTCTGGACAGCGGCATGGCCGTGCTGGTTCAGTAGGGGCGCCCCTACCTCAGTTTGGTTTTACATTTGTCGATCCATGAGGACAGGTTTTCGAGCTGCGGGAACGAGGACGCGTGCAGCTTCTTGTAAACTGCCATGGCCTTTTCAAAGTTCCACAGCGCTTTCCGGTACTCCCCGATCCTGTAATATGAAATGCCTATCTCGTAGTACGTGGACGCCACGTCCGGGCTTGCATCGCCGAAAGCGGCCCGGTCGATTCTGAGCGACTCGGAGTAGTAATCGAGCGCGCCTTCGTAGTCGTTCTTTCTGCGCAGAGCCTGCCCGAGAGTGAAGAGTATTGATGCAACGTTAGGATCGTCCTCCCCGTAAATGTCCTCGGACACCTCCAGCGCCTGCCTGTAATACTCGATCGCCTTCTGATGCTGCTTCATGTTCTCCCATGTGGAGCCGATGTCGATGAGGATGAGGGCGACCACGGGATGGTTGCGGCCGTAGGATCTAGTGAATATCTCCAGCGCTTTTGTGTAGTTCTCGATGGCCTTTTCATACCTGCCCATGAGCTCCCACGTGGCTCCGATGTTGTCGTAATCAATGGCAACGTCCGGGTTGGATTCTCCGACGTTCAGCATGTCGATGGCTAGTTCCTTCTCGAAGTACTCTATGGTTTTTTCGTGCCGGCCGAGTTTCCTGTAGGCGATTCCGGCAGAGTGCAGGGCCCTTGCGGTTTCCGGATGGCCGTCTCCTGCGTCCCGACTGATTATGTCCGCGGCTTTTGTGAAGTTCCTGACGGCTTCTTCGTAGCGCCCGAGTTTTAACAGGGCAGCACCCCTGCGGTTAAGAATCATTCCGGCGTGGACTGTGGTTTCCATTCCGGATTCAGCGTACAGGTCAAGGGCGCTGTCGAAATCGAGCAGAGCGGATGCATAGTCGCCTGTGTCTGTTTCGATTATGCCCCGGTAATAAAGCAGGTCGGCCGTGGCGGAGCGGTCATCCAGGTCCATGTAGATTTCCATGGCCCACTCGATGTTTTTCAGGGCCTTCTCCCTGAGTGTTGTTTTCTGCTGTGCCCTGGCCATCTGAACAAAGGCCTCGGCCTCGAGGCGCCTGGAACCGGAAGACTTTGCGGATTTTACGGCCATGTCGGCGTTTGAAAGTGCAGCTTCGGTGATGTCCAGGCAGAGCGCGATCCGGGATGCTGCTGTGTGCTTACGGGCCTTTTCTTCGTTGTCGTGCATGACACTGGCAGAGTCGATCTCGGCGGCCGGTTTTGAAGGCGGCATCATGGCACACGAAAGCTCGCCGCGGATTTCCCAGAATGCATCCAATGCATTGTCCAGTACGCGGACATCGGATTTTAGCATGAAGCGCTTCATGGCGGACAAAAGCGCGAGGGCCCTGTCGTTGCACCTTTTCCTGGCTGCGTATTCCTCGAACGCGGCCTCTCCTGATTCGTTCTTTTCGCACCAGGACTGCGCCTCAAGGGTCCAGTCACGCACAAGGGTGTCCATCTGGGTGATGTAGTAATCCGCGGCAGTGGAAGCGTACTCGAGTTCGACGTCACTCAGGGCGTTCCAGCAGTCGTTTCTCGATTCTTCGTTCCACAGGCCGGCGGCCTTCCGCTGAAAAACGGCGCACGCGGCCGAAGCGGCAGGCAGCGGGGGTGGGGGAGGCGGCGCCCCTCCGCAGCCACAGGCAAGGGCAAGAACCGATGCGAAAAGAAAATAAATGAACGTTCGCGACATCATTTTTTATTCGTCGTAGGGGCGGTCCCCCTGTGGCCGCCCGTTTGGAAACCACCGTGTCCGCCCGGTTAATTATTAAATCCCCACTCCTATGCGGGTGCCGTCCCTGAACTGGTAGACCATGGGTACCCACTTTGTGCTGAGTTTTTCCAGCGGGGTCTCTGCAAGCTTGACGTCCTGTTCGTTGCCGGGGTTGAACGGAAAATCACCGCCCGAGGTTTCTGACCTGCCCGCCTTTATTCTGTCCCTGTAGGGGATCTTGATTTCCTTGAGCAGCTTTTTCTCTTCGTCGAAGAACTGGAGTTTTCCCATTACGGAGACGAGATCCTTTTTACTCTTGTTTCTGAACTTGAGCGACATGCTGAAACGATTGGCGTACCTGGCCTTTACCGACTTCTTTTTAGTCACCTGGACGTCGAGTATTTCGAGCATCTCTTTCTGCTTCTTCTGGATCGCGATCTGCTTTTCCTCTTCCTCCATGGCCTTTTTCAGGGCCTTTGCTTTTTCTTCCTTTACCCGCAGGGATTCTGCTTCTGACCACACGCGCTGATCCTCGATGGCTTTTTTTACAGTGGTTCCCGGAAGCATGCCCGGGCCGCCGCCTCTCCTGGACTTGCGCATCCTGGCCATGTAGTCCTTCAGGAGCCGGGCTTCGTCGGGCTTTATCTCGCTGAACGTACTGTTGAAGTCTTCTTCCTCCTCAACCGTAATGGGCAGGCTCCTGTCATAGGGGCTCAGACATCCCGAGAAGAAAACGGAAACAAGAATTACTGCGCTCAATGAGAAAGCCCTTTTCATTTTCTGTTGCTCCTTTCAATTTTAAAAGAACACTCTACGCCAAAGAGCTTAAAAAAACAAAAGCGTCTGTGCTAAGGCACTCCGGCCTTTCTTCTGAGAATCCATTCGGTGAGCAGTAGTGCGATAAAGAGCAATAAGGTAACCGGGCCGCTCCACAGCGGCATGTTGCTTCTGTATTCGGCTCGCGGCCTCGGAGGTTTGCTGATTGTGAAACCATGCTCCGGTATGCCGGCCTGAGCGTAATTCCCGCCCGTGATTTCAGCCATTTTTGCCAGAAACGAGGGCCTGGGCGACAGTTCGTAGAGCTCGCTGGACGGGTTTTCCACCAGGAACTCGGTGCTGACCCATTCGGCTTCCGCATTTTTTTTCGCCCTGATGCTGTACGCGCCCACGGCCGGAAGAGCCAGTCGTTTTCTGTAATGACCCTGAGAATCCGAGATGGCCTCGATTTTTTCTTCGTAATTTCCGGTACTGGAAGCGATCTCGACTTCAAGCGAGGAGCCGGGTTGTGCTGAATAGGCCTCGTCCAGCACGCTTATGTCCAGGAGAATTTCCTGTCCCGGCTTTGCGACAGGGCGATCGAGGCTTATTCCCAGCCTGTCGAGAGAAGGGTCCGATGTCAGCCACCTGAGGTTCCACTTCCAGAACCTGCTGAGGGCCTCGGCGTCGCTTCCCGTCATCGGGCCGGTGAACCCCCATTTCCACATGGAATCCGTGGTAACGGCCATTGTGCGCCCTTTGCCCGCGCGGCCAACTGCGATAACGGGCATGGGGGCATCGCCAGCCCTGAGCGAAGGATGCGATGCGAGCATCATGCCCTGGTTCTGTACAGGCCCCACAATGCTGCTTCCTTCGAGAGGGGGCAGGGATGCATAGTATGCGGGTGCGGACGGGGACGGCATGCCCATTCTCGTAACCGGGTGCTTCAGGCCCATGCTGCTGAGCCTGGGAATAAAACTCCCTGCCGACCAGTAGCTGCTCCTGGACTGCGAAGCTTCGGGCTTCAATACTTTTACGGGCAGTATGTCCGCAAGGGGTGTGGATTCATACCCGCCACCGGTAAAGGAATGAATTCCGCCCGTGACTGCCAGGCCTGCGCCGCTGCGCACGTGTTCAACGAGACGCTGAAGGTAGGGCGAGACACCGTAAGGCCCGGGCGCGAAATTCTGCATGATGACGGCGTCGAATTCTTCGAGATGACGCTCGAACAGCTCCTCGGCCGGGAAGGGTATGAGGCTGAGCTCTCCCCGGGCGGTGTCTACGTCCGACGGCGTTCTGAGAACGTAGAAGGACACAAGGTCCACATCCGGAATTTTTTTTAGAACATCTCTGAGAAATCTCTGGTCCCATGACGGTGAGCCGGACACGTGCAGCACCCTGATCCTGCTTCTCAGCGTTCTAAGGATGAAATACCGCTGATTGTTCTTTTTAACGGCGTCGAGTGAATCCGGAGGCGCGATCACGGCCCGGTAAACGCGGTTTCCCGTTGTCTGCCGGCGGATGTCGAAAGACACGGCCGTGGTCCCGCTGCGTACGCTTACGGTTTTCTTCTGCACTATGGATTCGCCGTGCAGCAGCATCACGCTCATGCTGCCGGATTCGTAACCGTCTGCAGTAACGTTAACTTCCACGCTTGAACTTTCGCCCGCAAAAACCCACGGGGGCGCGTTCACGCTTCTGATTGACAGATCCCTTATTCCGTCCTGGTCCGTAATCGAGATGGTATTTACGGGTATTTCGTGCTTTTTCAGGGCGGCCTCCATGCCGGGGTCAAAAACACCGTCTTTTCCTGATGAGTTGATGCCGTCGGATATCAACACGACTGCGCTCGGACCCTGCATGTGCGAGTAGCGGGAGACAGTGTCAGTGACAGCTCTGACGAGATCGCTTCGATCTCCGGACGGCGCAGTGCCGCGCGCGTCTTCAAGTTCCGGCAATTTTCTTATGTCCCTGTCGAGAAGGTAGAAATCCACTGCGGCATTTTTGTCTTCAGCACCCGTTATGACGGCTTTCGCTTTCTCTGCGATGCCGAGAGCTTTTTTGAACCTCGAGATTGAGTTGCTTCCCTGCATGGACATGCTCTGTGATGCGTCGATTATTACGGCCGTCCTCGTCTCGGGGACCTGTACGGATTCTTCCTGCAGAACGGGAAGCGCTGCGATTGATGCGGCCATGACAAGGATGAGGCATCGCACCGCGATGATGATGCGGATCATTCTCTTTTCCACATTATGTTTCAGTGACCTGTACGTCCACAGAACGGACAGCACTGCGGCTGCAAGCAGCACAAGAGCGATCCACATGCTCCACGGCCACATGGAGATCACGCGCCATGTCGTGGAAGGATTAGCCTGAGCCATGAAAAGGCCCGGCATAAGGGATGCCGCGATCATCAGGGTTTCCTCTTTTTGAAAAAGCGGAGATGGGGCTCGTCGTCCTTGTAGTCGAGGCACATGGCGTACAGGAGCAGGTTTATTCCGAGCTGGAAGCCGTTTTCCCTCTGAGTGTTTCCCCCGGGCACTACCTCGTGTTCCCAGTTTCCGAAATTGTCCCTGGCCCATGCTCCGCCCAGGTCGTGATCAGTCATGACAATTGCGGCGCGATCTTCCAGCATGAATGCCTGCATGTGATCCGGACCCCTGACCCTGCCTTCTGGCCTTTTGATCATGTAAAAGGACCTGTAAATCACGTGTCCGGGATCAAGGGGGGAAAGTTCCACGGAAGAATTCGGAGAAAGCTGCAGCGCCTTTACCATTTCCGAGGCGCTTTTTATGAAGCCCACGCTGTCCCCGTCAGTGGTATGGGCAGTGTCGATGAGGAGAAAGCCCCCGTACCTGATGAAGCGCGCGAGTGCGTCCAGAGAGTCCTGCCCGGGCATTGAGAAAGGGCGGTCGCCTGCGAGATAAAGAAACGGGCTTGATGCCAGTTCTCCGGGTTTGAGGCTGACAACGGCGGGTTCGAGCCCCATGTTCACGGCCGTTCGCTTGTGGATTTCCCAGGAAAGGCGCCTGAGCGCGGAAGGCCTCGGCATCCACTGGCCTCCCTTGTACATTGCCTGCGCCAGGGTGACAGAGCTGCCGGCTTCGGCCCTTGAGCGAAAGGATACTAACTGGCTTCCCATAGCGGCCGTAGCCAGTGAAAGGAATTTCCGTCTTGAAAACTCAGTCGTCATAATCCGTGATCCTGCGGCCCCTTGGATGGCAGGACGAATGCATTTTTTTCAGCTGCCTGCGCGTAACATGAGTGTAGATCTGTGTGGTGGAGATATCCACGTGGCCGAGCATGGCCTGAACCGAACGGAGATCGGCCCCTCCCTCGAGCAGGTGGGTTGCAAAGGAATGCCTGAGCTTGTGAGGGCTCAGGGGTTTTGTGATCCCTGCAGCGGCTGCGTACTTTTTAATAATCTTCCAGAATCCCTGACGCGTCATGCTGCGCCTTCTATGAGTAAGAAAGAGCGCGGTCTGTCCTTCGACCGTCCATTTATGCCTCACTTCATCGACATAGCGGTTAATCCAGTCCATGGCAACTTCGCCCAGGGGCACGAGCCTTCGTTTTCCACCTTTTCCGTAGATGGAAACGAAGCCTGCTTCCAGGTCCATGTCTGCAAGTCGTATGCTTACGAGTTCGCTCACCCTCAGCCCGGTGGCGTACATGGTATGCATCATGGCCGCGTCCCTCAGGCCCCTGGGTGTTTTGGGATCAGGTGACCTGAAAAGATTTTCTACCTCGTGCTTTGAAAGAAAGACAGGCAGACGTCTGTCGAGTTTTGGCAGCTCGATGTTTGCGCATGGATCATCGCCGAGGTATTTCTCCTCAAGCAGAAAACGCGTAAGGCCTCTTAATGACGATAGAAACCTGGACTGGGAGCGCACGGAAATCCCCTTCTCGTTCATTTTGACAAGATATGATCTTATGATTTCAGGCGTGAGCATTTCGATAGATCCGCTGCCCCGGGGCGTCACGAAAGCCACAAAGGCCGTAAGATCGCGCGCGTAGGCCTTGATGGAATTGACTGCCAGACCCCGCTCGACCTTCACGTAGTCGATGTAGATGTCAACGAGCTGATCTATAGAGTGCATGACACATAATATCCCCTTACATGCCCGTATTTAAAAAAAATGACATATGGCCCGCAAAAATCTAAAAATGACTCAATGACGAAAATTACGCAGAATGTCCTGTTGCTTCTTATGGCCCTGTGCCTTACCTCGGGCAGGTATGACAGCATGGCCACAGAAGCAGTGGTTATGGAGACGTCGTCAGGCATGGATGACGACAGGATTCTCAACCTGTTTCTGCTGGGTGATCCGCTGTTCGAGCGGCTTATGGTTTTCAGGACGGGCGTGGATGAATCAGCCTTTGCAATGGATATCGATGAAAACAGCATGCGCGCGGTAGCACATCCGGACCGTGTGTCCTGGCCCGTGATCAGGGGACTAGATCTGGTCGTGGAAATCCGGGCCGGCAGTAGCGCAATGCTTAAGCCGTTGGATTCGGCTACCGGAGAAAAACGGCGTCTTCCGTCGGACATGGTGCTTGAATGGATCATCAGACCCGCCGGGAAATCGTTTACCCCGGTTGCGCATTTTATGGCCGAGGCCGTGGGCATAAGGGCGCTGGATGCAGGGAACCTCAATCCCGTGCTGGAGTGGGTGGCACCGCCTGAGCCTCCTCCATGCGTGGCGAAACCGGGCAGGAACCTGCCGTCCTGCGTGGTAAGGGGTATTTCGAGATCCGTTCAGCACCTTGCCCTGAGCCCGGACGGACAGGAACTCTTGCTGACCGTGGGAGGACTGATACCGCACGTGGAAATGTGGAAGACCGATCCCGTTGTCAGGACGAGGCATTTCATGCTGTCCCCGCTGGAAGGTTCTCCGGGCAGGGCGGGCTTCACGCTTGACGGATTGAGCTTTATTTTCATCGACGGGCCGGGCAGGATTCACGCATTTTCGAACCCGTCAGGAGAAAAACACTCTGCAATTAAGGCTTCAGAAGGACCCGTGTACGTGCTGCCCGGGTCCATGGACTTGGCTGCTTCATCTACGGGTAAAAATGATTTCGTGATGTGGCGCGTGGAGGACGGCACTGTTGAGACGCGCATTCCGTCCGGAGTTTTCGACACAGGAGCCGACGCATTGGCAGTGAGCGGCAATGGAAAAATTGCTGCTTCACTGAGCTTTTCTGAAAACAGCAGCGTTGTCAGCGTCTGGAACATACACAGGCGCAGGAAGATTTCCGGCTTCAGCTTCGAGAAATTCATGGTCTCCGGCATTGAATTCGACTACAGCGGCGACAGGCTTTTTCTTGCGCATGAGACCGAAGGTCTCAAGGTAATTGACATCAGAAACGACAGGGAACCGGGCGCGGGAGCAGGGACCGTCAAAACCGACTGCAGCGCGGGAATAAGGAGGGTACAGGGGAAGAGGGCGGCGCTTCTGTGCTCCGGACAGCGCAGCCTCAGCATCCTTGATCCTTCAAATGCTAAAGTACTGTACAGACTGAAGCTGCCTGAAAAGTCACCTTCATCAGGCCTCAAGGCCGATGTCGCCATGGATGCCGGCATTGCTGCGGCAGTCGGCAGCGGTGTTCTTTACATCTGGAAATTCAAAGCGGGATCTGACTGATCAGGCGGTTCAGGAGGGGTGAACTACTTGACATGCAAGTGCATTAAGGAAACTATTATTTTTAACAGGAGCGAGGATGGCGGAACCGGCAGACGCGCCAGATTTAGGTTCTGGTGGGAGAACCCCGTGGGAGTTCGAGTCTCCCTCCTCGCACAGTCAGTCAGGGCCGGTTCCGTGCACCGAAATGACAGGGATGAATAGATAAAAATGTTCGACTTGATAAAGGAATTCGACGAAGATCGCTTCATGGCGGTGGCCGTTCTCCTGGGGCTTCATGATCCGGAAATTCCCAACGAGCCAATGCTCAATCACATGAACATGGCCCAGCCTGAGCAACAGGGCAACCCTTATTCGGCGCTACCCAGGGACGTGAGGGAAAGGGAGCTTTTCGCACAGCTCGCAAAGGAAACGGGCCTGGGCCAGGCCATGACGGCTGAATCCTACAGGGGAATTATTGCTGACGTTCTTTCGACTCTAGGCATCAACGTTACTGATCAGCAGTCTGAAATCGAAATGGAAGGAATACTTGTTCAATATCTGCTGACACTCGCAAACAAGGGGATTCCGAGGTACATGCGTGAGGATCTTGCCGATCTGCTCGAAGACATCGCAGAGAAACAGGGGCAGAAGGCCGGAGGATCAATACTGAAGCTTCTAACGACCAAGAGGGCTTCCGGTTTCTGGGTATGGCTGGCGGCCGCGGTAATACTTCCCGCTTTCTGCATTATGGCTTCGAGGCAGCTTTCCCTGGAAGAGTACAACAGGCTGGCTTCTCCTGTTACAAAAATTATTGTCGATATTGGCCTGGACGGGCTCGGCCTCAAGAACATTGAAAAGATCAGCACGCCCAATTACAGGTGTCTTATTCCTCTCATTCTTCTGATCACGGCAGAGAGGATTCGCAAATCAGTGAGGATCACGATATGATTTCAGTCTCAAGTGCCCGGCTGGAGCGGAGTGGAAAAGCCATGAGGGCATTTCTGCTTGCCTGTCTTGTTATTCTGGCGACTTTTGATTCACGCGCAGATGCCGGGCCTGATGCATCTCCAGACTCGGGAACGGGCGCAGACGCCGATGTCGATGCAGACGCCGATGTCGATGCAGACGCCGATGCCGATGCAGACGCCGATGCGGGCGCGGACGCTGGCGCGTCCGTTGATGCTTCTCATCCTGCTGATGCAGGGAATCCTGCGGATGCAGCGATGGATTCAGGACCAGAAGATGCGGGTGCTGACGTCCATATTGGTGATGCCGGCGGGGATTCAGGTTCGGACGCAGACACCGACACCGATACCGACTCTGATTCCGACATGGATGGAGGTCCTGATTCCTCTGCAGCGGGATGCGATCCGTCTGAATGTGAGGCCAGCTGCATCGAACAGGGACATCAGGGGGGCTTCTGTCTCGAGGGCATATGCAGATGCTTTGTCGATGAAGAGGGTATTCCAGGTGTCGGTTCCGACAGCGAAGATTGTGGATGCAGTTCTGTTGGATGGTTTGAAGACAGCGCCCTGTTTTCAGTTGCCGGAATCCTGATCCGTACTGCTTTGTTGCAGCTTTTTTCCACCCCGTGACCATGCGAGGGGACGGACCTGTCCCAGAGTGATAATCCAGGGAAAGGGCCAGGCTGACGCCTTTAACTGGGCGATGTACCTGCAGCCCGATGTCATGAGCACCTTCGTGAGATCTTGGGAATACTGCGCTGCCGGTCTGAGCGGGTTGAGCTTTCCCAGCACGGAAGACGCAAAGCCCAGCTTTCCGTCTTTGAGCGGGAATGCGGTGGCCAGCCTTCCACCGGGTTTCAGTATTTCCCTGAGCTTTAAGAATGTGTTCTTTTCTGGATGACTGCGGGGGCCCAGTCCATGACCCGCGATGATGCAGGCCACGCTCTGAGTGCGGAAGGGATTTTCATCCGGGTTGGCAAGCATCATCGTGATTTTCCGGCCCTCGGGGCAGTGTTTCCTGATTCTGTCCAGAACCTTACGACGCGTTGACATGAAGACAGCGTCCCTGTCACGACCCGCCAGTGGACAGGGATTGCCACTCCCGGCCATTATGAGAACGAGGCCGGAAGGAAGGTTGTCCCCGATGACGTTTATTATGTCAGCGTACATGTAAAAATGATTCCTGCCGTCGGCGTTTTCTGCATGTTCCGGTAATGGCGCATGATCTGCTTCAGGTGGCGGGCTCCTCCGGTTTTTCTGCGGGAAGTCTTATCTCCACGGTGTGTATTTTTTTTCTGTCCGCGCCCGTTACCGTGAAGCGGATTTCTTTCCAGAGAATGACATGCCCGATTTCAGGGATGCGGCCTGCGCGCAGCGACAGGAATCCACCCAGTGATTCAAAATCTCCTTCGTCCGGTAACTCGATGTTCAATACCGATTCCAGATCCCTGAGAGATATTTTCGCGTCAACGATAAAGGTATGCGCGTCGAGTCTGTCAATCACTCGCTCGTCTGTGTCGAATTCATCATGGATTTCGCCGACTATTTCCTCGATAATGTCCTCCATGGTGATGATGCCGGCCGTTCCCCCGAATTCGTCCACCACTATGGCCATGTGCATGCGCCTGGCCCGCATTTCCTTGAGAAGCATGCCGATTTTCTGGGTCTCGACCGCGAAAAACAGATCTTTCCTCGCAATCCTGGACAATGGAGTTGTAGACGCGGCTTTTTCCTCCTGTACCGCCTTGAGAATGTCCTTGGCGTAAAGAATTCCCACTATCTGATCGAAGCGCTCATGGTAAATGGGAACCCTGGAATGTCCCTTTTCAATGATCGACGGCATGGCCTCGCCCACGGTGAGATTGTCCTCCAGTGCGAACAGTTCCGTGCGTGGAATCATGACCTCCTTTACCATGGTCTCCTTGAGCTCCATCACCGACTGAAGCATTTCGCTACGGTCGGCTTCGAGTACTCCCTCGCGTTCGCCGAGCTCTATCATGTATTCAATTTCATCCTCGGTAACCAGAGGTTTTTCGGTGAACATCTCCGAATAGGTGGAGAGTTTTACGATGCGGTTTCCGAAACGGGACAGAATCCAAGCAAGGGGAAAGAAGATGCGATCGAAAATCCAGATCAGTCTTAAAAGGGGAATGCAGAGCGTCTCGGCATGGGCCACTGCAAATGTTTTGGGCCCGACTTCGCCGAAGATGAGGACGAGAAGCGTCATTCCTCCCACCGCCAATGCTTCCGCTGTCTCGCCGAAGTAGTAACTCGCAATCCTGTAGGCCAGCACCGATGCGGCCACGTTGACGAGATTGTTTCCAATCAGGAGAGTGGCAAGAACGCGGGCGGGGTGATCTACCCACAGCCTGAGTATTCTCGTTCTCCTGCCGCCTTCATCCAGAAGCTGATGCGCTTTCTTGTCGGAGAGGGCCGTGAGGGCCGATTCGGAGCCTGAAAAAAAGGCCGAGAATGCAAGACACGTTACCAGGCCGATGTACTCCCAATGCAGGGCCTGAGAGTCGATTTGCAATTTAGGATTCCTTTTTTTTCACTGTTCCTGAACTTTGTTCACTGTTTTTGAACGTCCAGAACTTTCTAATATCACAGAGTAATTGAGGGTACAAACACTTTCAGTGTCACTGCTGCGAAAGCGATGAGATCAGTTTTTTCATCTGTTCTTCATCGATATTCCCGGAGATGGCATAGGCAATGTCCCGGTTTCTGAACATTCCGACGGTGTAACCCCTGTCATGCGTGATCACGGCGTTTGCGGGCCTGGCCGGGACATGGGGCATTGATGCTGCATCCTCCGGGTGAAAGATGGTCATGGAAACATTCTTGCCGTCCATGTCGTATGAAAGCTGTGCCGCCTGGTGCTGGCGCACGTTGGAAAGCCTTGCGCCGACGAGGTTTACGCGCTGTGACCTGAAAACCGGAGGCTGTACCGGGAAATTAACCCGCCCCCTGAACCATTCGGAAACCGCTTTCTGATCCGAGTTCTGTATGTCCAGGGGGAGCTTTACGAGGTGGGGCCTGATAATGTCTGCCAGGACGGCAGTGTCTGCCAGGACGGCAGTGTCTGCCAGGACGGCAGTGTTTGCCACGACGGTTCTGTCATCTGCGGCGGCTTTTTCAGCTGTTACACCCATGCCGGGATCAGGACTCAGCGTCTGTTCCTGTCCGGGCTGCCTGAAGATGAGAATGGCAAAAAGGGCGCAGGCTGCCGCAGCAACAGGTACAAGCACGGCCGGCCTGAAAATTTTAGTGACAACGCGCGACGATTCGATTGTGGATATCTTTTTGTACAGATGGGCCGGGGCTTTTACCTCAGCGTATTTACTGTGTATTTCAGCCTTCAGACGTCTGGTGAACTCCATCCTTGCACGGCACTGGGGACATGCCTGCAGATGTTCGTCAAGCAGCATGGCGTGCCCTGGATCGAGTTCCTCATCCACGTAGGCGTCAACAAATTTGCGGAGTTCCGAGCACTTCATGCTTTGCTACCTCTGCCTTTTTTAACATCACTGAGCTTGATCATATTCCCGGCAGTGTCAGGGTTGTTTTCTTCTTCTGCTGTCCGCAGCAGACCTTCCTCTGCTGCAAAGTCTACGAGTTCTCTTTTAAGAAGCTGTCTTGCGCGGTGAAGGCGCGACATCACGGTTCCTATCGGGCAGCCCAGGATCTCGGAGATTTCCCTGTATGACAGCTCCTCGATATCGCTCAGGACAACGACTATCCTGAAATCATCCGGGAGCCTGTCCAGGGCGGTTTCCAGTCTCTCCATGAAAAACCTGTTGAACATTTGTTCTTCGGGATTGTTCTGATAGTTCCCGGTCAGGCGATCGAAAAAAGTATCGTAAACCGGATCACCCTCGCAAAGATCGTAGAACTTCCTGCCCGTCTGCTGCTTTCTGTATTTATTTAAAAAAGTATTCGTAAGTATTTTCAGGAGCCATGCGCGCATGTTGGTGCCCCATTCGAACCTGTGCCGGAACCTGAGAGCCTTGATGTAGGTGTCCTGCACCAGGTCTTCGGCCTCGACCTCGTTTCTGGTGTACCTGAGCGCGGCTGAATAGACAGTGTCCAGGTGCTCTGTGAGAGCTTTCTGGAATTCCTCTTCTGTGCGGCTCTTCTTCATAAAACTGTACCTGCTCTATTAAACAACACAGGACCGCATTTTATTTCAACATTTTCGTGTGCGGGGCGGCCAGGCGTCAATGCGTGGGGTCCCCGCACACACCCGCTGAATTGTCCTTAAATAGGCAGTGAATTGATTTTGTTGAACTGAAGGGATTGATCGAATGATTCGAATTCAAGCCCCAGGCCGATATGTAGATGAAATTCCTCGGCATTTCTTGGCTGAAGCTCGACCGCCCTGACCACGGTGACCCTTGCCCTTACTTCCGTGCTTCCGCTCGGAGGCGTAAAAATAACCGTAAGCTTGCTTCCAATAGGAAAATAGCGCCTGCATTCCAGGAAAATACCGGTGTCAGAGATATTCAGCCCTATGCAGCGCTCAATATTTCCCCTGTCGGTTTCAATCAGGACGGGAAATGCAAGCCGGTGTCTTTCTCCGTTTCTTTTTGATTGGTCATCCATTTCTTCTCTCATACAATGTAGTATATTACACCACACGAGGAAGTCAAAAAAATGTACTCAATTATCTTACATGGGTCCAGGCCTGCGGATGTTTACTGTGTTTTTTTGTATTTCTCAGCAGTTGCGTTCGAAAAGGAGTCGTAGTCCTGTCAGGGTTAAAAGCTCGTCGTAGTCTTCGATCTGCGAGGATTCCGTTGCAATGATGCGGGCCATTCCGCCTGTGCCGAGCACGTGGCAGTGAAACTTGAGCTCGGCTTTCAGCTTTTCCACCAGACCGTCCACCAGCCCTGTGTAACCGTAATAAATACCGGACTTTATGCCCTGGACAGTGCTTTTGCCAAGCACTGAGGCAGGCCTTGTGATGTCAACGTTGGGCAGCTGTGCGGTTGATTTAACAAGGGCCTTGAGGCTTATGTCTATTCCCGGAGCAATGGCGCCTCCGAGGTACTCAAAATCGGGTGAAACACAGTCAAAAGTGGTGGCTGTTCCGAAATCCACAACAATTACGCCTGATTTGTAGCGCTCGTACGCAGCAATCGCGTTGACGATTCGATCAGCTCCCAGCTCCCTGGGGTTGTCCAGGAGGATTTTTATACCGGTTTTGATTCCGGGACCTACTATCAGAGGTTTGACACTGCACACGTTCTCAATGCATTTTATTACCCTGTCGAGCACCGGAGGAACGACACAGGCAACGGCCACGCCCCTGATATCCCGGCTGTTGTAGCCGGCAGCGGACCACATCTGTGACAGAAGTACTTCGAGCTCGTCTGCGGTTCTCCCGATAAATGTGCTCAGCCGCCAGCTTTTCAAGAGCCTGTCGCCGTTGAACAGGCCCATGACTATGTTGGTGTTTCCGATGTCTACTGCAAGTAGCATTAAGCTGTGGCCGCCTAGCGGGGTATGCGGCCGCGCTTGCCGGATTCTTTGGTTTTTTCCTCTGCTTTTTTGCCGGTGTAGGTTTCGTACCACGCTATGAAATCATAAACGTCCCTGGTGAGACGGATTTCTATTTCGGGAAGGGTCACGGGAGCCCGGTTTCCCGGAGTAGGGTTCATCTGGTAAAGGTAGTCGTCAGCTTTGCACACAAGCAGATAGGCCCTTGCCTTTTTCTTGTTACCGACGTTCTTGTAAGCCGTTATCACGTGCAGTCTGGAGCCCGCGGTCTTGTCGGGAATAGGACCCTGTGTCTCAATGTCAGCGCTTGTCAGGAACTCAACCGCCATCTCGTGTCCTTCGGTTTTGATATCGACCAGGATGATGGTTCCGTTGCGCAGTCGCATGGAGTAATCCTTGACCACACTGTATCCCTTGTCTGCAAATGCCTGCCTGATTATGCGAATGGCTTCGCTTTCGACCAGCGGGTTCTGTTCAACCGTTCCTTCTCCTGCAGGCACGGTCGCACAGGAAAAAGACAGCACTGCCGCCAGTAATGCACATAGTATGCAAAATACGCAGAGTTTGTTCATTGCACAAACACCTTCCTGTTCTATCGTGGTTTTCTGCCGATTGCGGCAGTGCTCGCAAGGAGATTTGCAAGCGTATTCGAAGATGTTCCGGCAGAACCGGATATTTCGGCTACGGGACCATCTGCATTTATGGAATTTTCAAAAACCGCCGGTTCATGGGGTATTTTCCGGTCTGCAGCGACAGATGATTCTCTGGAGACCGGTTCAGACTGATCCATCAGATTTGAGATCTCGTCATGAAGAGCAGATTTCAGGCCCGATGAATCATCACGCATGGAGAAAGCATCGCCTGCTTCAGCTTCTTCGTCTTCGACCTCATCGATTACATAAGTTTCAATTTCCTGATCTTCTTCAACCAGATCCGATGTCTCTATTTCCGGCTCGGAATCAAGTTCGAGTTCCCCATCTTCTTCCGGAGGCGCTTCAGAGAGCTCGGGCTCTTCCTCGTCCTCGTCTATTACGGGTTCAAGTTCCATTTCTGTTTCGACGGGACTTTCATCATCGTCGGGAAGGGCCACCACAGTGGGAAGTTCTTCTTCCTGATCATCTATCAGGGTGAGTTTTTCGTCTGTTGATTCTCCGGCGGTTTCTTCAACTTCGGGAGTGCTGAAACGCGTCGGCTCCAGGGGAATGGCTTCGGCCGGGGTTTCGGACCGGTCAGCCATCTGCCTGCGGTTTCTCTGCACACGCTCAAGCAGATTCTCTAGTTTAGCTTTTTGTTCTTCTGTAGACAGCATCATGCGCCCTTTCTTCAGACCTCAAGCAGAACATCCATTATCTGAACAAAACCATTTCCCTTTTTCTTCTCCGATTCGGCAACTTGTGCTGCATCCGGGTTGAGGAGAAGGAAACGTACCTCTTCCCCTGAGTCAAAGGACACGGCCCTGATGTTTTCTCCTGCAAGCGATTCCATGATTCCTTCTATGAACCCGCAGGCGATCTCGTGGCTGAGCGGAAGTGATCGTATCACAACGACAAGGGCAGGGCCCCAGGATTCAATTCTGGCCGAGCCCCATCCAAGCATGGCTATTACACCGCTCAGGTACTGCACGAAGAAATCAATACCCTTTCTGCGTATTGCTTCGAGATCTCCGCCGCTTGATTCCTGAACAATGCTGAGGCCGTGCAGCTGCCCCCATTCACGTGCAGCCGCCCGCACATCGCCCGCGTTCAGCACGTCGGGCGGTATGCACACGAGCCTCTCCTGCGCTCTTGACGCGAGCTCGCCGCTGCCCAGTTCGAATTTCAAAAATCCCTCGGGTTTGAAAGGTTCTGTCATGATGAGTACATGCTCCTTGATATATTCCAGTACCCCGAATTATTACCGTTAACCGTTCGAAATATATTATTAGGTGTGGATAACAGTGTCAATTTAACGGGATATAGACGAAATAAAATGAATCAGATTTCAGGGGTTCCGCGTGCAGCGTGCCATATCCTGGAGATTTCAA
>Ga0272442_10005038_pt1 | contig 17810 bp, 18 predicted proteins | sample SSMForm2O_FD_200262 | JGI IMG/M metagenome (GOLD analysis project Ga0272442, IMG submission 200262) | Marine sediment archaeal communities from Little Sippewissett salt marsh, Falmouth, MA, United States - SSM-Form-2O | ecosystem: Environmental > Aquatic > Marine > Wetlands > Sediment ... | reverse complement strand
GCCTATCTTCTAGATGTAGATAACAAGGATATAGTTGAATTTCAAATTGTATATCATTCTGCAAATCTTTATTATTACAATGTAGATTGGTCTAATACTAAGTTAAAAATAAATATATCGGAAAATACAATTTAAATATCTTATTGATTGGAATTAAAATTAATTTCAAGTAATTTAGGAGAGTAACATAATAACTATATACTTAATAGACGATAAAACATTGTAAGGTAAGGGATAAATTTAGTGTGATAATAATATGGACGATAAAGATTTCAATCAACTAAATAACTCTTCAATAACAAAGACACATGAAGAAATAATTGAAATGCTTGAAGAAATTAAAGTGTTTGAAAAAAAATATGGAATATTAAGTCCTGAAGAATCAATTATTGAAAAACAACAAATAGATTTTGAATATGTTAAATTTGAGGAAATTAAGCCAGATTTAGTTGTTTTCAAAGAAATAGATGAAAAACATAGTATATTTGATAAAATTAAAAGATTCAAGATAGATTTTAAAATATTTAGAAAAAATGAATCAATAGAAAAAATCCATCCTCCAAAAAATCCAACAACATTTAGATTAAGGATAAATAAAGAAGGAATTCTTGAAAATATTGATGTAAAAAAGCCTAAGCCAAGAAAGAAAATAAAGTTTAATTTTAGAAAAAAAGATAAGAAAAAATCTGAAAGTTCAGAAGAAAAATCAAAATTTTCAAAACTAATAAATGGGCTTAGTAAAATAAAAAGAATAATTCCTAGGAAAGGAACTGAAGAAGAAAGTGAGTCTGAAAAAACTGAGTCAACTGAAGAATCTTAATAAATTTTTTAAATTTTTTATTGTAGAAAACCATTAATAACGAGTTCATTATTCCCCAAAGGAAAAATAATATGCAATCAGATAGTTATGATTATATAGGTATTGAACAAAAATGGCAAAATCAATGGTTTAAAGAAAAAATATTTAAGTCAAAAAAAGAGAACTCAAAAAAATTCTTTATACATTTTGCTTACCCTGGAGTTTCTGGGTATCTTCATGTAGGGCATATGAGGGGCTTTACATATTGTGATATTATTGCTAGATATAAAAGAATGTCAGGTTTTGATGTTTTATTTCCAGCAGGTTTTCATGCCTCAGGAATTCCATCTATTGGATTTGCAAAAAAGGTTGAAAGAAAAGATACTGCAACTCTTAAGGATCTAAAAAATTATGGTGTTTCAAACGAATTGATTAAAAAGCTTTCTGATCCATCAGAAGTGGTAAAATATTTTGGTAATGTTTATGTTGAGGATTACTGGAAAAAATTTGGATTTTTAATTGATTACTCTAGAATTATGAGCACAATATCTGATGGATATAAAAAATTCATTCAATGGCAATTTTATAAACTTAAAGAAAAGGATCTTCTTATTCAAAAACCTCATTTCGCACCTTTCTGTCCTAATTGCGGACCCGTTGCTGTTGATAAATCTGAAACAGACATATTAAAAGGTGGATCTGCTGAAATTCTTGAATTTACAACAATTAAATTTAAAATGAAAGATGGTTCTGTTCTTCCTGCTGCAACCCTAAGACCTGAAACAATTTTTGGCGTTACAAACATGTGGATAAATCCAGATGTAAATCATGTAAAAGCAGATGTAAATGGGGAGGTATGGATTCTCTCAAAAGAAGCACTTAATAAACTTACTCATCAGTTAAAGAATGTAAAACCTTTAAATGAAACAATATCCGGAAAAGAATTAATTGGAAAAACATGTATTGTTCCAATAGTTAATCGTGAAATACCTATTCTTTCAGGACCTTTCGCAGACCCAAATGTTGCAACAGGTATTGTAATGTCTGTTCCTGCTCATGCACCATATGACTGGATTGCTCTTGTAGAATCAAAAGCTGATATTGAACCAATAACAATTATAGATGTGAAAGGATTTGGAACAAATCCAGCAAAGGAAGTATGCGACAAGTTTGAAATAAAAAGTCAAACAGAAACAGAAAAACTTGACCTTGCCACAGAGGAAGTATACAAAAAGGAATTTCATACTGGTTATCTTAATGAAAAATGTGGTATTTATTCAGGTATTAAAATCTCTGACATAAAAGATGCAGTAAAAAATGAACTAATAGATAATAATCAAGCGGTTATTATGAGAGAATTTTCTGAAGATGTTATCTGTAGATGTAATACAAATGTTCTAATAAAACAAATTCCTGATCAATGGTTTATAAAGTATAGCGATAGAAAATTAACAGACGATTCAAAAGCTCATGTTAAAAAAATGAGCATTTTTCCTCAAGAATATAAAGAAGAATTACCAGGAATTTTAGACTGGTTTGATGATAGAGCATGTATTAGAAAGGGCTCATGGCTTGGAACAGATTTTCCTTTTAAAAAAGGATGGATTATTGAACCAATATCAGATTCAACGCTATATCCTGCATACTATATTATTTCAAAATATGTAAATGAAAACAAAATAAAATCAGATGATATGAACAATGATTTTTTCGATTTTGTATTTCTTGGAAAAGGTAAAAGTAAAAATTCTATTTGGAATGAAATAAAAAAAGATTTTGATTATTGGTATCCTGTTGATATAAATCTAGGTGGAAAAGAACATAAAACAGTTCATTTCCCTGTTTTTTTAATGAATCATGTAGCTGTAATGCATAATGATAAAAGACCTAAAGGCATCTTTATACATTGGTGGGTAACAAAAAAAGGAAAGGAAAAAATCAGTAAATCAAAGGGAGGAGTAGAACATATAAATGAGGCAGCAGAAACATATGGTGTTGATGCTATGCGCCTTTATTATGCTCATGTTGGATCGCCTTTTGTTGATATTGAATGGGACTCAGAAGCAGTTACAAAATATAAAAACAGATTAGCTGGAATTTACAAATTGATAAATCAAATAAGTAATATAAAAGATAAAAAAGATGAAAATCTTGACAATTGGTTGAAAAGTGTTTTTCAAAAAACAATTAAAAAATCAATAGATTCATTTGAAAATTATGATCTAAGAATTGCAACTAATGAAATATTTTTTGAATGTCAGAAAAATCTTCAATGGTATATTAAAAGAGATGGAGGAAATCAACAGCTTCTTGAAAAATTTATAAAAAAATGGATAATACTTATGACTCCAATTACGCCTCATTTTTCAGAAGAAATATGGCATAGAAAATCCAGCACATTTGTTTCAAATGAAAACTATCCGCTATTTAATGAAAAGGAAATTTTTGAAAAAGATGAAGTAGGAGAATATCTTTTATCAAAGGTTGTTGACGACATTTCAGAAATACTAAAGGTTACCAAAATTAAACCTAAAAAAATAATTATATATACGTCTCAATCATGGAAACAAAATATCTATAGAGAATCAATTAAACTTGCAGATGAAAACAAATTAAATATCGGAAGTGTCATGAAACAAGCAATGAGTGACCCCAAATTAAAAAAGCTAGGTATACAGATATCTCAATTTGTAAGTAAGCTACCTGGTGAAATAATGAAACTAAACGAAAATGATAAGAAAAGATATCAAGTAGATATAAAAGAGAAAGATTACTTAGAAAAATCAAGTAATTACATACAAAAAGTATTTTCAGCAGAAGTCAAGATTTATAATGCTGATGAAAAAGAAATTTATGATCCTGCAAATAAAACTCGTTTTGCCGTGCCATTAAGACCAGCAATCTATATAGAATAGTTATTTTGAGGATTTCTTTTTCAAATCTTTTTTAGTAAATCTTGCCATAAATATAATTCCAATTATGATAAAAACAAATCCTACTGCAATAATATAATATAGTACATTAGAACTGGCTACAGCTGACCTCTGATTAACATATTCTATGTAGGTAAAAGTTAGTTATCCTAAGACAATTAAGATAAGGCCAATTATGTATGAAGATAACTCCTTTAATACCAACATTGAAATTATATAAACAAAAATTGATGTATAAATTTTTTCTGTTTTTTATTATATGTTTAATGTGAAATTTTGAAAAATGTCATTTTAAAAAGGAAGTTAGTTCATTTAGATATGAATAATCTTTTTTGGTTGACCTTTTATTTCAGGTGGTAACTGTCCGATTTTGAATTGAGAAGTAGTTGTTTCACAATAATAATATTTTTTGCCTTCATTCTCAACATAACTACCATGTTCACCATCTAGTTGAATTCCTATAGCAAGATGACCTGAATTTTTTTCTTCAAGCTTATAAAATAATAATACTACATCGTAACCTAATGCATCTATAATTGATGCATAAAGAATTGCTGAATCCTCACAATCTCCATTTTTATCAACTAATGTCTCAACTGGAAACTTCCAATATTCAATACAACCTTGAGTTTCATTATCAAGTGTATATTCAACATTTACTTGTACAAATCTTAAGATGAAATTAGCAGTAGTATATTCGTTAAACCTTCTACTATCTGCAAGTGTCTTAAGTTCATCTGCTAAATCAATTATTTCCTTTTCATCTGATGTAACAAATGCAGCCATTGCTTCTTCTGGGAAAGGTTGATTTTGAGGTGATCTATCAATATTTGCATATACATATCTTTCATAGGTATCGACAGGAATACTTAACTCAATCTTCCATTGTAAATTATTAAAATACCATTTATAGATTCGATTTATTTTTTTATCATCTGGTAATGTTTCATCTGAAAGTATTATATCATACCATAATTTTCCTTTATCTCCCTCTGTAAATCCGTTTCCATCAATTGTGTTATTTTTGTTGCTTAGTTGTAAAATAAGTGTATTTTTAGAATTTTCATCGTTAATGTCAATTATGTCATTATTACCTATAAAATCATAGTCATACATAATAATTTCAATGTTTGTATAAGGATCTTTAGTATCATCGGGAATATCAAAAATTATTTTATCATGTTGAATTTCCTTTATTCTGTTCAATCTAACTTGCCAACGTTTGCCATTATCATCTACCTTTTTTATACTATTTCCATCAATTTTAACATCAAAAAAGACCTGAGCCCATCTTAAAAAATCGACTTTTGAAGATACCAAAAATTTCTCAATTTTAATTTCAAGGGAAAGATCTACAAATGGGTTTATGTCTGAATTATCTCCAAAACCATCCTCATCAGTATCAGTCCATTCACTAGGATCATTTGGAAAAGTGTCACCATTATCGCCAACCCGATCTCCATCTGAATCTTTCCATTCATATGGGTCGTTAGGAAAATCATCTAATTCAAGTGTAGGGTTTGACGTACTATCTTTTTTATCTTTATCCGGATTCCATCTGTCAGGATATCCATCATCATCAGAATCAACACTTGCAGATGGATCATCTGGAAAATCATCCAGTTCATCAGAAACTCCATCATTATCTCTATCTGGTTTATTTGAAACATCAGAACCTACTTGACCATTATAATCAAGTAGAGTACATCCACTAAGACCAGAAAGTATGATAATTGAAATCAAAATTAATGCAATTTCTTTCTTATTCATTTCCAATTGAGATTATATTGTTTTTTTACCTATAAAAAACCTTCTATGGTGATAATAATAAAAACTAATAATTTATGTAGAAAATATATATGACAAACATTCATACTAAAATTTCAGAAGAAACCTGGAATTCAATTGCAAAAAGTTTTGATCAAACAAGAAGAAAAACCTGGGAAGAGTGCATTAATTTTATTAATTCACTATCAAAGGATAGTATAGTTATTGATATTGGCAGTGGTAATGGAAGACATCTTATGCCCTGCTCTGAGCATTTTAAAAATGTGATTGGCCTGGATGTTTCAAGAGAATTACTTAAAATTGTTAAAAAAAAGATTTATGATAAAAGATTGAGAAACGTAGAATTGATTCATTCTGACGCAGTAAATATTCCAATAAAAAACGACAGTATTGATGCAGTTTTATATATTGCAACATTACACAACATCTCAATTAGATATCGTCGTATCAACTCCTTAAAAGAAATTTATAGAATTTTAAAACCAGGAGGAAAGGCAATAATTAGTGTCTGGTCTAGATGGCAAGATAAGTTTCGTCAACACTTCTTAATAAAATTTATTACTCAATTCGGTAGAAATGAATTTGGAGATATCAATATTTATTGGCGTCAGCATGGACTTAACATATCTAGATATTATCACCTGTATAGTAAAAGGGAATTTCAAAAGGATATTGAAAAAACTGATTTTAAGATAAGGTCAATAGAAGGAAAAAAGATTCATTCAAAAAAATATCCTGATAATTATTTTGCAATAATACAAAAATAAAAAAAAAGAAATAGGTTTGATTATTTAATTACTAAAAAAATAACCAAATATTTGATAAATATTTGGAAACCTTTCTAATAATCTTAGAATCAAAGAGTTGTGACTAGTCCTAATACGAGGAGTGGTAACCGATACATCTATTTCACAAAAATCAGTTGGATCATCTGAATTAATCATCTTGATTTTCCCAGTAAATTCTTCAGTTTTATTTGTAGGCACTGTAATATTTACAGTGATTGTGACACATTCACCCTCTTGTAAATTTTGTCCACTGTCAGGTTCAATTTCAAATACGGCTCCAGGCCAATTGGGAGCAGATTCAAATTGCCAATTAAGGATTGTTCCATTATCTCCGCAGTTACATATTTCAAATGTGTCTGAAACAGTGGTTTCTGGCGGTACTTCTTCCCAAGATAGGGTTCCATCACAACATATCGCTGGATCACCTTCAGTAACCATAAAATCATCAACCATTAAAAACCAAGAATCATAAGAGATGCAGTGGATACCAATGTAAATACTCTGACCATCATATGAATCAAGTTTATATGTATATTTTGTCCAATCTAGAGGAGGTTCAACATAAGGATATGGTGTTATTATTTCAAAACTAGTGGGTTCTGTATCTGTTGTTGATACTCCAACTTCAATTCTTTCAATGTTATATTGATCAGAATATGATTTTGCCCAGAAGGAAACTGTACCATAATTATCTGGACCAAGTTGAGGAGTAATTAACCAATCATTGTTTTGGTATGTATTTTGAACTGCCCAACTAACTACATATTTATCCCCAGAATGAGGCATTAATTCAGGTTCTTCTTGAGGCGGATCACAAGTTGAGGGATTAAACACTAAAAATGCATATGCTTCACCCTCATGAGTAAAATTAAATGCCGAATGACCAAATGTTAGTTCTCCATCAACATCAATAGTTGTCCATGGTTGAAAATCTACTGAAAAATCTTCATAATTCTCAAAACTATCTTCAAACAATGATTTGCCTTTAATATATGTAGGTTTTTCATAGGTTTTATTAACAATATTTTTTGTCTCAATTGAAGTTTCATTTGCCTCTTTATTATAAGCAATTACTGCAGTTGTTGATAAAATCATTAATAAAGATATCAACAAAACAGAAGTTGCTTTTACAAAATTTTTCATGTTTTCTATTACCTCCCTAAAACTATAATTTTTCTAAAATTATAATAAAATGTTTTAATATAAATATTTCCTAAGTAAATGATAATTCAGATTATCAATACATATATTGTTTATAATTTTAATTTCATGGATGTAATATAACTGATTAAAACAAGAACTATTACTGATATCAAAATGCCCCAAATCGCTGAAAGAAACCCGAAATTTGGAAATATCTTGAATTGAAACAAAAATATTGAGATTTCGCCAAAAATTATACTTGCAATACAGCCATATTTAGTTGCTTTCTTCCAATAAAGAGCAGCAATTGTGGTAGGACATAATACTGCAAGGCCAGAAAATGTTGTAGATACAAGAGTTCCCATGATACCAACATTTGGGTCATATCCCCCAATAACAAATAAAATTGCAAATAATGATAGGATAACGATAATAATTTTTCCTAATGAAATTTCAGATAAGAATTTCTTTTTAATTGGTATATCTCTTGATATCATTGTTGAAAGAGATAGAAGTTGTGAATCAGCAGTACTCATTAATGCAGCAAGTGATCCTATCATAACAAAAGCAAAAATAAATGACGGTGTATAAGTTGCAACCATTATAGGTAGAACCATATCTTCAGAACCAGCTGCAATATCTATTCCTGCTCCATGAGCCCACACTCCAATTAATACAGGAAACAAAAATAAAAAAGAAACAACAATAGGATATATTATCATTGAAATTTTAATAGATTTCTCATTTTTTGCCGTGTAGAATCTTGAAAATATCTGTGGAAACATTGGATCAGCAAATAACCAAAGTAGCATAAACGAAAACCAAATCTGAGGGAGAAAATAATTTCCTCCTCCAGGTCTAGAAAAAAGTTCAGGTTTAGCTTCAAATGCTGCAATGTTTGCTGCTTCAAATCCTCCAAGGGAAATCGCTACAAAAACAACCGCAAGAGTCATTGCAATTATCATAACAAGGCCCTGAATAACATCAGTCCAACCAGAACCTCTCATTCCACCAGATAAAACATATACCATAATCACAATCATAGTTATTATTGCACCAATCTGCCAGATTATGCCAGTCATATACTCAATAATTATACCAGCACCAATTGCCTGTGTCGCAAGATATGGGATAGTAAATATTACCATAATAAACATAAAAAGAAAGCGAAGGCTTTTACTATTGAATCTATCACCAATAAGCTCGGGAGGCGTAATATATCCTTTTTCTTTGCCTAGTTTCCAGACCTTTCTTCCAATTATATAAAACATGATTGCCATAAATGCAGTTCCAAAGCCCATAATTCCATATTGACCAAAACCACTTGAATATGCCTTTCCAGCAAATCCCAAGAATGTAAATGCAGAAAAATTAGTAGCTGCTAGAGTAAAAAACAAAATTATAGGTCCAAACGTCCTATTTCCAAGAAAATAGTCTTCAGGAGTCTTCTTTGTTCGTTTATGGGCATAGATTCCAAGAATGATTAAAATAAGAAAATAAATCACTACAAGTCCAATGAAAATCATCGAGGCAGCCTCCAATAGAACTTAGAAAATAAGAAAAACGCAATTGAAGTCAGTAAAGTAAGAATTTGAAAGTATAATATCCATATTGGAAGACCAAAAAACATTGGTTTGGCATGATTCCAAGCCCAAAAATCAATTGAAAATAAAAATAACAATATGAATAAAAAATACCAAAAAGCATTTTCTTTTTTTGGAAACCAAAACGGTAGACTTTTCAATCTTTTCCTCCAGACGGTCCACCATTTCCTGGTTTTATGGGCTGGAAAAGGCTAAAACAATGCCCTATTAACATTAAACAATTAACATTGCATAAAAAAAACATAATTAAGTTTTACTAAATTTATACTGTTATGTCCTTATGTTCAAAATATATCATTGATATAACCATACAAACTGTGGTTACACATATTAGTACTAGAGCGGATCCTACATTGAATTCACCAAATTTTAAAGTATTATATGGATTAAAATAATGTGTGATGGAAACAACACCTAATGACTCATAATCAGGAACTGTTTTTGACATAGTATCAATCACATACATTCCCATAAGTAGAGCAATAAAAGTTATACTTGCTTTCATTTTCTCATTTATTATAACAGATATCAATATTGCTATTCCAAGAATTGATAAAAAATAAGGAACAGACGCAATATGGGTTAAAAATAAATTGCCAAAGTCTAATTCTTCTCCAATTACAACTGTAACACCCATGATTGCAAGCATTGTTCCAAAAATTATTATCAAAGTCATCGGAATTAATCCAATAAACTTATCAAAAACTATTTGTTTTCTTGATATTGGATTTGACATTAAAATATCAATAGTTTTTCCTTCAATTTCTTTTGATACAATTGATGCAGCAATAAAACCAATTACTATACCTAATATAATCATCCAAAAGATTTGATAAAGTTCTAGATTCAAAAAACCAACATAAGTTGCCATATCAAAAGTAGATGGCCCAAAGAAAGAAGAAAATGAATCAAATAATCCAGTTTCCCCCATTTCCTCGAGAGGTTCTTTAAATGCGGGAAACATACCAGCATACATTACTGCAATTAACATAAAAAGAAGAGTAAGAATTATTGTTGTTTTTTTATAATCCATTATTGTTTGTATTGCAATTCTGAATCGAAATATATCATCCATTTTTATCCCTCGTAATAATGTATAAAAATATCTTCTAAACTGAAATCATTGATTACAAGATCTTGAATGGTATATCTAGATAATTTTTTTATCAGAGAATCCATATCGTCAATTGATATAAATTCTATCCAACTGCCCTTTATTTTCATATCTTTAGGACCTTTGAAGGTCTCAGGTTTTTCTTTTATTTTTAAACGAATTATCTTTCCACGTTTAGCTTTAAGAGTTTCTACATTTTCGAGTGCTATTAAGTTACCATCCTTTATAATACCAATCCTATCACATACTCTATCTACTTCACTTAATATATGTGAAGAAAGAAACATGGTTCTACCACGACTCTTTTGTTTTATTAAAAAATCATAAAATTTTTGCTGCAGTAGAGGGTCTAAACCAGAAGTTGGTTCATCCATTATTACCATTTCAGGATCATCCATAAATGCTTGGACAATTCCAATTTTTTGTTTCATTCCTTTTGAATAGCCTTTTAATTTTCTATCCAAAGGAACATCAAAAATTTTCAATAATTCATCAAGCAGAATCATTTCTCGATTTCTTAGAGCAGTAAAGTAATTTAAAAATTCCTCTCCGGTCATATGTCCATATATATTTAGATCTCCAGGAATGTATGCTACTTCTCTTTTAATTTCAACAATATCGTCTTCAATACTTTTTCCAAAAATTGTAGCTGAACCTCGAGTTGGATATAAGTAACCAAGGAGCGTGCGAATTGTTGTGGTTTTACCTGCACCATTAGGACCTAAGAAACCAAAAATTTCTCCTTTTTTAACTGAAAATGTGAGGTCTTCAACTCCTTTAATTTTTCCATAATACTTCGTTAGATTATTAGTTTCGATAACATTCACAGTGCATCCTCAATAATAAAAAATAAATTTTTTATATTTAAATATATGGAAAAGTTACATATCTACCATATTTTTAACATTTGAAATAAGTTGGTCTACATCAAATGGTTTAATTATATAATCAAATATAAAGGATTCAAGTCCTTTCATTTTTTCATGATCTGGAGAGCCATTGGCAGTAACTATAGATATTACAACATTTTTTTCTAATCCTCTTTTTGTTATTTCCTCTATTGTATCCCAACCGTCCATAAAAGGCATCATTATATCCATTAGAATTATTCCTTTAAAACCCCTTTCAAGCTCTTTTATGCAGTCAATTCCACTATCAACAGTAAAAACCTCATAACCCTCTTCTTCAAAGATTTTTCTAATAGCAATAAGAATATCAGGATCATCATCCACTATCATTATTCTTTTATCCATCTTCCAATCTCCTATTAGTATTAATGACATGTTATACTTTTTATAATCTATTATAAGTAATTATCGCGGTAAAATGTCAAATTGAAGAATATGATTATACTGATAAATTCCTAAAAAGAATATTACTAAGATTTCCAATTTGTTCAGGGGTCAATTCCTCTATTCTTTTATCTAAAAAAGGTATTTTATTATTAACATTATAAAACATATTTAAAATGTTTTTTAACTTCTTACGCCTATGGTTAAATAGGTTTTTTGTAAGTTCAAAAAAGAAAGGTTCATCGATAACATCAAACGGAGGAGATTTTCTCTTAACCATTTTTACTACACAAGAGTCAATCTTAGGTTCTGGACTGAAAGAAGTTCTTGGGACTATCTCTAAAATTTCACATTCTGCTTTAAAATAAACACCTACAGAAAGTCTGGAGTAATCCTTACTTCCAAAACTTGCAACCATACGATTTGCAAACTCCTTTTGGTATATCAGGACTGCTAATTCAAAATTATAATCCAGAAATTTAAAGGTTATTGGCGAAGATATTTGATATGGGAGATTTGAAACAATCTTATTAAAATCTGGAAGTGAACTAAAATCAACATCTAATGCATCTTTATTAATTAATTCAACATTTTTAGGAAACTTACCTTCTAAATTATTAAAAATATTTTTATCGATTTCAATTGCAATTACTTTGTTTGCTTTATCAGCCAAAAGAGTAGTTAAAATACCTTTACCAGGGCCGATTTCTAAGATAATATCATTTTTTGAGATATTTGCATAAGAAATCTCTCTTAAAGCAACATTCTTATCAATTAAAAAATTCTGACCAAGATTTCTTTTCATATTATATTTAGTGGAAACCATGGCTTATTGGAGGTCTAGTAAATAATCTGTATTTTTGACTTGGATCAGTAAGTTCAAGTTCGATTCTTTTTGCAATAAGTTTATCTGGAGCTCTTAAAAAATCTATTCGTTCACACATCTCATCAAAGCTTGTAAATGGCTTTTTTTTACGTTCATCAAGAATATCATGCATCATTTTTTTGCCAAGACCTGGAAGAAGTTCAAGAACATGAAATCTTGTAGATATTGCTGGAGATTCATTGAAAAATTTTATAAAACGCTCTTTTTGATGGTGAACAATATCCATAATTATGTAAGGCATTTCACCATGAGCAGTTGAAGTCATATCTTCATAGTTTATTCTACCTTTAATTTTTGTAATCTTTTTTCTACTCTCAGGATTTTTTCCAACATAAATTCTTTCACCGATTGTAAAAACAGAATCCTTTTTTGGAACAAGTTCAAGTAATGTAAACTGATTTTCTCCAATACCATAAACCAAGGGTTGTCTCTTATGAGGAGGTAAATCACCTCTTCCTTTTGGCAGGTAATCAAGTACATACACATAATCTTCCATGGATCTTACCCCTTTTATCATTCGGTATAATATTTTCTAACAAGTTCAAGTATCTTTTTTACCTCACCTTCACCGAATGTGATTCTTTCTTTTGCAAAAATTGTTTTTATATCATCTTCAGTTTGTGGAAGTAAATCAGCTATTTTATATACATGGATTTCATCTAAAAATTCAAGCTTTGATAGTTCTTTTATCAAATCATTAGTTTTTTTTATCGGCAATTTTGCAAACTTTAAAGCATGTTCAAGTGCGATTTTTTGCTCGTATAACAATTCCTCCCTATCCTTTTCAACCTTTTTAAGAATATTTTTTACCTCAGAAATTGAAACCGGCCTCACTTTATTTTCTTCAGGTGCCATTATTGCACTCTCCTAAGATGCTCAGATCTTATTATTAGCACCTTATGTTTTTTACCATCATTTACACCAACAAGATAAGAATCTCCTTGCTTACCCTCTACTTTACCTGTATAACCTTGGAAACGGATATGAGGCATTCCTTTATGTACAGATGAATCAATCACAATATTTACAGATTCTCCTTCTTCAAAATGTTGCAATGCTCTTGTAATAGAATGAATTCCTCTTTCCCTTGGTTTTTTCCTAAGTATTTTTCTACTCTTACTTCTTATACCTTTTGATCGTTTCACCAATTTTTATTCCCCCTTAATGTTTATGACATCAAGCTCTGTTACTTGACAGGGAATGCCAATTAAGTCACTTAGATTCGGCTTAGTTTTTCCTTCATCGCCGGAAATAAGTTCTTTTATATAGGTTCCGGACTCTGCCTCAATTATTAATGTTGCCATATCACCATCTATAGACTCAATTTTACAATCATATATATGTTTCTCTCTAATCATTTTAGCTCGTCTGTGAGCCACTCTAGATGGCGTAAACTGGCCTATCTTCTTACCACATAATGATATAGCTGCCTTTTTAAGTTTTTCGTTATTTAAAATTTTTTTACTTTTTATTACAACTCGATATATTTTACTGAAACCTGAGTGTTTTAGTCTTGAAATCTCACTTCTATTTGAATACCTAAGATTAGTGATTTCAATTATTTCTTTGTTAATTTTATTGATTTCTTTTTCAAGTTGAACTAGATTAAGATCTCTTAGTTTAGGATTCTTAATTTCCAGAACGAAAGGACGTCCATTTCCAAGCATTCTAGCATCAACATCCTCCCTTCCACAACCATGAAAAGACTCATCTTCACCTTTTGTTTTTTCTAAAAATTTATCTGCAACAAGCTCTTCAACGCTGGTATCATATAATTTCCCAGAATAGTTACATCTCTTGCATCCTTTACCATAGCATATTTTACAAAACCATTTTGTTTGAGGAATATCTCTCTTAAATTTCTTATATCTGCCATATATAAATAATGAACTTATCTGCAAATTTACAAAATCAAAAGATGTATCCACAACCGCCATTATAGTTGGTTTTTTAAAATCCACTTCTTTTTTTAAGTTTTTTTCTAATATTTTACCAATTTCCCTATTAATTTCATTTTTAATAGATTCTGAATATTCTGCATCAACAAATTTGAATAATTCTTGTTCTCTATCAAGAATATCTTCATCAACTTTTGAACCTATTAAAAAAGTTTCATATTCATAATCATTTAATGAGTTTTTAATAAGATTTGAAAAATGTAAAATTTCGCCTAATAACCCATTACATAACCAGCAACTGTTTACATCAACATTTTTTTTAATTTTAAATTGGTTCTTTAAAACCAATCCTCTTTCTCTATTTGTAAGACCATGTCCAATTTTTGCAAAAATTCTACCTAAACAATGATTACATAAATCATAATTTAAAATTGCCTTTTCTGCATTATTTATTATCTTTTTATCTGTAAGACGAATATTCATTCTGGGTAAAATAAACAAAGTAATCTTAAATCTTGTTATCAAAAAATCATTTTTCAATCCAAAGTTTATAAGATATGTATAAAAATATAATAAAAAAAATAATTGAAACATACCAAAGTGATGAATCAACAGATATAACATAAGCTAAAACTAGGATAAAAATAATAGCAATAAAAATCGTAATTAAATCTCTATATTTCATATCCTTTTACCAAAACATCGTAATTTTAACGATAATATAAAATATTTGATTTTGGCAATGTATTTAATAATCAATTATATACAGGATAAATTCTAGGGAGATATAAAATGGTTGAAGTAATTCCATTCAAAGGTATAACCTATAATCATGATAAAATAAAAAATCTTGATACTGTAATGTCCCCACCATATGACATCATATCAGAAAAAATGCAAAATGAACTTTATGATAAAAATCCATTAAATTTCGTAAGGTTAATTTTAGGAAAACAAAATTCTAGTGATAATGAAAAGGACAACAGATATTTAAGAGCAAAAAATTATTTATTCAAATGGTTGGAAGAAAAAACATTGGTTGAATCTGATAAACCTGCAATTTTCCCTTATAAGATTGAATATAAATTAAACTCACGAAAAAAAATATTCAATGGCTTTTTTATTTTATTAAAATTAGATCCAGAGTATAAACTTGTTAGAGCTCACGAAAAAACACTTTCAAAACCAAAAGCAGATCGACTCAATCTTACAAGAGCTTGCAATTCTAATCTAGAACCAATTCAACTCTTATTTATAGATAAAGATGATAAAATCAGAGAATTAATTGATAAAACATTAAATGAGCCATTTATAGATGTAAGAGGTTATGATGGTTTTAATCATAAACTTTGGAAGTTAGAAGATAAGGATGTAGTATCAAAAATACAAGATGAATTAAAAGAAAAGATACTATTTATTGCAGATGGACATCATAGATATCAAACAGCGATAAATTATGCAAATGAATTAAGACAAAAAACCGGTGAAATAAATGATAATGCCCCATTTAATTTCAGAATGGTGATTCTTGCCAATATTTTCGATGATGGACTTGCAATTCTTCCTACTCATAGGCTAATTAAGAAACCTGATCTAAATATTGAAAAAATTATAGATAATTTAAAAGAGTATTTTAATATTGAAGAAAAAAAGGTCATATTGGCGGGTAAGAATTATTCTCAAATTAGTAATAAAATTAAAGATGACCTAAAAACCGATAAAAAACATAAAATTGCACTATATGTAAAAGATAGATATTACATCTTAACCCTTAAAAATGAAACTATAATGGATAATTTTGCAAAAGACAAATCAAAAGTTTGGAGGACCCTTGACGTATCAATTTTACATAAAATAATTCTTGAGCATTTAATGAGTATTAATCAGGATAATTTAGAAGACCATGTAAAATATACTAGAGTGGATGAGGAAGCAATAAGGTTTGTTGAGGAAGGAAAATTTGATTTTTCATTTTTAATGAATGCAACAAAAATTGATGAACTGAAAGCTGTAGCTGAAGCTGGCGAACATATGCCACAAAAATCAACATATTTTCTTCCAAAAATGCTTTCAGGTTTAGTTTTCTATAAAATGTAAAATTACATTTTTGACAGTCTTATTCGAAAGTTATATAAACTATAAAATACAAATATTAACATGATATAGTTTAACTATATCGTGGAATTGTTTATTATTATAAAACAGGGGAGATATATAATGTCAAATCTTAAAAAAGCATGTTTATTTTTTCTGAATTATAAGGTGGTGAATAAGTAAATGTCTTCACTAGTCGTGGTAATGATTGGATTTGTTGTTGGATTACTAACCATGACTGTAGTAAGTCTCTATAAATGGGTTTTAAATATATGGAATAATGATTTATAATAGATCTAATTTAAACATTTTTTAAGTAAAAAAAATAAAAAATAAAAGAGAGAAAAGAGATTAATAATTATCTCAATTTATTTTATTGGCATTTTTGGGACTACTTTTTCTATTTCTTCGGTTTTTCCTGCGTCCCAAATTGCTCTAATAGCTAGCAAAGCTGCTGCTGGTGCTGCAAAGAATGCTATGTATCCAGTCAAGCTTTGAAAGAAATAGGCAAAGTCAGGGTTCTGTAAAAATCCCCATGTTTGCCAATAGCTAGATGATGCGCCTATTACAACTAGTATCAATGCTCCAATCAAGAATGTTGGAATTCTTTCATGGGTGATTTGTCCTAGTGCAAAGAAGGATAATATACCGACAATGAATCCAAGAACTCCTAGAATCATTGCAATATAGGCATCAGTATCGGTATACCATCTGGCACCAACTATTATACCAGCTATCAAAGCGATGAGAACACCAATAAGAAACAACCAGCTACCTATTCTTCTGAATATTTCCATATTTCTCCATCCCTTCTCCTATATTTTGTAATACCGCAAAGAAATTGATTGATATATAAGATTTTAGTGTAAATGAATATGTACTTAGATATGCAAGTGAATATCAGACCCTGTAAGATATAATTTTAACAAATATAACGAAATTTTGTCAAAAAGAACCCTTTCCAATTTGGCAAAATTACCAGATATTTTTAAATACAATTATTGACAGATATTAACACGATACAAAATGCTATACTTTGTGAGGAGAGCTAGATGCATAAGATCATGATATTTAATGAAAATAAAGAAAATTTATTTAAAAAGGAAGTAAAAAATAAAATTAAAAAAAGAAATAAAATTGTAAAAATAAGCGATAATCTATTAGAAATTGGACTTTGGAAAGGGTTAATTGAAAGAGAAAACAATAGGTTTATTTTCCTAGGTTCTTATGAAAAATTTTTAGATTTTAAAAATGAAATAATAAATAACTGAATTATTTACTCAGATTGAAGTAACTACCTTAGAGGGGGTCGGGAGTACTTTTTGATTCACCTCTTCTTGTATTTCAACCCCCTCTCTTACCCCCCATAAAAAGAAAGGTTTAAGTTTAATTTTTCTATATTAAGAGAGATTGAAAATGAAAACAATAATGGTTGTTGATGATGAAAAAAATATTCTTAACGAAATAAAAT
>Ga0272442_10005037_pt1 | contig 17814 bp, 16 predicted proteins | sample SSMForm2O_FD_200262 | JGI IMG/M metagenome (GOLD analysis project Ga0272442, IMG submission 200262) | Marine sediment archaeal communities from Little Sippewissett salt marsh, Falmouth, MA, United States - SSM-Form-2O | ecosystem: Environmental > Aquatic > Marine > Wetlands > Sediment ... | reverse complement strand
TGCGATCGCCCCACGGGGGCGGGTCGTCGGTGTGCAGCGGCCAGCCGTCCACCCACCAGCCTTCGGTGAAGACCGGGATGTTGTAGGCCCCTTGCACCATGTGGGTCCGCCAGTAATACTCCTTCGGTCCTCGTCCCCAGAGGCTGGTCAGGTTGGGCAGGGGATTGCACATCCAGCCGTTGGGAGCGTAGCTGCCCTCGTCGCCGCCGTGGGACTCGGGGACCCGCCAGGCGTCGAACGGATTCGTGGCAATGGCCATGGCCGACAGGTCGGCGCGCGAGCGGTGTTTCTTCGCCGTCGGGCACAGCCACATCTTCTTGTCCTTGGACATCGGCCGCATGCACTCCCGCCACCAGTCGCCGTGGGCCATGCCCGTGTCCGAGCCGCCCAGCCAGCCGCTGTAGAAATAGCCGTCGTTGTCCTGCGTGTACATGGCGAAGATCAGACCCCACTGGTGCAGGTTCGACCTGCAGCCCACGCCCCGCGCCTGCCGACGGACCCGCTCCAGCGCCGGCATCAAGATGGACATCAGAAGGGCAATGATCGCGATTACCACGAGAAGTTCTATGAGAGTAAATCCCTTTTGGCGACGCATGACCACAATCCTCCTAATGCAATTGCTCAAAAAAAACCCTTTCTGTATGATAACTGTAATGCTCGCCCCATGTCAAGGGCAGGCGTGCCTATGCGGCAAAAAGGACTGTGAGCCTCAGGCTCGCAGCCCCGTATCACCAAGTGCAGAACGACGAGGCGGTCCGTTGTTGCCGTTCGGCGACTCTGGGAAACCGCCGGCTACGGCCAGGTCAAGCCCTCCCATTCGACATGGGTGACTTCAAACCCGAAGGCAGGTTTCTTCTCGTCTGTGGCGCTTGTGAAGACGACCTGGCCTTGTGTGTCAGTGGGTCCATCTTCAAACGCATCGGTGAACGTGCCGGTGAAGTGGCCCGTTGCCTTCGCACGCGACAAGAGATTCCCCAGGTCGTCCGTGACTGTCAGAACGACCGTATGAGTCCCGACGGTGAAATCGACGGTGGGCGTAAGGCTCGTTTCGTCGAACACCATCGTCCCTTCGGCCCACTTGAAAGGGGTCATCTTCATGTCACGCAGGAGTTTACTTCCGGGTTGGGTGTGGTACACTGACGGTGCTGTTTCATCATCAAAGGAGCTGTCGGATGCAGATCGGCATTATTTCGGATACGCACGATCATCATCGCAACGTGACCCGTGCGATCGAGGTTTTCAACGAGCGGGGCGTGGAATATGTCCTGCATGCCGGTGACATTGTCGCCCCCTTTACCGCCCAGGCCTTCGCCGCCCTGCGCCGGGCCCGCTTTGTGGCGGTCTTTGGCAATAACGAGGGCGAGAAGCTCTTCATGAAATCCACCGTCGCGGACTTTGGCGGCGAGATTCACGAGTACTGTTACAAAGGCGAATTAGCCGGCAAGCAGATTTACATGACCCACACGCATCACACGATTGACGAGGTGGCCCGCAGCCAGATGTACGACCTTGTCATCTACGGGCACACCCATCGACAGGACGTTCACCGGGAGGGCAGGACCCTGGTCATCAATCCGGGCGAGGCCACCGACTGGATCACCGGTGTGGCCCAAGTCGTGATTCTCGACCTGACCGACATGAGCCACACGACGGTGCCCTTGCGTTGAATTGTGTCGTAATGCGGGCCGCTACGCGCGCAGTTTCCGGTAGTTCTTCAGCGAGAGCTCGACCCCCTCGAGCGGCGGGTAGGCGTCCTTTTCTTCCTCGATGATGTACCACCGGGTGCCACCGATGGTCTCGCAGAGGGTGAAGATCTCCTGCCAGGGCATATCGCCTTCGCCGATCAACGCGTTCTTGTTGGTCTCGGAGTATTCCTTGAGGTGGACGGTGACGGCGCGGCCGGGATATTTCTTGAGATACTTGACGGGGTCGCCGCCGCCGCTCATGGCGTTGCCCGTGTCGATTTGCATGGCGACGTCATCGCAAGTGTTGTCAAAAAGGATCTCCCAGGGCACCTCGCCGTCGATGGCGTGGAAGTCGTGGGCGTGACAGTGATAGCCCACGATCATGCCCTCGGGTTTGACCTTCCCGGCCAGCTCGTTGAAGCGCTCGGCGTGCCGCCGCCAGGCGGCCTTGGGATCGGCGTCGTCGGGCTTGAGCCAGGGCACGATGAGATACTTGTTGCCCAGGGTCTGGTTGAGCTCGATGGTTGCGGCGAGGTTCGCATCCGAGAGCGTGTCCATGGCCGTGTGCGTGCCGCAGCAGACCAAGCCGTTGTCGTCGAGCATTTTGCGCAGGTCCTTGGCCGTATAGTCGTAGTAGCCCGCAAACTCAACGCCGTCATAGCCCATCTTGGCGACCTTTTCGACGGTGCCCGGCAGGTCCTTGGCGCAGTCGGCGCGGACCGAATACAGTTGCAGGCCCACAGGGATCTTCTTCTTCGATACCTTGCTCATTAGCTCATCCATACAGCCCGCACTCATCAGCCCGCCGGCCGCCACTGCGGCAGCCGTGCTGGCCAGCAAATCGCGACGGGACAGATTCGACCTGGTTCGTTGTGCTCTCATTCTCAGTCACCTCGTTTCTTTCCATGAATCGTCCAGGTTTTCGCAGCTCACCTCGCGCCGCGTGCGCACGCTACGATGGGGGCGATTGTAGTGACGTGGGACCTCCTGGTCAAATGCAAAAGAGCCCGTGTGTTCGTGAGGGTGCGGCCGGAAAACGGCGGCGGATTGCGAGACCTCGGTGCCGCCTGTCATTTCGTTGCGATGCTGTCGGGGCGACGCTCTGTGGCCGCCCATTTCCGGACCATCGGTTCACGGATGGCCTTATCCCGCGTCGTCGCATCATCCGGCCAGGCACCCCGGGGCGCCGGGGCCCCTGCGGACAAGACGGCATCAGGGTTGACGCTCGATCTGAGAGGACCGCGTGCAGATGTGCCCGGTTTCCTGGGGCCGATGTAGGCCCCGAGTCCGGCCGCACCCGTTCCTGACAAGGCCTGGTGGGGTCGAGCGGGCGGCTTCCTGTTGAGGTCGAGACGGGGCGGCAGGTGGGCTGAGGCGGTCCTGCGTCAGACGCCGGCGGTTCTCATGGCTGCCAGCACGGCGAGCAGGCAGACAACGAGCACCGCCGCGCGCACGATACGCATGGATCGCGTCGAGGGCCGGATGGTGGTCCAGACAAAGCCGCAAATGGCTGCCGTAAGGAGCAGCCGCAGTAAAAACAGAGACGTATCCACAATCATAAAGTAATTATACCCCATCTTGCCAAGCTAAGTCAAGTCAATTTGCCCTATCTTAACCCTTAGGTGGCGGCTGCGCTGGCGGGCCCCCCCGCAAGGCTTGTCTGTCGGGGTCGTTGGCACAGGCCGGCCCGTTTTCGGCTGCGAAGGCGCACCCCGGCTGATGGGGGCGGCGACCTGCTCTGGGGGGCGTCTGTGAAACGTGTGAGAAAAAAAGTTGGCGCCGCGCGGTACCGCTCGGGCAGCGGGTCGCAGTGGCCCTCTTGATACTGGTAGTGCCGTTTGCGGTCTATTATAGCTATAAAAAGGGCATAGATGTTGCCATTGTGTACGGTGAATATCCGTGAAATTGTGCCATGAAGATTAAAGAAAATGGTCATCATGCGCCGAGAAGGATGCGTTGGGATATTTCTGGTTTTCGAACGTGTTGAGAATCGACTGTAGGAGAATTGGTCATGCAGTACTTGCAGGAACTGAAGAAATGGATTGGTGAGATCACTGAAATTGCGTTGTTGCTGGTGGCCCTGGGGATTGTGATCGAGATCCTCTTCGGCCCGGGCGTGGGGTTCGTGGGCGGCATCGTGGCCAACCTGACCACGCTGATCAACTCACTGGGCGAAAACGGACTGGTCGGCCTGATCGCTCTGGCGATTATTCTCTTCCTTTTCTACCGCAAGAAGGCCGTGGCCTGAAGGGAAAGTCTCGGCTGTGAGCGGCGCGGGCGGCCCGCCGGGGCGGGTCGCGATCGTTCATCTGCGCAGCGTCCGTCCGCAGTGTGAGCGGGCCATTCGTTGCGTGTGGGGGGATGAAAGAGTGAAACGCGCCGCACCGCAGCGAGAAGCTCGGCTTGACACATCGGTCGTGGTTGCCGGCCGGGTGGGCCTGCCGCCGAAATGCATGCCCTCCATGATGCAGACCCACCCCGCCGGCCGGGGAAATCCGTCCTGGGTCCCGCGCCGAGCGGCGAACCAAATCATCGCGTCTTTCGGTTGCCGCCGACGGAGGGGGCCGGGGACCTTCGCATTATGGCCGCCCTCGTTCGCGGTCGGTGCAGTGAGCCGTGTCTGAGACTCTCCTGCTCTTGCCGGCTGCGTACTCCCACTCCACCAGCAGCCACAGCAGGCTGCACAGGATCGAGATTCCGCAGAGCACGGCGATCGGCAGGAAGTCTCGCCACTGCGGCAGGGCGATCTGCGGCCCCATCACTCGCAGGTCCATGGGCTCAGGAAGTGCCTCTAACCATCCGGTCATAGTTTCCTCCTTGATTCTCTGGGACCGAAACAGCACTTTTACCATACCACCGCCAGGAACCGAACGCCACTATTCCTGCCCCCCGTGCCGGCGGAGCGGGTCAGCGATCTCCACAAAGCCTCGGTCGTTGGATTTGGCCGGGAGCCAAATCGTGTCAAAGGCAAGAAAGGCCGCCCGCCAGAGAAGCCAGGGCTGGCGCCTGCGGAGTAGGGCGAGCAGGCTGCGGACCCTGGATAGCAGTTGGCCTTCGAAAAGGGCCACGGTTTGCAGGTATCTTGTCCGCAGCGCCTGTTCGCCCATTTGTGAGAGCAAGGTGGTGTATTCGTCGGCCGAGGCGCCTTCGGCCAGGACGTGGTCCTTGCAGATCGCTTTGCACACGGAAGGTGTGGTCGAGACGGCCACTTGCATCGTAGCGCCCCTGTCGGTAGCATGCAGCCTGGATGTCACGTTTGCAGTATTGTTTCCTGGAGATCGGTATGAAGGAAACCACACGCAGAAAAATGTGTACCGCATCGCTCGTGTTGTCTGTCTCGATGCTCTTCGCCGGTGCCGGCGAGGGCGCGGAGCGCAGCCGCTTTCCAGGCGCAAAGTCGTCCTTTCATTCGTACGATCGCTACGATTTCACCCGGGACGGCAGATCGTGCATCGTCGTCACGCCGAAAAACGCCGCGAAAGGATCGCCGTGGATCTGGCGGGCCCGCTTTTTTGGCCACGAACCGCAGACGGACCTAGCCTTGCTGGAACGGGGCTTCCATGTGGCGTATGTTGACGTGGCGGGGCTGTTTGGCGGCCCGGAGGCGGTGACGATCTGGGATCACTTCTACGAGTACCTGACGCAAGAGCACGGGTTCGCCAAGAGGACCGTGCTTGAGGGCATGAGTCGCGGGGGATTGATCGTCTACAACTGGGCCGCGAAGAACCCGGAGAAAGTATGCTGTATCTACGCGGACGCCCCGGTCTGTGACATCAGGAGCTGGCCCGGCGGCAAGGGCGCCGGCACCGGTCACGCACCGAGCTGGACAGAATGCCTGGAGGCGTACGACCTGACCGAGTCGCAAGCCCTGACGGCAGCCTGCAATCCTATCGACCAACTGGAGGCGCTGGCCCGCGTCCGGGTGCCCCTGCTGCACGTCGTCGGGGACGCCGACGAGGTCGTCCCGGTGGCCGAGAACACCGCCGTGCTGGAACAGCGCTACCGAGCCCTCGGCGGATTCATCGAAGTGGTTCATAAAGAGGGCGTCGGACATCACCCTCACAGTCTCAAAGATCCGGCGCCGATTGTCGAATTCATATGTTCTCACGTTCTCCGGCAGCCGTCGGCTTCGTCGGTTGCAGGCGTTGCCGAGCCGGTGCGCGAGAGAATCGAGTGGTGTGACATCTGGATCACCAACGCCAACACGGACGACCTTCCGCGCGTGTTTCTGATCGGCGATTCGATCACCAGGGGCTATTTCGGCGGTGTCGAGCAGGCCCTGGAGGGTAAGGCGAACTGCGCCCGGCTGACGACGTCGCGCTGCATCTGCGATCCGGTATTCTTCGAAGAGTTGCTGCTGGTCTTGCGCCAGTACCGCTTTCGCGTCATCCACTTCAACAACGGCCTGCACGGCATGGGATACACCGACGCGCAATACCGCCGGGCTTTCGCCCGGTTGATGGAAGCGCTGCGCAAACACCGACGCGGGGCCCGCCTCATCTGGGCCACCTCCACGCCCGTCCGGGATCGTGCCGATCTGGCCGTGCTCTCGCAGAACACCGAAACGGTGCGACGCCGGAATCGCATTGCCATGGAATTCCTCACCGGCACCGACGTGCAGGTGAACGACCTCTTCGCGCTGGCCATCGATCACCCGGAGTACCACAGCTCCGACGGCGTCCATTTCAGCGCCAAGGGCAAAGCCGCCCAGATCGAGCAGGTCTCCCAACACCTCCTCAAACACTTCCCTGACAACTAAGTGAAAGAGGTAACTGCGTCCGATGTGCGCATACCAAGAACTTCCCGCTATCCCGTTATGAGCCAACCGTTGTGTACACGTCTGACGGCGGAGAATTCGTTGGAAATGGGAGTCTCCCGCGAAATCTGGCTTTGACGGGCAGAGTGCCGGCTGCCTGGTCAGAAGATGGGTCGATAGACGTGACAGTAGGGGGTCTTGCCCGTTTTGTTGTAGTATTCCTGGTGGTAGTCTTCGCCGGGCCAGAACTTGCTTGCCGGCGTGATTTCGGTCTTTACGTCGAAACCCTTCTGGCGCAGCGTCACCACCAGCTTTTCGGCCGTCTCTTTTTGTTGGTCGTCGAGGTAGAAAATGCCCGAGCGGTATTGCGTGCCGATGTCGGGGCCCTGGCGGTTCAATTGCGTGAAGTCGTGCGTCTCGAAAAACAGTTTGGCCAATTGCTCGTAGGTGATCTTGGCCGGGTCGTAGAGGACTTCGACGGCCTCGGCGTGGCCGGTCTTGTCCGTGCAGACTTGCTTGTAAGTCGGGTTGTCCACGTGCCCGCCGGTGTAGCCAACGGTGGTCGAGATGACGCCGCCGGCCCGCTGGAAGTGGTACTCCGTGCCCCAGAAGCAGCCGGAAGCGAAAATGGCCCGTTCGGTCTTCTTTTCCTGGTTTTCCGCGTTGGCCTGGCGCTCCGCAGGTGTGAGGAAGTCCATCGAGATCGAGTTGACGCAGTAGCGGGTGTTCTTCGGCGTCAACTGCTCGCCGCGAAAGACGTGTCCCAGATGTCCGCCGCAGTTGGCGCAGATGATCTCGGTCCGCATCCCGTCGGCGTCGGGCTGCCACTTGACGGCGCCGGGGATCTGGTCGTCGAAGCTGGGCCAGCCGCAGTCCGACTTGAACTTCGATGAAGACTCGAAAAGCTCGGCGTCACAGCGCCGGCAGGTGTACACTCCGTTCTCGAAATGCTTGTTGTATTTGCCGCTAAACGGCCGCTCGGTCCCCTTATGCACGATCACTCGCTCTTCTTCCGGCGTGAGTTCGTTATACATCTTTTCCTCTCGGTAAAATGAAATCTCATCGACGTGGATATCCGCGTTGAATTCTTTCTTGATCGCGACGACGGCGACGCTGCGGAGGCCGGTCGCGTCCAGCGGCGTCCTCAGCGAGGCGGGCTCGAACTTGCTAAAGGGCAGTTTGATGCTCTGCCATTGCCCGTTCGTCTGGAAGCCCGTGTGATAGTACTGCCAGGGCAGTCGCGTGTCCTTCGTCCGCAGGTGGACGGCGTATGACTCGCCGTTTCCCCGCACTGTCAACTGGACGCCCTCGTACGCTGCCGCGTTGAAGTTCCGCCGTCGGGGGTGCAGGTACAGCCGGGCCTGGACGAAACCGCCGTTGTTTTCCAGCGAGACCGATCCCGTCATGTGCATGGCGGTCCGCCCGTCGGGCGTCGCGATGGCCATTCTGCCCGTCGAAACGCCGCCCATCACGCGGTCGGTCATAAGCTCCCATTCAGTCCCGAACTGGCTCTTACCCGTGCCGGCAGAGAAGTCGTCTATGAGCAGTTTCGACCCCGTCGCAGCAGTCGGTTGCGTCTTTTGTGCGCGAGGCGCGCCCCAGACGAGCAGTGCCGTGGCGAGCAGAAAAATTGCTAACAGTGCCATTCTCGACATATCAAAATGCCATTGTCGGCTCATCACTTATCCCTTCCAAAAACCTTCGGTTCTTCTCTATACCGTTCTGGTGAGCCAATTGTTTCGTTATTTTGCCGTTCCCGTCGGGTGGTAGCGTCAAGGCCACAGGCCTTAACGACGGTTTGTGGCCGAGCAGTCGCCTGCCGTATTGCCGCCAGGAGCCAATTGTTTCCGCTGTTTTGTCGCTGTGCGGCGCCGGCGGCGCCGGGCCGGCGCGAGCGATCCGACGACGATTCTTATGGAGGAGGGTGCGACGAGCCGCCGTCGGCTGGTTTGCGTGCGGAGCGGGCCCGGTCCACGAGGGCTTTGAAGATGTTGTGCTGGATCTTCTCATCGAGTGTCAGTTCGGGATGCCATTGCAGGCCGATCATCCAGGCTCGGCCGGCGGGGGCGTCGATCTCGATCGCCTCGACCACGCCGCCGGGCCCGGTGGCGGCGATTCTGACGCCTTCGCCGGGCGTGCCAACGGCCTGGCCGTGCAGGCTGATGACCTTGGGCAGGTGCGTGACACCCAGAATCTCTGCCAGCGCACTGTCCGGGACCAGGTCGACCGCATGGCCGGTCAGATCGAAGTGCAGTTCCTTCACGCTCGGCTCCACGCGCAAGTTTCGAACCGTTCCACCCAAGGCGACGTTGAGCATCTGGCAGCCGCGACAAATACCGAGCACGGGCAAGCCGCGTTCTCTCGCGCCATGGATGAGGGCCGTTTCAAAGTCGTCGCGGAGGCGGTGCACCAGCATCGTCGCATCGGATTGGCCGCCGTAGACGTTGGGGTCGATGTCGCCTCCGCCCGCCAGGAGGATGCCGTCGATTCGCTCGGTATCGAGCAAAGCCTCCACGGCCTGCGGATCGACGTTGGGGTCGCCGGCCGCATCGGGACGCAGCACGACGAGACGTCCTCCGGCTTTCGCCATCACGCGCTGATAGGTGGCGTCGGTAATGCCGATCCGGCCGATGAGCGTGTTGTCCAAAGAGAAGGCGATGCGCGGGGCATCAGCCGGCAGACGGGCGTCGATCTACAGGGGATAGGTGAAGCGAACTAACGCATAAACGCTCAGGAGGACACCGATCAGAGCGACCAGCGCCACGCCGATCCGCCGCAGCCAACGCCGTCGGTGTCTCAAGGGTCGGGCGACCTTACTCGCGTCCGTGGCCTCTACGTCACTGCTCGCTGTCACCGGGTCCACCTTCTCCTGTGATGAGTTCGAGGTTCACCTTCCCATGGCGCAGAAAGACAGCCAGGGGGTAGAGCACCCCCAGCGCCGCCCAGGGATCGTCGCGCGAAAGGACATCGTAGATGTTGTCCTCGTGCTCCTCGAGGAGCTGCTTGGCCTGGTTGAATCGGGTCTTCACATCGAAGTACTCTTTGACACCGTGAAAAAGACCTCGGATGCCCCGGCGTTTCGAGCCCGTGCGGAACTCACCTTTGGCCTGTTCCCAGGCGGTTTTGAGCCCGGCCATGCGGTTCTCATCATCGGCGATCTCTTGCAGCGTGGCGAGAAAGGCCAGAATCGGTGTCTCCGTTCGCACATCGGTTCGCGTTTCTTTGACCGATTCGATGTGCCCCTTCGCGGCCAGTTGGAACAGCAGCCAAGGGTAGTCCCACCCTGATTCAACCGACTGGATGAGGCCGCCGAAGAAACGCGGGTTGACTTCGATCAGTCGCGGCGGCGACTCCGGCGTGCCTTCCCAGCGGAAGTCCAGTTGTGCGATGCCGTGCCAGCCCAGCGACCCCAGGAGGTCGCCGGCGATGCCTTCCATCTGCGGAGCCTCGACGGTCTCGCGCATCACGGTCGCCCCGCGCTCGGCCGGGAAGGCGCGCAGCCCCCGGTACGTCATGGACGCGACCAGCGTGCCTTGGTCGAACAGGGCAGTCACGCAGTAGTCGTCTCCGGGCACCGCTTCTTGAATGATAGGGTAATCCTTTTCTCTGAGCTTGAAATGCTCGATGAATTCGGTGAAGGTGGATTTCAGCTCGTCGAGCGTTTTGACCTTCCGGATGCCGACGCCGGAGGCCGCTTCGCGCAGTTTCACGAAGGCCGGCAGCTTCACCTGTCTCGCCGTGGCGGCGAAGTCAGCCATGTCCTTGGGTATCCACGTTCTGGGAATCGGCAGGTTGCGTTCCATGGCGTAGGCAGCCAGAGCGCCCTTGTTGTGCACGCGCTCGATATGCTCGATCTGCGGGACGGGCACTCGGATGTGCGGCTCAAACCGCTGCCGGTGGCGGGCGATCAAGTACGTTTCCTTATGGATGGGCATCAAAACGTACGGCGCCGCCTCATCCTCAGGTTTGTATTGCCGGACCACCTTCTCCAGCGCGTCGAGGAACGCTTCAGGCTCTTTGGTAGGATTGGGATAGCGGAATTCCGCGATGCTGTAGCGCGAGAACGATGCGGCCGTCATGCGGTACTCGTCGCCCGTGACAACCTGGACGCCGCGCCGCCCGAGACTGCGAGTGGCAACGAGTGTTTGCCAGCCGCGCGAGAAGGTGATGATGGCTCGGCCGGCGCTGCCCGCTTTTTCCATGTGCTGGCTCATATCGAATGACCTCCCTTTCATTCACACTCAGCGTACGGCTCAAGCGCCGCTTGCGCCTCGTCGAATCAATCGACGAGGGCTTGTCGGGCCAGGGCGCTGAAATGGGCGTTCAGGGTGGCGCCGCCTGAGGGGTAGAGCTGGCCCATGCAAACGCCGACCATTTGCTCCTGGGGATCGACGAAAAAGGTAGTGTACCAGAAGCCTCCCCAGCCGAAGGTGCCGACGCTGCCGATCTCGCCCGACTCGCTCAGGGTGCGCCGCACCGAGACGCCCAGGCCAAAGCCCGACCCTTCGTTCAGGTCCCCGACGTGGTCGGTGGTCATCAGCTCCACCGTCTTGCGGCTCAGCAGCCTCACGCCGTCCAGCTCACCTCCGTTAAGCAGCATTTGAGCGAAGCGGGCGTAGTCGAGCACCGTCGAGCAGAGTCCGCCGCCACCCGAATAGTACTTCCTGGGGCCTTCGTAGGGGTACGTCGCCGTGTAGGTCATTGCCCCTTCGCCGAGGACGTCTTTGCCCAGGCGTTTCAGACCGCCATTGCCGTCGGGCGCGTATGCAGCCGCCAGGCGCGCTACTTTGTCTTCGGGGAGATAGAAACAGGTATCGTTCATGCCCAGCGGTTCGAAGATGCGCCGGCGCAGGAACTCGTCGAACGACATTTGCGAGACGACCTCAACCAGCCGGCCCAGCACATCGACCGACAAGCCGTAGGTCCAGGCCTCGCCCGGCTGGTGCACGAGCGGGATGCGGGCGAGCTTCTTCATGTCGTCGCCGAGCCGGTCGTCGTCCTGGAGCAGGCCGTGCGTGATGCCCGCCTCCTTGTACTGTGCGCCCACGCGCTGGTCCCAATGGTAGGTCAGGCCGGACGTGTGCGTCAGGAGGTGGCGAATCGTGATCGCACGCCGGGCCGGGACGACGTCGCCTGCCTTGGCGTCGTTGTCGTCCGAGGGCTCGGTGACCAGGACGGTTGGATTCTTGAATTCGGGGATGAACCGGGCGACGGGGTCCTTGAGCTGGAAATGCCCCTCCTCGTAGAGCATCAGCACCGCCACGCTCGTGATGGGTTTGGACATGGAGGCAATCCGGAATATCGTGTCCGGCTCCATCTTGACCTTCGCTTCGCGGTCCTGCATTCCGATACACTGGAGGTACCCCGTTTTGCCTCGACGCGCGACTAAAGCGACGGCGCCGGCGAGACGGGCCTGCTCCACGTGTTGTTCCATCAGCGCCGTGATGCGATCGAGCCGCTGCGAACCCAGGCCCACCGACTGCGGCGACGCCGACGGGAGCCCCCGACCCCATGTTGCTACGGCGAACCAAAGCAGAGAAATCGCAACATACAGAAAGAATCGCTTCGTCGTTCTCATGACATTATGCCTCCCGTGAAACGCAGAACCGCAAAACCACGTAACCGGTTCGCATTCTGCCCGCCAGGGCGCAGAGACGCAAGAGAAAACGTCGTCGCCATCCCAAGGGCACGATTCACGTTTGTGGGTAGTTTCCGCCGGCCGAGTGCCGTCCTTGTGATTTCGACGGGAGGTCGGAGGCCGCAATGGGTTTGTCGCGAACGCGCAGGAGAGGCAACTCATGGCCCCGGCGGTTTCTACAGACGGACTACTGCATTGTCCGGATGAAACCTCTCGGCGGCCTTGAGCTTCCTGGTGACCTCCTCGAACGTGTCAACCGACTGCAGGTTGACGATCACATAGGTGGCGCCGTCGGCGTCGTGACACGAAAGGACCCAATCCGCCTCAGTATCCAGGCCGTCAACCCCGTCGAGCGCGTCGAGCTTATCCTTGAGGTACTTGATGGTCCTGGCGTTGTTCCTGGTAATCACGATCACCCTGGTGAAGTCATAGGCCCGCAGCGCCTCAACATTCTCGTCGGTGATTCCGCTGCCGACCTCGTACATCATCGGTCCGACGATGTTCTTTCGAATCATGCGGGGCAGCTCGCGTGCCTGGCCGCCTTCAACCTCGGTCAGCAGGTAATAGACCTGGAACAAGCTGTCGTACTCGGTAAGGGCGTTGGGAAACGTCTTGGCGTACAGCTCGAGGCTTTCGTGTACGAAGGCTTCGTCGATAGACTTGCCTTCTTCAAGATACGATACGACCAACGGATAAATCGCCTCGTCCATGGCCTTGACCGCCGCCTGGCCGTACGTGAACGCGTGTACGCGGCCCGAGAGCTCCTCGCGCACCTTGTGCCCGACGGTCCCGGCCAGCAGCTCGTCAAACATCAGGTTCACCATGCCTCGATGAGGCGATTTCAATCCGGTGAGCCAGCGGTCGATCTGCTGGTGCATCTCTCCAGCGGCTGCTCGGCAAACGCGCGGTGCGTAAACTCATGTGCGATCAGGGCGACATACCAGGAGTAATCGTCGGAGTCGGTCAGCAGGCCCGCCCGGATCACGTTCCCGATGGGAGGCGGCACGATCCTGATCTTTTCTCCCGGCACGATCGCGAAGGACACGACCAGCGGGATATCGGCGGGCCAGCCGCTGTTGAGGAAACGCGCCACGGGCCCGATCCGCCCGGCCAGATTCGCCTTCTCGGCATATTCTCTCAGGGCCTTGAGTCTTTCTCGTGCCTGCTCATAATAAGGCTGCCAGACCAGCTCATCGTATATCGGCTCGACGGCTGCGAGGATCTCGAACAGTCGCTGGTGGTCCACGAGTGGAATGACGCCGGCGGTCATCTGCTTCAATTCATCCAGGCTCGCCGCGCGCGTGCAGAGAGTAAAGAGCACGTCGCTCGTGCTTCTGTTCGTCGCCGCAAACCTGTACTTGGGATACCCCTCAAGCTCATACCGGTACGTGGTCTTCACGCTCGCGTACTGCTGAACGAGCTGGGCGAGCTTCTCGTCCTTGCTGTATTTGCTCTTCTGGTAATGTCCGTGCAGCGTCGGGCCCCAGTACCCGCGCGTCCTGAGCACCTCCAGGAAATTCAGCACGCAGTACGGCTTATCGATTTGCAGCTTGACCGTAAACGCACCCGCTTCTCCGCCGACGGTCTCGCTCGCCCCCGCCGCGACGCCAGCAAACACCGCCAGGACCACCAACGCCGCAGCAACCTTACCCACCAGGACTCCACGCTTCATTTTACATCTCCTTTGCACAAGGACCATCCACACCATCGCCACGGCTCGCAGACCGCCGCACAGGAAAGCAGTCGTCGGTCCCGCTTCTCTATTTCACCTACCCACCTAAAATGCGAAAAGACGGCGTCTGGCTCTCGTGGTCCGGGCGGACCACGCGCACGGGCATGTCGTGGTAGTTACGCCAGGCTGGTTGCCGGACCCGGTGGCGTCTCCTTCGCTCGCAAGCTCTTCCCGGATCGGGACGGGTCCCGTTATTCTATCGGGTCGGACGGGGCGACTTGGCTCTGGGCACCGACAGTTTCTCGACCCAGGCTTCGTGGTGCGCTGCCATCTCGGCTACCTTCTGCGGCATCTTGTCGGCCAGATTGTTGAGTTCCGTGCGGTCGGCCTCGACGTCGTAAAGTTCCCAGGGCCCCTTACGCCAGGCGATCTTCCACTTGCCCGCGCGCAGGCCCTTGTACCGGGAGAACTCGAAAAACAGTTCGGGGTGAGGCTTGCGTTTCCGTCCTTTAAGAATGGGCAGCAGTGACTCGCCGCGCAGCGGCCGTAGCTTGTGCCCGTTCCATCGATCCGGATAGCCGGTGCCGGTGATGTCCAGCAAGGTGGCCATGATGTCGATGAGATGGCCCGGCTGATCGGTCATGGAGCCGGCTTCGACGATCCCGGACCAGTGCGCTATCAGGGGCGTACTGATGCCGCCTTCATGCTGGTTCTGTTTGTACAGGCGGAACGGCGTATTGCACAACTGGGCCCAGCCCTTGTGATACGTCAGGTACGAATCCGGCCGCCAGGGCGGGATCTCCGGGCGCTTGGTCCGCTGGAACGGACAGGCCCCGTTGTCGCTCAGGAACAGCAGCAGCGTGTTGTCCCACGCGCCCATCTTCTTGAGCTTGGTCACAAGCCGGCCGATATTCCTGTCGAGGCGATCCACCATGGCGGCGTAGGTCGCCATGGTCAGGTCCTCGAACTTCTTCTTCTCGTCGCTGAGAGTCTCCCATGCCGCGACCTCGTCATCCCGCGGCGTCAGTTTCCATTGGGACCGTACGAGTCCCATCTGCAACTGTCGTCGATGTCGCTCGCGCCGAAGCTGGTCCCAGCCTTTCATATACCGCCCGCGATATTTCTCAATATCGTCACGGGGCGCCTGCAGCGGATAGTGCGGTGCGTTGTACGCCATGTAGAGAAAGAAGGGCTTGTCCTTCTTCGATGCTTCCTCGAGGAAGCGGATGGCGTAATCGGTATTCGCATCGGTCGTGTAGAATCCCTCGCTCGGGACCTCGAAGGGCTCCTCGTCCAGGCGAAACGTCTTGTCGCCGGTGAAATAGTTGGTTGAGCCGCTGAGATGTCCGAAGTAGCGGTCGAATCCCTTCTGAATGGGTGTGGACGACAGGTGCCACTTCCCCGCCATCAAGGTGGTGTACCCGGCCCGCCGCATCGCCTGCGCCAGCGTCATCGTGTCGTCGGTCTTGAGATTCTGGACCTCCCGATGATAGCAGCCCGTCAGAAGCGCGCACCGCGTCGGCGCACACTTGGCGGTGTTGTAGAACTGCGTGAATCGCATCCCCTTGGCGGCCAGAGCATTCAAATGCGGCGTCTCTATCTCGCCGCCATAACAGCCAATATCCGAATACCCCAGGTCATCTGCGAGAATCAGAACGACGTTGGGTTTGGTCTGCGGCGACTCTGCCGCAGCGTTTCTCGGCGCAAGGCCCAGGCCCGCCAGCCCTGCGCCGACGGTCTGCAAAAACCGGCGTCTGCTTACGTTAGTCATACGAGAGGACTCCTTATGTACAGGCGTATCCCGCGCGGCGGGCCACGCCAAGTGTCCCGATCATACCTGAGAGTACACATTGAATGCCCGCTTTTCCAGGGCCTATTTTGGCCTTTACGCGCGCCAGGGGCGTTGGCGGTTCAGGTTGCTCTTGAGGATGTTGTTGGCGATGATGACGTCCTCGCGGACCTGGAAGTCGAACATGCCGGCGCAGATGAAGTCGGCGCCGTTTTCGTAGGCGTACTTGAAGGCCTGCTGCGGATGGATCGCGCCGGCGGCCATGACCTTGTAGGCGATCCAGGGCTGTTCGACGTTTTTCATGAACTCGATGGTCTTCTCCGGCGTGCGGGACCAGATGTTGTCGTGCTCGTTCTCGGTATTGGCGGACCAGTACTTGTGGCTGTGGAGGGTCTTCATGAAGAAGTCGGGTTTGATGCCGGCCTCGACGACAGCCATGGGGACCTCGACCTGGTGGCCGGCGATGCCCGCAATGACGCCCTGGTCCCTGATCAGGTCGACGGCCTTGCCCAGCAGGTCCACCTTGCCCTGCTCGACGTAGGTGTCGCAGTTGCCGCCGTGGACGTAGGCGCCGATGGCCCCGTGATCGACGGCGTCTTTGATCTGGCTCAGGTCGTCGGGCTTGATCTTGACCTGGGCGATCCATTGGATCTTGCCGCCGCGTTCGTTCCAGTAGCGAGTCAGGATGCGCTTGCAGTGGTCGTCGAGGCGGAGGATGGCGGTGTTGATGCCCAGCTCTTCGCAGATTTCGAGTGTCTCCATCACCTTCTCGTCGGTGAAGTAATTGCGCAGCAGCGACGAGACGTAGATCAGGTCGCGACTGTGGGCGAAGGAGCTGATGAGGTTGCCGCCGGCGAACATGCGGCTGATCTTGACGTTGCCGATCTGTCCCATGGGCATGCCGCCGGCGTCGCTTGCAGCGGCCGGCGCCGGGCGCGCCTGGGGCCGCGCCAGCAGGGCCTGCTCCTCGAAGCTCAGACCGATGGCCCCGGCGGCGGAGCCCAGGATGGATTTCTTCAGGAAGCCTCGACGGTTCAGGTTCTCCGGCATGACCTACCTCTCTTTCCAGTTCCAGCGCAAGCGTATGAATCAGTTCGTGCGGTCCCCATTGTAGCGACAGCACCCGGTGCCGTCCAGAGACAACCACATAGCATGACGGCAGCGGGCACGATCCCTGCTTGCAGGTAAACTTGCCGGCGCGACTACTGAAGGACATTGTCATTTCGACTAAGGGCGAAGCCCGCACGGAGAAATCTTGCCACGGTTGCTACGCGCGCCTCGTCCGCAGCGAGATTCCTCCGCTGCGGCCTGCTTTCAACAGGCCTCCGCTCGGAATGACAATCACAGGTGCCGTTCTGCAGAATCTACCTACGAACATGGATCGCACCCGGTGGCAGCGGTTGGGTGGTGGGTGCTACGTGGGCTCCGGCGCTTCGACGCGTTGCTGGAGCAGGCCGTACTGGTTGCCGTTGAGGTAGTGCAGCGTGTGAAATTTCTCGGGAATCCAGGCGCCGTCGAAGAGGTCTTGTTCGGCCGAAGCGTGCACGACCTCGCAGACGAGCAGGTCGTGCGTTTCCACCTCGAACGTACGGACGACGCGGCATTCCAAGTGGCCGGCGCATTGCTCGATCAGCGGAGGCTTCACGCTGTGGGCCGGGACCGGTTTGAGGCCGCTCTCCTGGAATTTGTCGATGCCTCTTCCGGTGACGCGCCCGACGTAGTGCGTCGCCTCCAGCAGGTCGGCGCCGGGGACGTTGATGACCAGCTCGCCGTTTTGCTGGATGAACTCGTAGGTGTAGCGAACGCGGTTGACGACCAGCAGCACCAGGCAGGGGTCGGCGGTGTGGACCGGGGTCTGCCAGCTAAACGTCATGACGTTGGCCTTCTCCATCGTGCCGGCCGTGACGAGCACCACGCAGCCGGGCTCGATCAGCCACTTGGCCTGGTGCAGCGGGACTTGCCTTTTCATAGGGCTAAACCTCCTGAGCTTGCGTGCGAGACTATGGCAAAGCGTTGCGCCCGGGCAGGACCCGGCGTACAGGTCTGCGATTGTATGGCACCGACCGAGCAACGCAAGCACAATCGCCGGCGGCTACGAGCGGGCGGTGCGGGGGCGGTAGTCCTCGGCCTTGTGGCGGATGATTTCGCCCTCGATCATGTAGATGACGTCCTCGGCGATATTGGTGGCGTGGTCGGCGATCCGTTCCAGGTGGCGCGAGGCCGAGAGGATGTGGATCAGCGACTCGGTGTCGCTCGGGTGGGTGTGGATAGCGT
>Ga0272442_10005036_pt1 | contig 17816 bp, 19 predicted proteins | sample SSMForm2O_FD_200262 | JGI IMG/M metagenome (GOLD analysis project Ga0272442, IMG submission 200262) | Marine sediment archaeal communities from Little Sippewissett salt marsh, Falmouth, MA, United States - SSM-Form-2O | ecosystem: Environmental > Aquatic > Marine > Wetlands > Sediment ... | reverse complement strand
CTGCCATCCATGGTAAGCAGTGCCGTCGTATTCGATGATCAATTTCAGATTTCTCATGCTTTCCGGTAAAAAGGGTTAACCACATGCGGTTAACCCTTCATAAGCAGACTGAACCGATGCAATGACATGATTCATTTACCCACGAGGTTAGACGCACTCTCGAATCGCTCTTATGGCGGGCAACTCCTTGCCTTCAAGGAGCTCAAGAGATGCGCCGCCTCCTGTCGAAATAAAAGTAATGTAATCGCTTTCACCTGCCTCGCTGAGTGCGACATCGGTGTCTCCTCCTCCCACGACGGTCAGCGCGTGTGACGTCGCAACGATGTGGGCCATGGCAAATGTTCCACGGCTGAATGCATCAATTTCAAACACCCCCATGGGGCCGTTCCATATGATTGTCTTAACATCATCGAGCGCCTCCCTAAAAAGGGCGATGGTGGCGGGGCCAATGTCCAGCCCCATCCAGTTCGGGTCGATTTCCTGTATGGTGACATTTTTAGTGACCGCCTTGGGATCCTTGGCTTCTGCGGTTACACAATCAACGGGAAGGTATAATTTGACCCCTGTCTTGCGGGCCATGTCGATGATTTCACGAGCGGAGTCAACGAGATTTTCCTCTACCAGCGACGTGCCAACCTCATAGCCCAGTGCCTTCAGAAAGGTAAATGCCATTCCCCCGCCAATTACCATTTTATCGACTTTCTTCAGAAGATTGCCAAGCGCCTGCAACTTATCGGATACTTTCGATCCGCCAATTATTGCTGCGAAGGGTCTGAAAGGTTCGTTGAGGGCTCTGCTGAAATACCCGAGTTCCTTTTTCATGAGGAATCCCAGGGCGCATTCTTTGGCATATTTTGTAATGCCGACGTTCGACGCATGACTTCGATGAGCATTTCCGAATGCATCATCAATATAGACATCGGTCAAGCTTGCAAGTTCACGCGCAAAATTATCATCATTATCGGTCTCCTCTTTGTGAAAACGAAGGTTCTCGAGCATGACGATACATCCCGGCTTCATATTTTCGACGAGACTCATCACCTCGTTACCGATACAGTCTTTTGCCAGGGTAACTTCCTTGCCGATAAGGCGGGACAGACGTCGTGCCACAGGATTAAGGCTGAGGTTATCGACGATCTTGCCTTTGGGTCTGCCAAGGTGCGAAATGATGATTATTTTTGCATTATAGTCAAGTGCGTGATTGATCGTCGGGAGTGCGGCGCGTATTCGGCGATCATCCACTATATGCGAATTTTCATCAAGTGGCACATTAAAATCGAAGCGGCACAGAACTCTTTTGTCTCTAAGATCGACCTGATCAATATATTTCATACGAATTCACCTTCCCTCTCAAAAGTTGTTATCTGACGCTTCCCGTTCATACTAATTATACGAATGATATGTATATATATTACCTGAATATTCAGGTCAAGGCAGAAATCTTTAGCTAAATGGTGTTGCATTTCTCAAAAAGACATGGTACCAAGCTTGCATCTAAAAGGCTCTAATTATTAGATTACAAAAGAGGGAGTAGAAAATGGGAGCAACAGAAGACAAACTTAAGGCGTTTGAGGAGCGAAGAGAAAACCTGAAGACCATGGGTGGCGAGAAACTGATTGAGAAACAGCATGCGCTCAAAAAGCTTACTGCCCGGGAAAGAATAGATCTTTTCTTCGATGAAGGAACTTTTCAGGAAGTTCAGTTATTTGTAAAGACCCGTTCCACGCTGTTCGGTATGGGGGACAAGGATATTAAAGCCGACGGTGTCGTAACGGGGTTCGGCAAAGTCAATGGCCGAACCGTCTTTGCCGCATTCCAGGATTTCACCAGTGCCGGGGGCAGTCTTGGTGAAATGCATGCCAAGAAGATCTGGAAGGTCATGGATATGGCCCTGGATGCGAGAAAACCCTTCGTATCGTTCAACGATTCCGGTGGAGCCCGCATTCAGGAAGGTGTACCTTCCCTTGACGGGTATGGCGGGATATTCTACAGAAATACCATCGGTTCGGGGTACATCCCTCAGATTACGGCAATCATGGGCCCCACCGCCGGTGGCGCCGTATATTCACCTGCCCTTACCGATTGGGTGTTCATGGTCAAAGAAACGAGCTACATGTACATCACCGGGCCCGATGTCATCAAGGCCGTCATCGGTGAAGAAGTGACGCATGAAGAACTTGGTGGCGCGGTCGCCCATGCGACGAAAAGTGGTGTCTGTCACTTCGCAACAGAAAACGACGAAGACTGTATTAACAAAATCAAGGTTCTCCTGTCGTTTCTGCCGGACAGTTGTCATAATCCCTTGCCCTTTGTTGAAACATCTGACAGTCCGGACAGGGAATGTCCTGAACTGGACACAATCGTGCCCGACAGATCGACCCGCGCGTACGATATGCGAAAAGTAGTCCAGCTTATAGCGGACGACAATCAGATATTTGAGCCGCATGAGATATGGGCCCGCAGTATACTGGTTGCATTCATTAGAATCATGGGACAGACCGTGGGAGTGATTGCCAACAACCCGAAGTTCAACGCCGGCGTGTTGGATTATCAGGCGTCCGATAAAGCGTCACGCTTTATTCGGTTCTGTGATGCCTTTAATATTCCGCTCCTTACCTTTGCCGATGTGCCGGGGTATATGCCGGGCACGGAGCAGGAATGGGCCGGCATTATCAGCCACGGAGCAAAACTGCTGCACGTCTATGCCGAAGCGACGGTGCCGAAAATTACGGTGGTTACACGCAAGGACTATGGTGGGGCCTACATCGGAATGTGCAGCAAGTGTCTCGGGGCCGATTATGTGATGGCCTGGCCATCAGCTGAGATCGCTGTCATGGGTGCCGAGGGTGCCTGTAACATCATTTACCGACGCGAGATCAACAGTGCCGATGATCCGGCGGCAAAGCGCAAGGAACTGGTGGGGGCATATGAAGAGCAGTTCAATAATCCATATTTTGCCGCGTCGATGGGCATCATCGAAGAAATTATTGCACCACGGGAAACAAGAAAGCGGGTTGCGGCAATTCTCGATGCGTTGAAAGACAAACAGGTAACATCACTTCCGAGGAAACATAATAATCTACCTCTATAATGCATGCGCGGATTGCGACACTGACACTTGCATAAAAAACGGCCAGTTGCCTGATTCTGACAACTGGCCGTTTTCTCGTTTATTCAATGCCATGCTCATCCTGTCGAATCTGTTTCTTCGTGCATTGATGCGATCGCCAAGGCGGCGATACCCTCTTGTCGGCCGATAAATCCCATACCTTCGTTGGTGGTTGCCTTGATATTGACCCGTCCGTGTTCGATACGCAGTGCGCCGACGATGCAGTGCACCATTTCAGGTATAAAGCCTTTTAACTTCGGCTTTTCCGCAACGAGGGTGGCATCGAGATTGTTGACGGTAAATCCTCTCTGCAATGCAAGTGCATTCACGTGTATCAATAACTTTACACTTGATATGTTTTTATAGGTAGGGTCGGTATCGGGAAAATGGGTTCCGATATCACCTTCGCCGATTGCACCGAGAATGGCATCACAAATGGCGTGCAGGAGTACATCGGCATCCGAATGTCCGAGAAGCCCCTTCGTGTAAGGCACTTCGACGCCGCCCAGTATCAGTGAGCGCCCTTCTACCAGTTTATGACTGTCATAACCTATGCCAAATCTCATAGTATTGACTCCCGCTTTTTTAATATAACCTCACCGATGGCGATATCATCGGGGGTTGTGATCTTGATATTGTCATATGCTCCATAGATCATTGTTACAGCGATTCGTGTGCGTTCAACGAGTGATGCGTCATCGGTACCGATGAATCCTTCGGCGTATGCCTTACGATATGCTTCCGTGATAATCTCTTTTCTGAATGCCTGGGGCGTTTGGGTAAGCCACATGGTGCGCCTGTCATAGGTCATCATAACGGTGCTCTCTGCATCAACGGATTTTATGGTATCTTTTGCCGGCACTCCCAGTGACACCGCCCCTTTTGCATGCGCCTTGATCGCGCACTCATTGATAAGGTCTTCCGAGACGAAAGGCCGTACACCGTCGTGGATGAGTACAATATCCTCGTCCGTGACACACGCAAGGCCGTTTCTAACGGAGTCCTGGCGCTCCGCACCGCCTGGGATGATCTTTTTGATTTTGGAGAGTCCATGTTCGGCGATAATGGTGTCTTTAACGTAGTCGACATCGTCACGTGGGACAACCACAAATATATGATGTATCGCTGTCGCTTTATCAAACACCCTGAGCGTATGGACCAGAATAGGTAGGTGCTCCAATTCAAGGTACTGCTTTGACTGTTCCGTTCCCATCCTTTTGCCGGTGCCGCCGGCGACGATAATTGCAACGGTTTTCACTGTTAGTCACCATTTATATATGTACGTTGTGCTACAATATTTGATGTTGTCTGACATAAAAAACCCGGGATCTCGACCGAGATCCCGGGAACTCATGCCCTTGGCCTATGAACGCTGACCGGCCGATTTTCGTTCCGTCAGCACCTCTTTCAAGTTGGAGAAGATCATTCTTCCCGCTGTTGTCTGCAGGACACTGGTCACCACCACTTGTGCCGTATGACCGATATTTCTGATGGCATTGTCGACAACAACCATTGTTCCGTCTTCAAGGTATGCCACTCCCTGTCCCGACTCTTTGCCCTCCTTGATAATCTTGACTGTGATAACTTCACCCGGCAGGACGACCGGCTTGAGGGCATTGGCGAGTTCATTGACATTCAGGATCTTAATACCCTGAAGTTCTGCAACCTTATTGAGGTTAAAATCGTTTGTTAATATCTTGCCATTTTTCTTTTTTGCCAAAGCAATTAATTTCGCATCGACTCCTTTGAGTTTCGGAAAATCATGATCAACAATGTCGATTTTCATGTTGGAGCTTTTCTGGATTTTATTCAGGATGTCGAGCCCGCGCCTCCCTCTCGAACGTTTCATAGAATCGGAAGAATCAGCAATAAGCTGGAGTTCATCCAAGACGAATCGCGGAACAATGAGCGAGCCTTCGAGAAATCCGGTATCGCAGATATCAGTTATTCTGCCATCGATAATGACACTCGTATCCAGAATTTTGTAATCAACACTTCCCTTTGCCACAGCTTTGGTTTGTCCGAATACGGGTAACTGTACTTCTTCACCTTTTTTGGATCCGAGCACAAGCCCGAGATATCCAAGGCTCAGAGAAAGCAAGAAGTAGATAAGCCAAACCGGCACAATATCCTGCCCTTCCAAAGCGGGAATAAAACTGAGACCGTAGGCAAAAAGGAGTGCGATCAGGAGACCGACAAAGGTGCCGATGACACCTCCGAAGATAATTTTAAGAGACAGTTTCCGAATTGCTTGTTCAACTTGGATTACAAATAATGCAACTATAAATCCTGAAAGTAAGCCAATCAATGAAAGCGGAAAATTGTATTTACGGGTTATGAAATAACCACTTACCGAACAAGCAGTAATAAGAAAAAGCCTCATGAGCACTTGAAACATTGTGCCTCCTTTCTTTTTCTTCTTTTCCTTCATTTTATTTCAGTTTTCAAAGAACATGCAGCCTAAAAAATCATAAAAAAATAGTCGTTATAGTAATACATGAAAATATCAATTAATTATAGAGAAAATATGGCATTGAGATCACTTTCGACTTTGGCTTCTTCCGAATTCGTTGCAATTGAAATTTCTTTTACAAGGAGGTTCTTGGCCGTATCCATCATCTTCCGCTCACCAAAAGAAAGGTCCTTGTCAAGTTTCAACCGCAGCAGATCACGCAATACCTTTGCGATTTCATAGGCCGATCCAGTCTTGATTTTTTCCCAGTATTCCTTGTATCTTTTGTTCCACGTCTGCTTGTCTAACGTGACGTCACGTTCTTTGAGTATGTCGTAAACTTTCGGTATTTCCTGTTCGGAGATCAGTTCCCGCAGTCCGACGGACTGGGCGCCATGCTGCGGGATCATTATTTTCATGTTGTTGCCAAGAATTTTCATGACGTAGAACGGTTGGTTACACCCCATAATTTCTTTAGTTTCTATTGCTTCAATAATTCCAACACCATGAGCCGGATACACCGCAAGATCACCCACTTTAAACATCACCCTACTTCTCCTCACACACTATGATTATATGAACCGCTTGTCTACCATATTTTTCCTTTAATGTCAATTGAATACCCGGCGTCGGAAATTTGTCTTGACTTTACAAGAATGATTACGCTAAACAAATCAGATTCTAAAAAGTATGATTGCCCAAGAAAGGAGTCCACATGGCAAAGTACGAATCATCTTCTTTGAGGAACATAGCGTTAATAGGTCATGGAGGAACCGGCAAAACGACCCTTGGCGAATCCTTCCTTTTTGTGTCCGGGAAGACCGATCGACTGGGAAGGGTCGATGATGGAACGTCATGCCTGGATTTTGAACCTGAAGAGCAGAAACGGCACATCTCAATAAGCGCCGCCGTGAACTATTTCGATTGGGAAAAGCACAAGGTAAATTTCATCGACACTCCGGGTGATGCGAACTTTTTCATGGACACCAAAAACAGCCTTCGTATTGCCGACGGTGCTGTTGTCCTGATCGATGCTGTTGGGGCTGTGGAATTTCAAACGGAGAAAGTATGGGAGTTTGCCGATACCCTTTCGTTGCCACGTATAATATTTGTCAACAAGATGGACCGAGAGCGCGCCAATTATTCGGGAGTCCTGGACAGCATCAAGGAAAAGCTGGGCGCGAGAGCAACTGTATTGTATCTCCCCATCGGCTCGGAAGAGTCATTTAGAGGATTGGTCGATCTTGCCGGTATGAAGGCACTCATTTTTGACGATACAAAAGGCAAATTCACACGAGGCGATATCCCCGCAGATATGATGGATGAGGTCGAAACATACCGTGAAACGCTGATGGAAGATGTTGCAGAGTGTGACGAAGAATTGATGGAAAAATATCTTGAAGAAGGTGAATTGAGCAATGACGCACTGAAAGAAGGACTTCGAAAAGGGGTGATCAGCGGCGACATTACTCCGGTATTGTGTGGCTCGGCAGTTAAGAGCATCGGTGTACCGCAGCTTATGGATCTTATCGTGTCCGTGTTCCCCTCACCGGTAGACGTGGGGACAGTGACAGGCAGAAAACCCGGGACAGAAGAGACAGAAGAACGTGCACCTGCGCCGGGTGACCCGTTTTCTGCAATGGTCTTCAAAACGATTGCAGATCCGTATGCCGGCAAACTGACTCTTTTCAGGGTTTTCTCGGGGACTGCAAACTCGGATTCGGTATTTTATAATCCAGCAAAGAAGGCAAGTGAAAAATTCGGCAACATTTTTTATCTGGAAGGGAAAACTCAAAAACCTGCCGAGGCGGTCATCCCCGGTGATATTGCTGCAGTTGCCAAACTGAAGGAAACCGTTACAGGCAACACGATGTGTGACGAAAAGGCGAAAATTGAGTACGACACGGTGGATGTTACACCGAGTTTGATGTCTTTCGCCATACAGCCGAAATCAAAGGGTGATGAAGAAAAAATCGCAACAGCGCTTAACAGGCTTGTCGAAGAGGATCCGACCCTGTCGGTGCGTCGGGATACGCAAACACGAGAGATGATTCTTTCCGGGATGGGACAGGTTCACATTGAGGTGACCACAGAGAAAATGAAAAGAAAGTTCGGCGTAGAGGTTGAACTGAAACTTCCGAAAGTTCCGTATCTTGAAACGCTCAAGGGGAAAACGAAGATCCAGGGCAAATACAAGAAACAGTCAGGTGGACGTGGTCAGTACGGTGACACCTGGATAGAAATTGAACCGCTTCCACGTGGTGAAGGCTTTGAATTCGTTGATGCCATCGTCGGCGGGGTTATTCCCAGACAATATATTCCGGCAGTCGAAAAGGGTATTGTAGAGGCCATGGCGGACGGTGTTATCGCGGGATATCCGGTTGTTGATGTGAAGGTAACTCTTTATGACGGTTCCTTCCACACCGTTGACTCATCTGAAATGGCTTTTAAAATTGCCGCATCCATGGGTTTTAAGAAAGGCGTCATGAACTGCCAGCCGACACTATTGGAACCGATCGTAAACATCGAAATAGAAATTCCCGATGAATACATGGGGGATGTCATCGGTGATCTGAATAGTCGGCGCGGAAGAGTTCTCGGAATGGATACCAAGGGTTCGAATCAGCTTGTAATTGGCCAGGTTCCGCTTGCCGAAATTCTTTCATATGCCGCAGAATTGCGATCAATGACCAGCGGCAGGGGCACATTTACCTTTACCCAGTCGCACTACGAAGAAGTGCCGGCTCAACTGGCAGAAAAGATCATTGCAGAGTCGAAAAAGGACGAGGAATAGAGGGTATGCGCGCCGGAGTTATCACATTAAGCGACAAAGGCTCACGCGGAGAACGTGAAGATGTCAGTGGTCCTGAGGTCATACGTCTTTTGGAGGGTATGGAATTTCAGGTGACCGATTACGAAATCGTTCCCGACGAGCAGGATATGATAGAAGCCGTGTTGATCCGGTACGCTGATGAGAAGAAACTCGATGTTATTGTAACAACGGGAGGCACCGGCGTCAGTCCGCGGGATGTGACACCGGATGCCACCCTCAATGTAATCGAAAAGCAAATTCCGGGCATGGCGGAAGCCATGCGAAGCGAAAGCATTGCCAAAACACCGCATGGCATGATTTCTCGTGCCGTCGTAGGGATCAGAAAGCAATCCCTGATCATCAATCTTCCCGGCAGCCCAAAGGGAGCCCGGGAGAATCTTTCGGTTCTCCTTCCTGCTGTGAAGCATGCAGTTGAAAAAATCAAAGGTGACGACACAGATTGTGCCGTGTGAGGAAGCGGATGACATTGTCTTTATGGGTTCCGGCCCAGAATATCTTCCGGCATTGTGGACAGATTCTGAAATGATTCTGAGTGCTGAAGACATAAGGGGGGACAAGGTCTTTGATATCTTCCTTGGGAATATCCTGAAGCGCTTCGTTGCACTCCAGGCAGATCGAAAGAAATCTGCCTGTATCGAGATCGAGGGATAGATTGTCTATAAGTTCATGCAACTGGGATGGTAGGTGATCGCTCATTATCACGTACATGGTACCGAGAAAGTTTCGTGCGGCCATGTCTCGACGCCGTGTGAGAACCACCCTGCCCTCTCGGAATCCATAGCGCAGAAAGTGTCTATCGATGGTACCCTGATACACGACAGCATCATATCCCAGAATACGCAGCCACTTTGTGAGCTTTCCTAAATTCCCGTCTGTAAGGAATTTCATGGCATAATCGATACAATATTCTCTCGCGTCAGGTGTTACATTGTTGTCATGTCATCCGACTCGGGAGGAAGCACTTCCACTTCTTCGGACTCTTTTAAAGTCTCTTTTTGCGTTTTTTCTAACGCCTTTACCTTTCGAGTCAGTTTCGTCACTTTTCTTTTGAGCCTGAGTCTCTCAACAATATCGAGGAATCCTGCAAAGATCACCCCTACACCAAACGATACGAAAATGAGCAGGTAACTGGGAATATTTACATTAAGGACATCGTAATATTTGAGCGGGACTGGCACGGTGTTTTTAAGCGAAAATGTGATCGCAAACAGAAAAACCAACATACCGAGTATGGTGTAGAGAAGCTTCATCCTAATCCTCCTTATTATTAGCAAAAAAAGGTAATAACATATTTCTCGTTTCTTTCACACCTTCCGGAATAACCCTGATATCACCCAGGACTGTTGCAAAATTCGTATCGCCCGGCCACCGTGGTACAATATGAAGATGAAGATGGTCGGCAACGCCGGCTCCTGCGGATTTACCCATATTCAGGCCGATATTGAAGCCATCGGGATTCATGGTCCGCTTCATAATTTCCACACACAGATCGACAAGATTTAACATTTCGATTTTTTCATCCATGGACATTTCCTGAATGGATGATACGTGCCTGAAGGGCGGTATCAAAAGGTGTCCTGAATTATAAGGATATTTGTTCATGATAACATAACAATGTGTGCCTTCATAGAGGACAAGATCTTCATCACGACCGTGATCTTTGCAAAAGATGCATCCTTCCGGTTTCTTGCCTGTCAAGTATTCCATCCTCCCGGGAGATTGTATGTACTCCATCTCTTCTCCTACGTACCAAGTTCGATTATGGTTCCTTCAATCGTTGTTCCGATATCAAGGATGCCTATGGTATTTCGAGGTGCAAATCTTCGATCAGTCGGGGACCCGGGATTAAAAATAACCATTGAATCCCTTATCTTGTTTACTGCATGGTGCGTATGACCGTATACAAGACAATCAATATTGTCAAATTGACTCAAGAGCCTGTCTTCGATATCTGACGGGTTGCCCCATCCCCACCCATGTATAAGACCGATTCGGTGGCCTTGAATTTCGAGAATGAGCTTCCTGGGCAAAACTTCTCTCACATTGGGGAGATCCATGTTGCCGCACACAGCGTACAGTGGCTTTCCGCGGAAAACTTCAAGAATACTGATATCAACAATATCACCTGCATGTAATATCACATCCGCATTCGCGAAGTGTTCCTCGACTATCACGTCGAGTTGCCCGCTGTACGATATGAGGTGTGTATCTGAAATAATGCCTATTTTCATGATGAAACACCAAATTGTTCTGTATTATATATACCGTAAAAATACAAGGATTATTTTAGGTAAGTGCAGCAATTTGCACAATAAATTACACAGATATTATGAGCTCCGGGCTTTTGGTTTGACATTTTACGTGGGTGTGGCTAGTATGATTTCAGTGAAACATGATCGAAGAGAATTTTGGAGGAGCGTAAAATGCTTGAAAAAGCACTTGATAATATTGCGGAGAAAATCCTTGCCTTAGATGAATCCTCTCTGGCGAGCCTCTGGGGAAGATACAAAACTAAAATGGAGCAGTTTGACACATCGAAGGATTGGGAAAAGTCTGTCATAATATTTTTCATTATCAACTCGGTAAGGGTGAAAAATCACATTTTCAACGAACAGATCGTGCGACAGCAGGATCAGAAAACATCCGTTGAGGATACCTCACAGAGTCGGGGAAAAACTAAAAAGGCAAAAGACGAACTTCCACCCTATCTTAAGATTGTCAAATGATTGATCGAGACACAGCACTCAAGCGAATAGACGAACTTCGTGATACAATCAACTATCATAACAGGCGCTATTATCAGTTTGATGATCCCGAGATATCGGATGTCGACTATGATCGGTTGATGCAGGAGTTGATTCGTCTTGAGGAACGCTTTGCAGACAGCATTGATCTCACCGATTCTCCGACACAACGTGTCGGTGCACGACCTCTTGAAAAATTCGAGCCGGTTTCGCACTTGTCACCCATGCTAAGCTTGGCAAATGCATTTTCCGAGGATGATATTGTTGACTTTGGTGAACGAATCACGCGTCTGCTTGGAGAAAGGCCGACACTGTCATTTGTCACAGAACCAAAGCTTGACGGCGTGGCGGTGAATCTGGTGTACGAATACGGTATCTTGACCGTGGGATCAACACGCGGCGACGGGACCGTAGGAGAGGAAATCACGCAGAATCTCAAAACGATCCCCTCGGTACCGCTCAGATTACGGAATGTCCGCACAGTTCCGCACAGGATCGAAATAAGGGGAGAGGTCATTATAGAAACCGAGGCGTTCAAACGCCTGAATGAACGGAGACTCACGAACGGTGACCAACCCTTTGCAAATCCGAGAAATGCAGCTGCCGGATCACTGCGTCAGCTTGATCCGAGAATCACATCACGACGCCCCCTTGCGCTTTTTGCCTATGCCGTGGGCACATCGCAAGGGATGGAATTTTCGAATCAGTGGGAAATCCTGAAAACCCTGCAAGCCTGGGGGTTTCAGGTAAACGATTTTGTGCGACAGGCGGGAACCATTGCTGAATGCATTCGATATTACAATGATATGCTGAGGATGCGGGATGATCTGCCGTATGAAATCGACGGGGTTGTCATCAAAGTCAACGATGTTGCGCTGCAGCACAGCCTCGGGGCCGTGTCCCGGAGCCCGCGATGGGCGATTGCGTGCAAGTTCCCGGCCGTTCAAGCAACAACGATAATCGAAGATATTGTTGTTCAGGTGGGACGAACGGGGGTTCTGACGCCTGTCGCAAAGATGAAACCCGTGCATGTCGGGGGCGTCACGGTGAGCAGTGCCACCTTACACAATCAGGATGAAATCGACAAAAAAGATATTCGGATTGGCGACACGGTCATTATCCAGCGTGCGGGCGATGTTATCCCGGAAGTAGTGAAAGTCGTTGAATCGCAGCGCCGTGGTACTGAAACCCCGTTCCGTATGCCGGATACCTGCCCCATATGCGGGTCTGCCGTGACCCGCCTGGAAGGTGAAGTTGCATATCGATGCATCGATTTTGATTGTCCGGCGCAGATCAAGGAAAATATTCGTCACTTTGCGTCTCGTGGGGCAATGGATATCGAGGGTCTTGGTGAAAAGATTGTCTCTCAAATGTTAGAGGAAAAGGTCATTCAAGATCCGGCCGATCTTTATTATCTCTCCAAAAAAGATATTACCCGTCTCGAAAGAATGGCCGAAAAGTCGGCCGACAATCTGCTGACCTCAATAGCACGATCGAAAACGCCACCACTTGACAAGTTTATATTCGCGCTGGGCATACGACATGTCGGTGAACACCTCTCGCGGCTCCTTGCCGGGCATTTCGGAAGCCTCGAGAATCTCATGCGAGCAACGGAAAACGAACTCATATCGATCAATGAAATCGGTGCCGAGGTAGCCGGAAGTATCGTAAAATATTTCTCTCTTCCTGCCAACCTGACCATGATCAATAAGCTCAAAAATGCTGGTGTAAAACCGACCGAGGAAACAAGAGACAGGGCGTCGGTTCTTTCAGGCACATCATTCGTATTTACAGGGACACTCCAGAGGTTTACGAGGGATAAGGCGAAAGCCGTGATTACATCGCTTGGTGGAACGGTCTCATCATCGGTCACAAAAAAGACGGATTACGTGGTCATCGGAGAGGCTCCCGGTGCAAAGTATGTGAAAGCACAAAATTTGAATATAACCGTATTGAATGAAGATGAATTTTTACACCTCATTGCAGAGTATGAGGCGCATGAGAGATAACAGTTCATCTTTCATATAAATCAAAAAGGGTAAGTAAGGACGTCATGAAGCGGGTACATATTTTTGTATCAGGAAGGGTCCAGGGTGTGTGCTACCGGGCCGAGACATGGCACCATGCTCGGAAGCTCGACGTGGGGGGATGGGTGAGAAATCTGCGTGACGGTCGTGTCGAAGCGATCTTTGAAGGCGAATCGGGAAACGTTGACTCGATCATCGAATGGTGCAGACGGGGCCCTGCGTTTGCTGAGGTGACCGATCTTACATTTTATGAAGAACCCTATGATGGCACCTTTAAAGAGTTTACCATACGGTATTGACGAAACATTCCGGCATTGCCTTGTGCTGCCGGACATGGAGAAGCCGGCATCATCACCAATGCCGGCCTTTCTGCCATTATTTCCCTGTTACAGAGTGCTTACATCCACTGCATGAAGTGTTTTTCATATTGCTCTTCAAGAATTTCTTTATGTTTCAGTTCTTCCTGAGCAAGGCGGGAAAACAGCGTCTCAAGATCCGTTCCCTGATAATTCGAGAGAAGTTCATTGTAGAGATTGTACGCCGATTGTTCCATTTTCATGGCGTAAGTCATGACTTCCTGTGGAGCGCTGTCAGGCCCGAGATCCGGGGGTGGCACGATAAAGTCACTAAAACTTACCTCTGCAATTTGTCTTTTACCCCCGATATGTGCGATAGTACCGCTCTCAAGGGCATCCTCTATCATCTTCTTATGGCCCAGTTCCTGTCGTGCCAGTTCCTCCAAAAGTTTTTTCGCCGCCGTATCCTTCACGATGGCACCGAATATCATGTACGTATCGTTGGCCTTCTGTTCTTTGTCTCTTGCAAAGTTCAGTGCATCTGTCAAAGATTCAAAGTTCATAACGTTCCCCCCTTTCAAAGGTTACATGATTACCCCATTCACCGATGCCCACATTACCCTGTTAATTTATATTTTAAATGAGAAAGGCGTAAAAAGTCAATTTTCAGATAATTCCGCGACAAATTAGTAAGTAAGGTCGCTCATGGTTCCACGTCTTAGTGTGGAAAATTGATGCGAGAGAACGCTTTCAGTTTTACATTTTGTGCAGTACCGGTTAGGATTACGGGCAGTCCAGGGAGCGAATAAAGGAGTAACACCGATGGCAGACTGGTATCTTTTCGCAATGATTTCTCTCGGCGCATTCGGACTTCAGCGGTTTCTCTATAAGGTTTCTGCCGAGAGGAAATGTAATACGGCATGGACTACGTTCGCCTTTATGGGAACGGTCACCGTGCTGAGCACCATTTTACTTGTTGGCCTCCGTGAAGATTTTTCGCATGTACCCTACCTGCTGTTCATTTCGTTTATCAACAGCGTGTCATTCCTGGCGGGTACGATTGCAACGATTGAGTCGCTGAAACATATATCGACGAGTATGGCCTATCCGCTCATCAGACTGAATACAGGCATTGTGGTTATATTTTCCGTAGTGTATTTCAAAGACAGGCTGACAGTATTTCAGATCGTGGGAATCATTATGGCCATTGCCGTGGTCCTCATTCTGACCCGCCATAATAACGAGTCTCAATCGCCGTACCGGGAGCGAAACAATGCGGGGCTGGGTTTTGTGCTTGTTTTCGTTGCCATTGCCGCGGGAGCAGTAGCAGCCATCTCAAGTAAATTTGCCGCACTCCATACACATCCGCTTGCCTTTATTTCCGTCTCATACGCCATGAGCACGTTCTTCGCGTTTGCACTCAGGAGACGCCTGCAGGGAGAAAACGAAAATCCTGTCCATCGCGACGCCCTCACAATCGGTTTTATGATGGGCATTGTAAATTTCGGAGGGTTCTACTTTTTACTGAAGGCACTTGCCGTGGGACCGCTCTCAATTATCGCCTCAATCACAGGTCTTTACTTTGTCATTGCCATTGTGCTTGCAGCGCTGATCTACAAAGAAAAAATAACCCTGCCGGGGTGGCTTGCCATTGTTTTGACCATCGGTGCCATTACCCTTATGAGAATGTGAATCAGGGAGTGGGTTTAGCAGGTGCCCACTTTCAGTCACACCCCTGAATCCGCTCGTCATGGATTACTCAGCGTTCACCTGAATTTACGCATCACCGCATCGAAGCCCTTCATTGCATTGGTAATGGTTGCATCATCAACGCAATACGCAATCCGAATATGGCCTGCCTTTCCAAATCCGCTGCCTGGAACGGTGAGGATATTCTCTGTCTGCAGCATCCTGACAAATTCTACATCGTCGTCTATGGGCGAGCGGGGGAACAGATAAAACGCCCCTTCGGGTACGGTAAAACTGTAACCGCATGCAGCGAGACCGTCACACAGCAGGTTCCGTTTTTTGCGGTATTCTTCGATGTCTACGGTGACCCCCTGCATTTTGGCGATTACACGCTGCATGAAAGCCGGTGCATTGACAAAACCGATAATTCTGTTGCAGAGAATCATTCCGTCCAGTATCAGTTCTGAATCATGAAGTGCTGGATTGACAGCAAGATACCCGATGCGTTCTCCCGGGAGTGATATGCTTTTGGAATACGATGTGGCAATAATGCTGTTGCGATATGCCTGAAAGATGCTGGGTACCTGGATGCCATCATAGACAATGTCTTTATACGGTTCATCTGCAATAAGGTAAATCGTTTTCCCCAGTTCGTTGCTTTTTTTCTCAGCGAGCGAACCGAGTGCCCGAATCGATGCTTCATCATATACCCTACCCGTCGGGTTGTTGGGAGAGTTAATCAGGATTACCTTGGTTCTGTCGGTGATGGCATTGCGGATCGCATCGATATTGAGCGAAAAATCATCATGCGTCGCAACGATCGTGGCGTTTCCCCCGTGGTTGTCGACGTAGAATTTGTATTCAACGAAAAAAGGACTCGGTATTATGACTTCGTCTTCCGAATCAAGGAGTGCTTTCAGCGCAACATTGAGTGCTCCGCCTGCGCCACAGGTCATGATTACATGATTCCACGGCATCTCCAGCGAATGGTCCCTACTGAGATGCGCCGCCACAGCCTTTCGTGTATCCGGGAATCCGGCATTAGGCATATACCCATGGATACCCGGAGTATCGTCAGCGGCAGATTCGACAAGCAATTCTTTGAAGCGGGTCGGTGGCGCCACATTAGGATTTCCGAGGCTGAAATCAAAAACTTTTTCTGCTCCATATTGTCCCTTGAGCCGCACGCCGTCTTCAAACATCTTTCGTATCCATGATGACTGCGAGATGAAGCCCTCGATTTTCTTTGATATTGCCATTTAACATTCCTCCTCTTTCAGGAACATAATTTTCTATGACTATGTGTGGGGTAATAATGGTATTCCATACATGGTGTATACTATATGGTGTCTGTAATGGGGGTAACTTTTAACAAATGCCGTTCCAAAGAGCAAATTCTAGACGGCGCATCATATTCCCCCGTTTCATGGATACCCTCATGGTATTATAGCAAACGAGAGTGTCTTGAGGATTTTTCCGCCCGGACCCACTATTTTGACAAACCACTGCCCGATCTCGCGGGGCTGAATGCGCTTGCTACTGTATGTTCGCCAACTTGCGGAATTGACAGGCAATCTGACCCTGGCCCGCTCGCTTTGCCCGTAATACCAGACATGGGAGATGTGTGTCGGTGTCGTTGCACCGGTAACCTTCGTAAAACAATACAGTCTTTCTACCGACGGAGGAAAACTTTCACCCGCATCCACAACCTCTCGATTTACAATATCCCAGCATATGGCTGCCGATGCAATCGCAAGTTCATCCTGTTCCGGGGCGCCATTCTTCTTTTGACCCGCTTGAGAAGCAGTCACTCGGTCTGTGTCCGGAGAGGCGGCGTACGGAACTCCCGTAGCGGCAAGAAATGTAATCAGACTAAATAAAAAACATACAACAAAGCACCTTTTCATGTTCCTGTTTCCTTTCATCTGGATCGTGCTAAAAACTCAATTGCGCGTTGATGCTGGCATACGGCCCGTCATGAATGTCGAGGCGGTTCTGTGACCGATCACTGTATGTCGTACCCTCGAAGTAAAACCGGTCGAATGCATAGCCGCCGGCAATTTCAATTTTGAAGTCCTGCATAATATCGAACGCCACGCCAACATTGACACGCTTTTCATAATAAAAGAGTCGATGTTTTCGGTCACTTCGGCCGGATCTCAGATAGCGCTCATTGTCCCAGTCAAACCCTGCGAAACATGAGAATGCGTCAGTCATTCGGTATCGTGCCTTAGCATGAACCGTTCGCACCAGGTAGTATCCCAGGAAGACGGAGCTTGCGTCTGTCGGTCTATACCACACCAGTGCAAATGGCACCCCGATTATTGCAGTAATACGCTTTGACCGCGCATACTGATAGGCCACACCAGGTAGCGGAATATTATTCAAAAATTCTCTGTTGTTGGAATAATTAACGGACCATAGCCATGAGTCTGTGTCACCAGACGGAATTCGCACGAACAGCGTCGTGCCAATGGTCGTTTCATGGGTACTGTCGAAAGGCTTATCGCTCCGTGAACCGCACGCAAAGTATCCGCCGATAATTTTATCGTCGTCAAGGAGATGACGAAATGTTGCCCCGATGTTAATCCCCCAGAGGTTGTCGGGGAAACTTTCATTCGTGTCAGGCAGCCGCGCGTCCGTATCGATGTCCTGGTATTCCAGAG
>Ga0272442_10005035_pt1 | contig 17825 bp, 13 predicted proteins | sample SSMForm2O_FD_200262 | JGI IMG/M metagenome (GOLD analysis project Ga0272442, IMG submission 200262) | Marine sediment archaeal communities from Little Sippewissett salt marsh, Falmouth, MA, United States - SSM-Form-2O | ecosystem: Environmental > Aquatic > Marine > Wetlands > Sediment ... | reverse complement strand
AGCATGCCTGTCCAATCGGGATGGATGTACCTTCATACATCGCCCTGATTCGTGCCGGACGACTTGAAGATGCATATAAAGTCATGCTGAGAACCAATCCACTCCCCTCCGTATGTGGAAGAGTTTGTGATCATCAATGCCAATCAAAATGCAGAAGGAACATGGTGGATGAGCCACTTGCCATTAAATTTCTCAAACGATTTATCACGGACAATGCGGTAAGGCCCACAGTTGAACCGATCCCAGTTACCAGAAAAGAAAAGATAGCCGTTGTCGGTGCAGGTCCTGCCGGACTGACCGCCGCGAAAGATCTTGCACTCCGTGGGTACCAAGTTGTGGTATTCGAAGAACTCCCCGAACCGGGAGGAATGACTCGATATGGAATCCCTTCATACAGGCTGCCCAGGAATATACTCAAAGCTGAAATTGATAACATAGCAGCTCTGGGAATCGAGATTAAGTGTAACACCCGCGTCGGAAGGGATATTACCTTCGAACAGGTTAACAAGGAATTTGATTATGTCTACATGGCTCCGGGTGCCCACAAAAGCCAGAGAATGGGAGTTGAAGGAGAGGATATGGACGGTGTCTACGGCGGCGTTGAATTTCTCAGAGATTTTAATATCAACGAGGAAGCATGGTTACAGGGACAAAAGACGTTAGGAAGCAGGGTAGCCGTTGTCGGTGGCGGTAATTCAGCCATCGACGCAGCCCGCGTATCACGTCGCCTGGGTGCGGATGTGACAATCCTGTACCGTCGTTTCAGGCAGGATATGCCGGCTGCCAAAGAAGAAATTGAAGCAGCCGAACACGAAGGAATCAAGATCGAATATCTTGTAGCACCACTCAAGATTATCAGTGAAAGCGGGAAGGTAACCGGTATAACTTGTCAGCGAATGGAGCCGGGCGATTTTGACCGTAGCGGAAGGAAAAGACCCGTTCCGGTAGAAGGTTCCGATTTCACACTGAGTGTGGATGCCGTTGTTGCGGCAATCGGCCAGGCACCTGACCTTTCATTTGTTCCTGAAGACAGCGGTGTTTCAGTTAACAAATGGGAATATTTCGATCTGGAAGGAACCAGCAAATCCCAGACGACCAGCGATAAATTCTTCGCCGGTGGAGATGCCGTTACGGGACCATGGACCGTTGTCGGTGCTATTTCCGCAGGTCATCAAGCTGCTGAAGACATTGACAGGGCAATCAGAACCAGGAATAATGAACCGTCCTATGAAGCACCGCCGGAAGAAGTAATAGAAATACCATTCGAAATTGACGAAGATACGGAAGAATGTCCTCAGACCAAGATGCCCGAGCTGGATAGCATGGTGAGACAGACTAATTTTGATGAAGTAGAGACAGGATTTTCATTCGATGACGCTGTCAAAGAAGCACAAAGGTGCTTGAGGTGTGATGTTGAAATATGACAGGCGCGCCATATGGACGTCCGGTCGAACAATGGACAGGCCTGAATAATAAAACAAACTCTTCTCAGGGTGGAGGGTAGTTACCCTGCCCTCCCCCTGGTTTTCATTTGCCACCCTGCCACAGGGTAAAGAATCACATGATACAACTCATAGACGCTCCTTATAGAATGCCATGAACCATTCATTTATCTATCAAGAAGGACTGTGGACCGGGAAAGGTTTTTATATTGATAATGATGGTCATAGCATCCCGTGTGAAAGTAAAATAAGGACGACTCACCATACAAGCAAATGGTTTCATGATAGTACAATGAAACTTTCACTTGAAGAGAAAGTCGTTGAAATTCAAAACGTATGTGAAATCATTCCCTTCGAAACAGATATGGATTATACAACCTGGGAATCAAAAACGGCCGACATCGGAACGCTCCTCGGCCAATTTGTTATTGTTCATGATTCTATTTTCTCACTCTGTACTTCGAGAGATAGTGCTTTTCAGGGCTCAGAGGTTTTTTTAAAAAGAAACAATACATCATACAAGAACAGGGGGGTCCTCGTTAGGCGGCGCAAAAAAGTATCGTCATGGATCATGGAACTTACGAAGATTGCATGAAAAGTATTCATCGGAATTAATTGTCGTAATCACTTTTCCCTTTATTGTAGCAAAAGAACTTAAAGAGTGATACTGCAAAACGTCAACATAATTTATATGTTGATGGTGCGTTTGTGTATTTTTATATATGCACCGCAATACACAATAAAATTATAAAAGCAATAGAAATAGTATTGCCCTTTAAAGATCTTCATGATACGTTAAAAGATATGGAATATTTCAGTACAAATATTTTTGATACCGAAGGATATTATGACAAATAATAACATGAATCAACCGCAAGAGCTATTATCCGACCTTCCCCATGATCAAATCAAAGATCTTATTTATCAGATCCGCAGACTTATGCAGGCAGGATCTCTCTACACAAAAGAATTAAATAAAAACTATCAGGTAAGTGCTCCGCAACTTCATTGCCTGCTCACCCTTTACGAGAATGGCCCTCTTCCGCCCTCACATATTGCCAAGTATGTTATGGTCAAATCCAGCACAGTGACGGGAATAATCGACCGGCTCGAGCACAAAGGTCTGGTAAAAAGAATAAGGAATTCTCCTGATCGCCGGGTAATCAATATTGAGTTGACAGACAAAGGTGAGGCACTTGCCGAAAATGCTCCCTCTCCCATTCAACAAAAAATCGTGGATGGTGTCAGACGGCTTCCTCAGAACAAGATAGCGGAGATCATCCAAAATCTTCAGCTACTTACCCGCATGTTAGATGCCCAAGATTTAGAAGTTGAATAATCTCATATCTAATTTCAGACGACACTGAAAACAATCACTATCCAATTTTGACTCATGACAGTCACCGAGGCTATCATGACGTAACAAAAGCATTTAAGTCAAAATCCTTGACAAACGAAGCTTTTTGTTATATTAGTTTCACTTCTAATTATTATTACTGATATTATGTTACCTTAATTCATACGAATAAGAAGAAATAGTAATCACGGGGAATTTATGCAAAGCACCGCTACCATAGGAACCAACTCTCTTTGCGACGGGATCGATCTGTCTCCTCTATTCGGCGGGAAGAAATCATCTCGATTTACGGATTTCATCAATAATAAATCGGATGATCTGTTCAGCAAGTGCAACACGCTGGTCACCCCACTTTTATCCTATCAAATCACGGAAATCGACTCGATTGATAACAGAACCGTTTATCTTGAGAACGGTATAGGACTAAAAAGCCCGAAGCTTTCAAAAGTTATGAAGCATTGTGATGATGTCATTTGTTTTATAGCAACTATAGGAGATGGAATTGAAAAAGAAATTGCCCGATTGACGGACGAAGGACGTCTCTTCAATGCATATATTCTCGAGTCGATGGGCTCGATGGCTGTCGAAAGCATGGTTGACTCGTTTTGCAAAGATATGGAAATAAAATATACTGCACAGGACAAGGGAATTACCCTCCGTTTTAGCCCCGGTTATTGTGATTGGCCTGTTGCGGAACAGAAAAAACTGTTCCGTATAGTAGATTCCGGACACATAAACGTTACATTAACTGATTCATGTCTCATGCATCCCCGCAAGTCCATTTCAGGAGTGTTCGGCATACATCCTTTCGATGGAGATAATCCTGTTTCCCCATATAATCCTTGTTGCGACTGCAAAAAGAAGGATTGTATGGCGAGGAGAGTCTGTTAATTCAAAACTATCAACACTGCCCACGTAAACAGTAAGGAATGTTCTATGAAGATTAGCAACCTCTATGCAAAAAACAAATTTACGTTATCGTTTGAAGTCTTCCCGCCTGCAAAGGATGGAAATATAAAGGATCTTGTGACCGTTGTTCATGAACTGGCACGTCTGGAACCTGATTTTATTTCCGTTACGTATGGTGCGGGTGGAGGCACACAGCACATATCTCTCGAAATAGCATCAGAAATTCAGAACACTATCGGCCTTGAGGTATTGGCACATCTTACCTGTGTTCAGGCAACGAAAGCCGATATTGCCGGCATTCTCAATGAGTTCAAAAAGAAAAACATTAAGAATATTCTTGCCATGCGGGGTGACCCCCCCGGGGGAGAACAGGTCTTTCAAAAGACCAAAGGGGGATTCGGTTACGCCAATGAGCTGGTTGAGTTCATACAGGCAAACTACAATTTTTCAATCGGTGTTGCCGGTTACCCCGAAAAACATGTGGAAGCACCAAATCTCACCGTCGATATAGAAAATCTAAAACGCAAGGTAGATGCCGGTGCCGATTTTATTATCACCCAGCTGTTTTTCGACAATGATGATTTTTATCGTTTTCGTGACATGGCACAAAACAAGGGAATCGACATACCGATAATACCGGGAATTTTCCCTGTCTTTAATTATAAACAGTTCGCGAAAATCGCTTCTCTCTGTGGAGCTAAAATACCCACTCATTTGCACGACACATTAGCCGGAGTCAGCACAAACAACAACGAAGTTGCAAAATACGGGACGGAATATGCAATTCGTCAAAGTCAGGATCTTCTGGACCATGGAATAGCGGGGTTGCATTTCTACAGCATGAACAAAAGCCGTCACGTAACGAAGATTGTCCGGGAACTTGATCTGAATCGAGAGGAAAAAGATGAAAGTAAGAAGAGGATTACCGGGAGGGCAGTATAAACCCCTCACCGATGATGAAATTACGAAGATACACCAGACGGTTCTCAGAGTATTTGAGGAAGTCGGAATAGAAGTACGATTGACCGAAGCGCGTGAGCTCTTCCGTCAAGCCGGTGCGACTATCGATGATACGAACTGCATTGTTAAGATGTCTCCGGGGCTTGTGGAGGAACTGATTGGACAGGCGCCGTCTGTCGTTACCCTGTGCGGTCGCGGTGAAAACGGTGAACTGGACTGTGAAATCGGCGGGAATAAAGTCTATATGGGCACAGGCGGAACGGCACTGAATGTTCAGGACCCGGGGTCGGATGATTCACGACGAGCCACCCTCGAAGACATCAAGAACATGGCCCGTCTTGTTGAAGTTCTCGATAATATTCACTTTTACATGCTTAACGTGTATCCGAGTGAACTTTCCGGTAACGATGTTGATGTCAATCGATTCGGAACCGCCCTGAATTATACACGGAAACATATCATGGGCGGTGTCTACACCATTGAGGGTGTAAGAAACGTCATCAAAATGGCCGAACATATCGCAGGCAGTCCCGACAAACTCAGGAAACGACCGTTTATTTCCATGGTAACCTGTGTTGTCAGTCCCCTGAGGCTTGATGCACATTATTCACAACTTACCATAGAGGCAGCTCGCAACGGCATTCCCGTTGTTGTCCCGGCAGAGCCCCTGTGCGGTGCCACATCGCCGGTTACACTGGCCGGCAATCTTGTTGTACTGAATGTTGACACGCTGGCCGGAGTCATGCTTGCCCAGCTCGCCAATCGGGGCACCCCGACACTTTATGGATCCGTCGCATCTATTGCCGATCTCCGCACGCTGAAATACCTGTCCGGAGCGGTGGAAATGGGCCTGCTGAACGCCGCGGCAGCTCAAATGGCCCAATATTACAAGCTTCCCTACTATGCAACGGCGGGCATGTCCGATTCGAAAGTAAATGATGCTCAGGCTGGATATGAATCGGCTATCACAAATCTCCTGGTTGCCCTCGCGGGGGGTAACTTTATCCACGATGCCGCCGGATTTCTCGAATTCTGCATGACAGCCTCCTACGACAAACTAGTGATCGATAATGAAATTATCGGCATGGTCATGCGAGCGGTGGAAGGTATTCAGGTCGATGACGAAACCCTGGCTTTCGATCTGATAAAGAAATCGGGCCCGGGAGGGCACTATGTATCCTCCCGTCATACACGCCATTTTATGCGAACGGAACAATATTTCACGCAATTGAGCGATAAGGAAGACCGGCCCCAGTGGGAAGGCGACGGAGCAAAAGACACACGGACGAGAGCCGCGGAGAAGGCGCGAGAAGTGCTCAACAGTCAACCCCGATCTTTTATCCCGGAAGAGACCAAAGAACTCCTGAGAAGAGAGATACCGGGAGTATTATTACCATAAGAGGAAATGCTATGCTGATAATTGGCGAGAAGATCAATGCTTCAATCAAATCCGTCGGTCAGGCGATATCTGACAAGAACGAGGAATTTCTGATTAACCTTGCACAAGACCAGGCTGAGGCGGGAGCACATCTTATCGATGTCAATGCCGGTGTCGGTCAGGATGCACGGGAAAGTGCAACAACAATCATCGAGTGGTTAATCGATCTTGTGCAGGACGTGGTCGAACAACCCTTGTGTATCGATAGCGACGACCCGGCTGTCCTGAAAGCTGCTCTTGGAAGATACCGCGGCGAAACAGTCATGATAAACTCTGTCGATGCCGAACCTGACAGGCTTGAATCTGTCGGTCGCCTGGCAGCGGAACGTCAGGCATCAGTGGTTGCTCTTGTGATGAAAGCAGGCGGTATACCCCGAACCGTCGAAGAGCGTCTCCAGGCCGCTGAAATCATTGTCGAGCATCTCTCGCGGGTTGGAGTCAAAGAGGATCAAATATATTTTGACCCCCTGGTACTCCCCATTTCCGTGGACACGACACAGGCCCTGGTCACACTCAGAACCATTGAAGAGATTAAGACCCGTTATCCATCAGCCAAGACGGTGATGGGACTGAGCAATATTTCCTATGGCCTTCCGAACAGGGGTATTGTTAATCGCTCGTTCATGCTCATGGCAGCATCGGCAGGCCTTGATGCAGCAATATTAAATCCCCTCGACAAGAAATTGATGAGTCTCGTGAGGGTAGCAGACATGCTTACCAACAAAGATGCATTATGTAAGGGTTTTATCAAGGCTCACCGAAAAGGTCTTTTGGAAAATTAAGACCAGTGTCATTGACTTAAGAAATTCTTCATTGAAGTCCTCCTCTGCTAAAGGGATATACAGGGACTATGATAAATACTATTCCCTTCAATCCCCCTTTTGTAAAGGGAGAAACAGGGAGTTACAATTAATACTATTCATTGCAATCCCCCTTTTGTAAAGGGGGACACAGGGGGATTTTGATAAGACGTTGAAAATACTTCCACAATCCCCTTTTAAAAAGGTGGGGGATTATAGCTTGACAAGTTCGTAAAAAGTCGATCTTTTTGCCGTTTTGTCATTCCCGGCCTGATCGGGAATCTATAAATGATTGTAATTGTTAGATTCCCGCTTTCGCGAGCATGACATATTGATGAGCTTTTGACTTTTTACGAAACCATCATAGCTTAAGTTCATGATATTAAGATTACAACAATACGAGTGAAACGTACAGAGGAGGTTGGCACCATGCCACGAGAAGGAATCTTAGTTGAAAGTCCTTACGAAAGATTAAATACACAGCATATAGAGCGTATCCATCAGGCATCGTTAGAAATCATGAGAGATCCCGGTCTGATTTGTTTCAATAAAAAAGCTGCAGATATATTCGCCGCTTCAGGAGCGGACGTATCGACAGTTGCAGCAAGTGATCCTCCGCACTGGCTGATCAAAATTCCGGAAAAACTCGTTCTCGATGCGCTTGAAAACGCACCCACAACGGTTACGCTGGGGGCGCGAAATCCTGACAATGCCCTGGTCATGCATGGAGAAGAACCGCGGGTCTATTTTGTATCCGGTTCGGAGACAAACGTCTGGCTGGATGTTGATTTCCAGACATACACCAAAAAGTCCGATTCCACCGTCGAGATTCGTGTACCCGAATTTATTCCCCGTCGCGGAACCGTTGCAGATCTCTGCAAAGCGGCACATGTCTGTGAACATCTGGATACACTGGACGGCTTTATCCGTAACGTCAATATCCAGGATCGAGACATCACGGAAGAAAACAAAGATGTCAATAAATTCTTCGCCTCTTTGAATAATACGACCAAGCATGTACAGGCAGGTCTCACGAGCCTGAATCAGCTTGACAACGTGGTAACCATGGCACGGATCATTGCAGGTGGGAAAGAAGAACTGATAAAAAACCCCATTATTTCATTTATTACCTGTCTGGTCAAAAGTCCCCTGCAATTTGTTGACGACACGACGGAAACATTTATCGAGATCTGCCGGCAGGGTCTTCCCGTGGTGGTTTCATCATCCCCCCAGGCGGGAAGTTCCGCACCGATCAAAGAAGCAGGGATTCTTGCACTGATCAATGCCGAAGTCCTCGCTGGAATTACCCTGGGACAACTCGTCAACAAAGGAACTCCTGTCATTTACGGGAGCGTTCCGGTAAGAACGCGAATGGATACCCTGAGCGATTCATATGGAGCTATCGAAACCAGTCAGTACAATGTTGACTGCGTCCAGCTGGCACGGTTCTACAAAATTCCGAACTACTCCACATCGGGCGTATGTGACTCGAAAACACCGGGGCAGCAATCATCGATTGAGCGATTGTTTTCCAATATTCTGGTAACATTGAGTGGCCCCCAGTACCTGCACTGTGCGTATGGTCTTCTCGACTGTAATTCTGTTTTCTGCCTACTCCAGGCGGTTCTGGACGACGCTCACTTCCAGATGATGAAATTCTTCCTGCAACCGCCACGGATCGATGAGGCCGAGCTGAATGATGTGCTGGGCCAGATCAGAAAAGTAGTGCAGACACCACAGAAGCTCTTCATCAGCTATATCAGGAAAATGATGCGCTCCGGTCGTATTTCACCCCCCTACCCCTTTGAAGGGGATGGGGAGAGCGATGACGTGTTCGCCCTGGCCTATGAAAGGATGAACGAGCTTCTCACGAAACCGGTAGACCATATCGATCGCGAAACGACATCCAGAATATTTAATGAAATACCGGGACTTTTACCTCGCTTGAACATATATGAAGAAGGGAGACAAGAATGAACGAAGACATTATTGCTGTTTTGAAAGAAAATGTTATCCAGGGAAGAATGACCGAAGAGGACGAAGGAATTGACGACAGCCTGACCGGCCCCGGTGTTGTCGAATTGACTCAGATGGCACTGGACAAAAACATCCCGCCAAAAGAAATAATTGCCGACGGTCTGACGGCCGGAATGGATATTGTCGGTGAAAAGTTCAATGCTAAAGAATATTACGTACCGGATATGCTGGCTTCAGCCGAAGCAGTCAGCGCCGCTATGGATATCCTGAAACCGCTTCTCGAGGCTTCCGATATAAAATCGAAAGGGAAATTTGCGATTGTCACCGTCAAGGGTGACATTCACGACATCGGCAAAAACATTGTCGCAATCCTGCTCAAAGGAGCCGGCTATGAGGTGGAAGATCTGGGCATTGATGTACCGACAGAAAAGATTGTGGACTATGTACGGGAAAATAAACCCGAGTTCCTTGGTCTCTCCGCACTGTTAACGACAACCATGTTAGTTATGGGTGAAGTTGTTGACGCATTGAAAGCGGCCGGCCTCCGGGATACGGTCAAGATCCTGATCGGCGGTGCCGCCGTATCTGAAGAATTCGCTCGTGAGATCGGGGCTGACGCCTATTGCTCCGACGGCTTCCACGCTGTCAGGGAACTCGATTCATTCCAGGCATAATTACAGCACCGACAGTTCACACACTATAATGATAAAACAGGAGATCGAATCATGGCCGGAATTGCCGGAGTTTTAGGGAAAGACAACGGAACATTACAAACCATACTCGACAGGACCAAGCATCGAGGTCCTCACGATACATGGATATACCGGACCGGCAACGTCAACATCGGGTGCAATGAACTCAATATGGGAGCAGACTGCCGGGACGGCTCACATTCTGCATCCGACGGCCAGCGGGCGGTTGTCATCGACGGACGTGTCTATAATCCGGAAAAAGAAAATTTGACCGACGCCGAGGCTGTGTTGTCTCTCTATGATAATCATGGCATGCGGTTTGCCGGAACAATAGACGGTGACTTTGCAGGCGCCGTATGTGATGGTGAGAAGCTGTTCCTTGCACGAGACTGGGCGGGCATCAAACCTCTCTACTACGGGCACGACCGGGACGGAAATTTATGTTTTGCCTCTGAGGCCAAAGCCCTTGTCGATATCAGCTCTAATGTAAGGGAGTTTCCGCCAGGTTATGTTTACTCCCGGGAACTGGGTTTCCGGAAATATAGTAATGAAGCTGTCGAAACGCCGGAATTCGAGAATTATGAACAGGCAAAAAACGTCGTCAAAGAACTTCTCATAGAAGCGACGGAAAAACGAATGAAAGACAATGCCGTCACGGGAATTCTCCTGAGCGGAGGTCTCGACAGCAGTCTTATCGCCTGGATGGCTCATGAGATAAAGCCGGATATCGAATGTTTTACCGTGAGCATGGAGGAAGGACAGGACCTTCCCCTGGCACAAGACGTGGCCGCTTATCTGGGTGTCAAGCACCACATTCTTATGTTCGGTGAAAAGGAAATTAACGAGATATTGCCCTTGGCCATTCACCACCAGGAAATGTATGAAGAAAGTTGCGTCCACGGGGCAATCGCCAACTTTCTGGCCGGACGTTTCATTAAAGGTAAAGCAAACTGTGTTCTTACCGGTGAAGGAGCAGACGAATTCTTCGGCGGATACGACGGCCAGTACAAACAGGCAGGCAATCCCGAGGAACTCGCCAGTATCATTGATAGTCTTATCAACGTTGCCCACAACACGGCACTCCAGAGATTGGACAGGCTGAATGCCGCCAATTCCTATGAAAGCCGAACGCCCTTCCTTGATGCCAAAGTCATGGATTTTGCATTGAAGATCCCCCTGGAGCACAAGATTTTCGGTGAAGAACAAACCGGGAAGTGGGTTGTGCGCCAGGCATTCGAAGGCTGCCTTCCGGAACACATCATCTATCAGACAAAACGCTTCTTTGCCCAGGGATCCGGTGTGGCTTACATCATGCGCAAGCAGGCAGAAGAAGTCATCTCCGAAGCGGAACTGTCAGCATTCAACAGGCAGGAGGGAAATCCTCTTCTCGCTTCGGTGGAAGAGCTGTATTATTATAAAATGTTCAAAAAGACACTGCCTCATCCTACCTTTGACCGCCTAGTCGGCAGGTGGGATCCGATGCGGCCTGCGTTCTTCCCTGATTGGGAGAAACCAGCATTGTAAGCCGGTTATCTAAATTTATTTTGAAAGGGAATGAATGTGAGCAATTCCGAAAAATCTGACTGGCTGGAAAAAGTATTTGCGGCGAAAGATCCTGGTGAGTTGTCAGACATCTACAATGACTGGGCAGAGCAATACGATGAAAATGTAACCCATTACGGTTACAGCTATAAATCGCCGGCGGTGATTGCGGGTTTCGTCGGACGATACGTAGCAGGAAAAGATGGAGCAATTCTCGACGCCGGAGCGGGTACCGGTCTGATCGGAGAAATGCTTGCACTGATGGGTTACTCCAGGCTTGTGGCCCTCGACCTGTCACCGGGAATGCTTGCAATTGCCCGTCAGAAAAATGTTTATAGCGACCTGCAACAAATGGTCCTGGGTGAATATCTGGATTTCCCCGATAATACCTTTGAGGCAACCGTTTGTGCCGGCACCTTTACCCTGGGTCATGCCCCACCTCAATCCCTCGATGAACTCACCCGAATCACGAAGTCCGGCGGTTTCATTATTTTCGGCATACGGTGTGATGGGAATAGCGGAGATGACTTTATCAGTATGCAGGAAAATCTTGAAAAGGACGGGAAATGGCAACTGGTCGAGAAAACTGAACCCTTCCAGTCGCTCCCCTTCGCAGAACCGGAAGCAGAAAATCGGGTATTCGTATACAAAGTTTCCTGACCACTGCATCCGACTCAGTTTTAACTTCCACGGCTTTTACAACTTTCTTTTTATATGCTGTTCCTCTCTTTCCGGCATCAATTACCGACGTAACCAACAAACATCATTCCATACAGTCTGACATACGCTTCAGGGACCCACGTACTGTCTCCGGGATCATGAACCGGGGGAAACTACGAACAGGACCCATACCTTGGATGTAATGTTGTACCCCTCACTTTAAAACATTTATCAACAGCTTTGGGATACTTCTTGGTGAAGATGGTCTTTCCACCAATGGCTTTGGCTTTCACCTCCACATTAGTTGCCGAGCAGGGTATGCTGACTTCCTTTGTCTTGCCAACCGGAAATGATCCACTTGCCTTAGTTTGCCTTTCTCCGTCATAGGTATACTTTACCGTAAACTTAGCGGCATAGGCCCCCTTATTCCGTACTTTTATTCTTCGTTTACATTCGGTGGGGTCATCACATGACTGATACCTCGGTGACAACGTGGTCCCGTACACCTCATAGCATTTGTCAGCAGCTTTTGAGTACGTTTTAGAGAATATCCACTTTCCGGCGACAGCCTTGGCAGACACTCTGATATTGGTAGCATCGCAGGGAATCGGCATTCTTTTTGTTTTCCCCACTGCAAACGAGCCGCTTCTTATGGTGGGCTGTTTTTTGCCTTTTAAATAATAAGAAACACTGGCTTTGGCCACGTACCCGCCTCCCACCTTATTTTTTATCGTAATGTGTTTATAACAACCGCTCGTGCTGGTACATTTTGCGTATTTCGGAGCCAAGGTGGTTCCCCACACAACAAAACAGACATCCTGGGGTTTGGCATACGGTTTTGAGAATATGGTCTTCCCCATAACGGCTTTTGCTTTCACCCTCATACTGGTGGCATCACTGGGAACTTCTACCTTTCTGGATTGTCCCACGGGGAAACTCTTTTCAATTTTGTAATTCTCGCCTTTCCACTTGAAGGTTACCGTAAGCTTTGTAACATATGTCCCTTTACCGATGTCATTGCTGACCTCAACGATCTTGGTTTTGCTGGGTTTTTCATAACATGCGGAATATTTGGGACTTAAGGTTACCCCCCATACCTGAAAACACAGATTCTGCGGTTTGGCATATGTTTTCGAAAAGATGGTTTTGCCGCCCACTGCTTTTGCCGTCACCTTTATGTTGGTTGCATGACAGGGTAGCGACCTGGTGCGAGACTGACCGACGGGAAAATTATTTTTATCGACCCGGCGAAAGCCACTCACATCATAAGACACGGTAAGGGCTGTATTAAAACTGCCTTTGCCAATGAGGTTCTTGACCTTGACGGTTTTATAACACAGGGGTTTGGCATCTATCCAGCAGGCATCATAACCGATATGATAGCTGCCGTACCCAACCCATCGATACCCGGCCATTCCCCAGGTATTGCCCCAGGAATTTCTGACAAGCCAGGCTTTTTTACTATCGTCCCATCCGACAATGGTAACGATATGATTGGTTGGCAGGAGGGGTTTCTCCCGTTGAACGCGGTTTCGTTCCGCTGCAGTTCCCCGCCCGGTTTTTTTAAATTTATCGGTTGTCTTCATACAGGCGATTACCGAACCATGCTGACAAATGGCATTTTTTATATCCTTTGTTGACGGATACAGGGGATTCCATTTATTAACATACCCCCAATCGTCTGTTCTATAGGTGGTGGCAGCATTCTGATATGGGCACGAAAAATTTCTCTCCTGGTACATCATTGCGGATTCCTTCTCAATGCGATGTTTTTTCATCCATCTCAAAGATATTTCAGGAAGCGTCCCGGCACAGGAACCGATACTGCAACTCATAATATGCTGTTCCGAAATATCAATATCCGCAGGTTTCACATTCGGATTAAGAATTAAATAACTGATTTCATATGCAGAAGCAGCAGCAAAAGCCCAGCAACTGCCGCAGCCCTTTTGTGATCTTGCGTTGGGAACAACGCCGCAGTCCCGCGCATCAAACTTTCTCAGGCTGGCCTTACATCTGCAGCCGACGCGCTTCAGCCTGGTTAACGGTTTAACCGTCTTTATCTTGCTTTGTGCTATTGTAATCGATTTGTTTTTTTCGGCCGCGAAAGTGAACGATACAGTACATAATTGTATCGAGAAAAACAGGAGAATGAAGGTTCCGATGGTCACTGACATTGCCATTGATAATTTTCTTTTCGTCTTCATGCTAAGACCTCCAGAATTCTGCTAAATGATCTTTAGCTGTTACCGGCAAACAAATATTAATCAGGGACTATATCTCACAGATCTAACGGAAGGCTTGTGAATTAAAGAAAGGAAACAACTTAAATAGAAGTTTATCATAGAAAAGAAGAAGTATCGAGTAAATACTGATATTTAACACTCACAGGGAACCATCATAAGGTATTGATATCATTTACTCACTTTTTGGATATTGTCATCGCTTTACCGTCCGTAATCTCGAATTTTTCGAGACTACTGCGATCTGTGTTGCAAGGGGCTGAAGAGAAGCCCCTAAGAAAAAGGAGTATAGCAAAGATCACCGTCCTGGCTTGAACCAAATGATTGTCGGTACCGTCCTCGATGACAATGGCAAGCTGTTGTCAATCTGCAAATGTTAAATATATTTGTAACCTATCAATGCTTTTTGTACTAATCTTATTAACCATAATGTATAATTTTCAAACTTCATTGGTGGTGCTTTAAAACATCTCATCAATAGAACAATTGGATTCTCCTTGATTATTTGATTTTCTCTGTTATACTTCTTCACCAAGAAAAGTTTGGGGCAATATCAGGCAATTCAAGAATTTACACTTTCCGAATGTTTCACTGAAAAGATCATTAATTCACAATTCAAAATATGACGCTCTATAGACCTGCATAAAATTGGTAAAATAAGTTATCAATAAAGTTCAGAATAATTAAAAGAGGATTTATGGTGTCAAACAATAATAGCCAAAATATAATTATATTAAAAAAAATGGAATCGAAACTTTCTGCCAACCTCAAACAATGCCTAGAAAAAGAAGATCTTGAAAACTTCAATGATGTTGAAGTCAAAGCAAGAGCTTTTGCAGTCTTGGGTCAAATATTAAATGAATCAGAAGGACTATCTCCTCACCAAAAAGAAATAATACCTACTTTTGATGAAATCTTTTCTGATATTATTATTTCACTTTATTTTGCAGCTTGTTCTTTAGACAATCCAGCGCAAATAATTCTGCGAAGAGTATTGGAGTTAGGGGTTGCGATAGTATATCTTTGGGATTATCCAATAGCCTTCTGGGGATGGAAAAATCACGATAAAGATCTAAAATTTAACGAGATGATAGAGTATTTAGCCAGCGATACCTATAAAACATTTATACAGTCTATTAATCAGAATCATAACAATGAGTACGGATTGTTGATACAAGACGCTAGAAATTCATATAGACGTTTTAGCAACACTTTGCATGGAAAGATTGTGACCTTTGAATCTACTTTAACAGATCGTTTTACTTATAATTCTGAAGATTGGCATAGTTACATATCATTAGTAAAAAAGGTGCAGGAAGTATTATTAAATATGTATGGTACCAGATTCTATGAATGTTTTACTGAGTTGTATCAAAGATTGCCGTCATTATCAAGGTCTGACGGGGAAGGTGCTTTATGAGCAATAACGAGTTAGACTTGCTTCAAGCAGCACGCTGTGAAGATTTGGTATATGAACAGATACCAGAATTAACGGTGTTGGGTAAGTATGAAAGAAAAGTGGTTGATACTCTAAAACAAATGGGGGCACACTTGCTTCAAGGATCAAGAGGCGTTGGAAAATCAATGCTTATGCGACAAGCTGAGGTTGAATTGGATGACGATTTTAGTGAGGAAAGAAAGCTAGCCGTTTATGTTAGTTTTAAGACAAGCACTCTATTAGAAGGAGTGAAAGCTGACGAAAGGAATGCCTTCCAAGTATGGGTTGGGGTCAAAATTTTACAGGCTTTATACGAAAAATTGTTGATGTTAGATGTTATTGGAAATGAAAAAGTTGATGATCCATATTCGAGAGTATTTGGCTTTAAATCTGGTAAAAAAACTAGTGATATTCTTAGGGAAAAAATACATAAACTTCAAAAGCTTGCAACAGTTAAAAATAATGGTAGGGAGGAACTTATATCAGAAATTGGTAAAGAATTTCTTGATAAAGTCAATGATATAACTTTCATCAATGAATTAATTAAAGACATTATGAAAGAGTATAATATCAATAAAATAAATTTTCTTTTCGATGAAGCCGCTCATACTTTCATTCCAGAACAACAGGAAATTTTCTTTGAAATATTCAAACTATTACATGGTGGAGAGATAGCTGTGAAAGCTGCAGTTTATCCAACGGTAACTTCTTATGGGAGAAATTTTGAAATAGGACAAGATGCAATTGTAATCAAGATGGATCGATTTGAAACGGGGTTGGCTGGACGAAAAACCAATAGAGAATTGTATAGAAGTATCTTACTTAAGCGTCTACCTCAGAAAGGTAAATTAAGAAAAGATATTCTTAGCAAAGGGAAAATATTAGACCAATGTATTGACTTGTCGACTGGAAACCCTAGATCATTCCTGCATCTTTTAAATAGTACAATTGATAAGGGTTATTCAGATAGGGCCCTGTTACTTGCAACACAAGAGTTCGTTGACACTTCCTTACTGCCCTATCACAATAATTTAACAAAGAGATTGCCGAAATATTCACATCATGTAAGAACAGGAATTGATTTATTAAAAGATTACATAATTCCTCAAATAAGAGAAAAGAATCATAGGAAGAAAAAAAAGCAATACCAATCTGCTTACTTTACGATTCAAAGGGATATGTCACCAAACCTGAAGCTGGCATTGGACATACTGTGCTATTCAGGTGTATTGTCAAATCAAGGTACTGTGAAAATTGCTGATAGAAAAACTGGATTAAGATATATGGTGCACTTAGCAATTCTTTTCACGCAGAGGGCTTTTCTTTTCAGTGATTTGCATGAAGCCATTAAGTCATTGAGTTTGACCGATTATAGAGAGTTTAATAAAAACGACCCCAATATAGAGTCATATTTATTAGCGTTAAAAGAGGCTTCTGACAAGTGTCCCAATTGTTCGACTGAAGTTCCAGCTAATGCCAAATTTTGCTCCGAATGTGGTATGAAAATTGATGTAAAATCTATCGTAGGCAGTTTACTAGACGAACCAGTCTCGGAATTAGAAATAGGTAAACGATTAGCAGCCAGAGTTAAAACTCATTATCCTTGCGTTGGTGATGTTATACAGGCAACTCGTGAAGAATTAAAGGGAATTAAATACATTAAAGAAGTACGTTCAAGAATAATTAAAAATGCGGCTGAAGAGTTTATTTCTGGATGATTTTATTTGCAATGACAAAATGTAACATACCAGCACAATAACTCATTGCTATCAAAACACAATATATTGTACCCGATTTCTTGGTACTGTCAACTTTTTTGTGTAAATTTATCATAGGCCAATTCTTTGAAGAATGGCAGGTTCTTATGCACTTTTCCTACAGGGTTTGATCTCCAATGTAACTCCATCTTTAATGAGATAAAGGCCAGGAGACGATAACAAGCATGCTCACCGGCTACTATCTCCATCGGCTTTGTCCTTCGTTTAAATTCTTTGTTCAGTCGTTCGATAATGTTTGTCGTCCTCAATGAAATCCATTCATTTTCAGGAAAGTCGAAGAAGGTCAAACAGGAATCTATTGATCTTTCCAAACAGTTTACAGCAGAAGGAATATCTTTCCCCCATTTCTCTGTGAATAAATCAAAATGCTCAAGAGCCATTTCTTTTGATGGAGCATAGAAGATGGAACGTAAATCAGCAGCAACAGTTTTCTTTAATTTCCTCGGAACCTTGGCCAGGACGTTCCTGTCGACATGTACCGTGCAGCGCTGTACTTTGGACTGTGAGAACTCTTCTTTGAATACTGTCTCCAACCCCGACAGACCATCCATAATGCCCAGTATGACTGTCTGGCTGTCCAGTCCCCGTG
>Ga0272442_10005034_pt1 | contig 17827 bp, 18 predicted proteins | sample SSMForm2O_FD_200262 | JGI IMG/M metagenome (GOLD analysis project Ga0272442, IMG submission 200262) | Marine sediment archaeal communities from Little Sippewissett salt marsh, Falmouth, MA, United States - SSM-Form-2O | ecosystem: Environmental > Aquatic > Marine > Wetlands > Sediment ... | reverse complement strand
CATTTAGGTTTGGTTGCTTCTAAATCCAATTCAGGTGCATTAAATGATATGGCTAGTATGGTTGCAGAAGCAGTTAGATTTCAACAAGATGGCTTGCCTGCACAATTACTTCATGAGGGGCCTTTATTTATTGGGGCTTGTCCGTGGTTAAAAACAATGGATGAAATTTTAGAAACAAAAAAATTTCAAGAAGCTTTAAGAAGAGGGACTCTTGATTTACCTAGGTTAGATTTTTGGTGGTCTTCTAGAGACGGGAATCCAGAATTTTCCCGATTTCTTTTTGATATGGAACCTGATCAACTTCAACATCTTCTTGGTACTGCCGGTTATGATGGAATTCAATTTAGATTAACTGGGCAAGGATTGCGTCCCCCTTATAAAGAAACAGTAAGTCAACTATATTTCCATTCTCAAAAAACACCTGATTTAAAACAAATTGAAATTGGAAGAAGAGATATGGATACAAAATTCTGCTCTCATGAGTATGCTATGGATAGATCTTCAGTAAGAATACGGGGAATTCGAGATGCGAAAAATGATGCTTAAGTAAACTTTTTAAATTAATTTTCTTTTATATAAAAATGGCATATAAAATAGATCAAGAACATGACAAATGTATTGGATGTGGAGCATGTGTTGCAGTTTGTAGTGATAACTGGGAAATGAAAGATAATAAAGCTGTTCCTAAAAAAACAGATCTTACTGAAGATGAACTAGAATGCAATAAAGAAGCTGCAGAAGCTTGTCCAGTCAAATGCATAAAAATTGAAAAGGTTTAAAACTAAAAAATACCTTAAGAAATAATAAAAAAGAGGTATGAATGAAGCATCATCATCACTATTTTCATTTCCTATTATCTAGAAAAATCTCAGAAACTAAGGCCCTTTATTCTGTGATTTTTTTAAAAACTCTTGCAGTTTCTTTAATTTCAATTTTTATTCCAGTATATTTATACTTACAAGGCTATAATTTATCACAAATGGCTATTTTCTTTTTAATATATTCTATTACCGCATTTATTTTTGTTTATGTTGCTGGAAAATCTGTTAAAAGAATTGGTATCAAAAAAAGCATATTAATTGCTAATTTTTTACATATATTAGGTTATCTCGCATTAGCATTTATTCCACAAGCTAATTATTTATTTTATGTGGCAGCAGTAATACTTGGTGCTTTTTTAACACTATTCTGGGTTCCATTTCATGTGGATATGGCAGATAATTTAAAAAGAAAAGACATTGCTGGGGGTGTTGGAACAATGAATATTGTTGTTTCTTTAGTGGCTGCTCTTGCACCATTTACCGGTGCATTAATAGCAAGTGTAAGTTTTTTCACATTATTCATTATATCTTCTGTATTAATATTAATATCCAGTATACCTTTATTTTTTGCCAAAGGCATAAAAGAAAGAGATTCTTTTAGTATTAAAGAAACATTGTCTTATGTTAATTACAAAAGAGTTACTGCGGGAATTGGTTTTGGGGGGGAACATCTAATAGCCGGTATTTTTTGGCCACTTTTTTTATATTTAATTTTAAACTTAAAAGGTTTGGGATTAGTTACTACCATTATGCTTATTGCTTCAGCAATCTTTGTATTTTTTATTGCTAAGATTGTAAAAAAAGCAGGAGTGAATAGAATATTAAGACCAGCCACAATTGTTAATGTTATTCATTGGCCCCTAAGATTAATAAAAAGTTTAGCTATACCTCTACATGTTATATATGCCTTTATTGAGGATTTAACAAAGTATCCATATAATATTAAAAGTTATATGGTTGGAAAACAAGGTAAAGAGATAAATGCAATTGCATTAAGAGAATTTTTAATACAAATTGGAAGGGCCATTGCTTGTATCCCCATGATATTTTTTCCAAGCTTTACAATGGCATTTATATGTGCTACAATTTTTGCAGGAATACAATTCTTTTATAGTTTTGAGAAATATAGAAATATGAATTAAACAAGCTTCTTAATATTAGAGATAGTTATTAAAACAGCACCCTTGGCAGGTAAACCTTTATTTTTATCTAAATTCTTAACAAAATCTAACCACTTTCCAGAATCAAAATAATCTGCATTACCAATAAATTCATAACCATAACAATCATTGATATCTTTCCAACCAGTATTCCAAACAACAAAAGATACATTTTTGTTCTCTTTTATATTTTTTACAGATTCTTGCATAAAATTATCTGTCAATATAACTTGATTATCAGAAACTACTTTAGGATATGCTATTGCAATTGTGTGGGGTTGCTTATCTCTATTTACTGTTGCAAAAGCAATAATATTTTTTTCAATTAATTCTTTCATTTCTTGGGTAATGTTTGCCATGATCATTATTAGAATAACTATTATTTAAAATTAGTGGTCTTTTTTTGCAAATAATTTGATTAATAAAATAGTTATTAAAAAACCAATTATGGAAACACTAATTAAAAAGACCCATTCCACCCAACCTAAAGGAACTAATCTAAACAAAGAGGTTCCTAAATAAATAACTATTAATTGTAAACTAATACTTGCAATAATAGCAAATAATAACCACTTATTTGAAAATATTCCCATTTTCCATCTATACCTCAAGCTACCTATCTTTGTCATTTGGTAAATAACCAAACCTGAAAAAACGATGGCACTGGCCATTTCAATTCCTTTCCATTTTAAAAAGAAAAAGAAACTAAACAAAAGCATAATTGTTAATACACCACTAATTATGATCATATCTATAATAATTTTTTTATTCATTATCTTCCGCTCTCCAGGTTTTCTTTTCATTACATTTTTACCAGGTGGATCAAATCCCAGTGCAATTGCAGGTAGCCCATCTGTAACTAAATTAATCCAAAGAATATGGATTGCAGATAACGGCAAATAACCAAATAAACTAGTAATAAAAATAATTGCAACTTCTGCTAAATTGCAACTCAATAAGAAAGTAACAAACTTTTTGATATTATCATGAACACCTCTTCCTTGTTTAATCGCTTTAGGTATGGAAGCAAAATTATCATTTAATAATACCAAATCTGATGCTTCTCTTGCAACTTCGCTTCCTTTGGACCCCATTGAAATCCCAACATCTGCTTTTTTTAATGCGAGAGCATCATTAATTCCATCTCCAGTCATAGCAACGCGATATTTTTGTTTTTTTAATAATTGTAAAATTCTTAATTTTTCAAATGGATCTATTCTAGCAAAAATATTTATTTTTTTTAATTTCTCATTTAATTGTTTATCATCTAATTTTTTTATTTGATCTCCATTAAGAACATCTGTAATATTTAATCCAACTTGTTCTGCAATAGATCTGGCTGTTAATGCGTGATCTCCTGTAATCATCATAACTCTTATGCCTGCTTCCCTACAACTTTTAATTGCTTGCCTAACTTCTTTTCTTGGAGGATCTTCTAATGCAATCAAACCAAGTAAAGTAAGATCTTTTTCAAAATTTACATTAGTATTTTTAACTTCCTTATAAGCGATTGCAAGAACTCTTAGCGCCTGTCCCGCAAATTTCTTATTTACATTCATAATTTTTTTTCTAAGTTCGGGAGTAAATTTTTTATTTTGAAATTTAGAACATTTTTTAATAATGACCTCTGGAGCACCTTTTGAAAAAACAAAATTCCTTCCCCTAAATTCAAATAAGGAACTCATCATTTTTCTTTCTGAAGAAAAAGCTTTTTCAGCTACTTTTTTATAATTTTTCTCTAAATTTAATTTAATAAATCCTTTAGATTCTGCAAATTCGGCTAATGCTACTTCTGTTTGATCTCCGACATAGTTTGTTTTAAGTTTTTTTACATTATTACAAAGGGCCATACTAAGCAACATCTCTTTTCCTGGAAAAGATCTTGAATTAATTTTATTAGAATCAATAATTTTATCTGTAAAAATTTCAACAGGTCGCATCTTATTTTCAGTAAGGGTTCCTGTTTTATCTGTACAAATAATGTCTACAGCACTTAAAGATTCAATAACTGAAAGTTTTCTTGCAAGTGCTTTTTTCTTACTAATTCTAACAGCTGCTAACGCAAGAGTTAACGTAACAACTGCAGGCAAACCCTCTGGAATGGCTGCAACTGCTAAAGAAATAGAAGTCAATAAAGATTGAACTATTGAAAATTTAGTTATAAGAACGAATGCGGTAATAATTGTAATTGCTAAAATAATAAATAATAATTTTTTTGACAAAGACCTTAATTCTAATTGGAATGGTGTTTTTTCTTTTTCAAGTTGTTGCATCTTTTTAGCTATTTTACCTATTTCAGTATGCATACCTGTTGTAGTTACTGCTGCCTTTGCTATTCCAGCAGTAATATAAGTTTCCATAAAAATTTTCTTTCCTACTTCTTTATTTACAGCAACACTTTCTCCAGTAAATATAGACTCATTTACTTGCAAATTAAAAGATTCTTCTATAATTGCATCTGCCGGAATAATATTTCCTTCTTTTAATAGTAACAGATCTCCGGGAACTATCTCAGTTGCATCTATCTCTTGTTCAAAACCATTTCTAAAAACAATTGCTTTTCTTGCAGCTAATTTTCTTAGTGCTTCTATACTCTTTTCAGCTTTGTATTCTTGTAAAAAACCAAAAACAGATGTTAGAACAACTATAGATAAAATTAGAATAGTATCTAAGGTATGGGCTTCTGTTCCTGGAATAAACCCCAAACTTAAGGAAATAATTGCTGCTATAACTAATATTAGTATAAGTGGAGATTTAAACTGACTAAAAAATATTGAAAAACCAGATATTTTCTTAACTTTTTTAATTTCATTATAACCATATTCTTTCAGAAGTTTTTTTGCCTCTTTATTAGAAAGTCCTCTTTCTTTAGGTTGCATAAATTATGAAAGAAAAGGAAATTTAAAAAGCTTATTAAAAATTATCCAATTAAAATAGATCCAGCTATGATAAGTGCTATTGCTATAATCTTAAAAACAATTGTTTTCTTGCTAAGGTGTTCTTTTATAAATCCCTCTTTTGCAAAGAATATTGCAAGTATGAAAACAAATAGATCTTGTACAGAATTAAGAGCTGAAACTAAAGAAGCTTGTGCAAGAGTGAGGGCCCAAACACCTAAAAGAATTGCTCCAACACCTATGGCATTTGCTAAAAACAAATATTCTAATCCTTTTATTTTTGCTCTTGATTTCATGGTGGGATGGTGAAAAATCCATAAAATTAATCCAACAATTAATAAACCTACCGAAGTATAGAAAGAAGTTTGCCAAAAATTTAATCCAAAAGTAGCTACTCTTGTTATTGGTGTTCTTAAAGAAAAAAACAAGGCAGATAATAAAACAATTCCTAAAACCTTACTTATTTTAAAATGTTTAAAATTTTTAACTGAAATTAAAAATGCTCCGGCAACAAGAAAGAAAATAGCAAGATATTTGATCCATCCAAAAGATTCACCTAGGAAAATAGTTGAAATTAATAAAACAAATAAAGGAACTATTGCAAGCATGGGTAATACTCTTGAAACTTCTTCACTTTTTAGAGCCTTATAATAAAAGATTACTGCAATAGCTGCTACTGCTCCTGCAATAATTGCATAAATGGCAGATGTATTAAAAACAAACTTTTGCCCAGCAATTAAGAAAACAATTAACATTAGAACAAAATTAACAATTGTCCAAAAAGTGGTACAAAAAACTGGATCTCTTACTTCTGAACTTACAACATGTTTATCTAATATATTTACAAATCCATTAATTAAAGCTACTCCCAAAACTAAAAATATCCATAATGCCATTTTAAAATATAAATTGATATGCTATTCCTGCTATAAATATAATTGCTAAGATCCAAATAATCCACCAATAGGCGGGTATTGAATATTCTGGCTTTCTCTTCCCGTTCTTTTTAGCTTTTTTAATCATTAATAATATTAAAAATCCCGCTAGGCCTCCTGCAAATGTTCCCACAAACCCCATTATTTTTACAAAAGAGGCTAATTTGAATAAACTAACTATTGTGAATATTACAAAGACTGGAATTATTGTAATCCAGAAAGAGGTCTTATGTTTTAATTTTAAATCATATCTATAAATGCTTTTTAATGCAATTCCTAAGGCAAAGAAAGATCCAAATATAGTAAATACTGCAAATAATGAAGGAAGTTTTCCCAAGACTATTGTAGCTATTTCTGGGGTGGAGGCCCCAGCAAATCCATAGACTATTATAGAGAATAAAAGATAAACCACAATAGGGATAAGACTCCCAATAATTATGGTTCTTTTTAATAATTTTTCTTTCCCTCTTAATTCATCTCTTAATACAGGAAGAGCAGATAGGGCCATGCAAGCAAATAACACAACCCCATAAGGCAGGAACCACATAATTGGATTTGGAGATGCTAAAACCATGTTGGAAATATTAATTTTAGGAAAGAAGTAAAAGAAAAGAATTAAAATCATAACAATAATTGCTACTAAACCCCATTCTTCCCCTTCCTCTAATGTATTTAAACCCCGGTAAACTAAAAAGGCCATTATTGCTAGGAATCCTAAACCAAATAAGAAAGAATAATTTGTTGATCCCAAAACTATAAAGCTTAAAACCTCCCCTTCACCTAGAACGTATGCGCTTAGTGCCCCATAAAGATAAACAAAACTAGAAATTAACATTAATATTTTTCCTGTTTTTCCAAGATACTTTTCAGCATAACCAGGCAATTGATGAGATCCTCTTGTTCTTAAGAGAATTTCCCCCATATAAAGATTAACAAATAAAACTATGGTTCCCAAAACAATTATATTAATTATTCCAACAAGTAATCCTGCTTTTGAAAAAACATATGGGATTCCAAGTATTCCCGCACCAATAATTGTTCCAGTTAGAGTTGCTACAGCTCCCCAAAACAAATTACTTCTACCTCTTTTCATGAATAATCAAGAAAAAATCAGCTTAAATAGATTTCCTTTATTATCTTATTTAAAAGAAGGATCGAGATATTTGTAGGTTACTTCTTGTTCGATTCTAAACATTATAAGATCTATTATAATTCTTTTAATTTTTTTTAAATGAAAAAGAATATGTAATTCTTCTTTTTCTAGTTTAGAAAATGCTTTATCCATATCATAATGAAGTTTTCTTTCTTTATTATGAATATCAATTGCTTTTTTATCACCAAATTTATAAAAGAAATTATAAAATAACTCTAAAATTTCTTTTGTTCTTTTACTAAATTCTATAAGATATTTATTTTTTCTGTGGATTCTGGTTTCATGTAGTGCCATTTTTCTATATTCATCTCCGAGAAATTCTAATAAAATTATAATAGAATAAAGACTAGCATAATGTGAATTTTCTTTGTTATGTTTATTCTTATTTAAAATTCTCAAACAATAATCTGTAAATCTATCAATATTGATATCGCTCACATCAATATTTGATCTTAATCTATCATCTTTCTTTTCTAATAATAAAAGATTATCTTCTGCCATTCCTATCAATAAAGTAAATATTCTTCTAATACTATTTTCAAATTCTTTTTCAGTTGTTTCACTTACATCTTTAATAATACAATAATTACCTTTCTGTTCAATTATTTCTGTTCCAACAAATCTATGCGCAATATCTTGAAGAATCTCAATAATACTTAATTTTATTGGTTTTTTTATCTTATCTGTCTTTTTTTCAAGAATTCTGGTGCTAGATAAAGAAACTTCATAAGGTTTTTTTGGATTATTAAAAGTAAATTTTATTTCATCATACCCTGTTCTATAAGCGGCCATAAAATATCTCCAAATCAGGGTTGTAGAAAGGTTTGTTACATCAATTTCTATTTTTTTTACACTATCTGATTTTTTATCAGATCCTAGTATTAAATTTCCATTTTGATTTAAAATAGAGATTTCATCTCCTTTCTTTAAACTTTGTTGAGCAACCCATTCTTTTGGGAGAGTAATTGTTAATGTATCATGTCCTTGTTTAATTAGCCTTCGTCTCATTTTAATATTCAAAGAATATTCCTATTTAAATATTTCGAATATTCAAAATATGTAAAAATATATTCTTATAGTGAAATATATATTCTTATATATATTATAGTGGCAATGCCTATAAAGATCTATTTTCTCTTTAAATGAAAAAAATAAATATAAAATGACACAATATGAAGATAAAGAAGAATGGGAAGATGCAAGAGATTTGGCTGTTAAAAGATGTTTTGAAGAAGGGATAGAATCAGGGGGTATAGTATTAAAATTAAAAAATGGTAAATAAAATAGCGCAAGCTTTAGAAAAAGAAACTAGGAAAAGTTTCAGACAAAACCTATTAAAACAGTTAAAAAAAGATGATTTAAAAAAACCATATGGATATTTTGTCTTAAAAAAAGATCTTGAATTTGTTGTCTCAATTATCAGAGGTGAAAAAGTTCCTCCCACAACTGTGGAAATACAACCAAGCTCTACCTGTAATGTAAGATGTAAGCACTGTTATGCTAGAAAAACTATAGGAAACAGAAGACTTCCAAACAAACTTTCAGAAGAAACTATGGAAGTGATTCTCGAAAAGATTCTTTCTGCAAGAAAAAATGGATTTGCTGTTAAACATGTAAAATTTGTTGGAACTTGTGGAGATCCATTGGTGTTTCCATGGACTGTTAATGCAGTAGACAAATGTAAGAAAAAGGGAAGAAAAGTTACTATCTACACAAATGGGGTTGGTCTTTCTTATTCATTAGATGGAAGAAAGTATTATGAGATGTTAAAACATGCCGATATAATTCATATTAGCTTGGATGCTGGTTCTGAAGAAGTTCTCAGAAAAGTAAAAAGAGTGGAGGGGGAATTTGAAAGAATTTTGGAAAGTATTGGAGCACTTGCTAAATTAAGAAAAGGTTTAAGTGAACATTTGAATATTGATGTTAGTTATGTTATTAGTGAACATAATTATGAAGATATTGCAGAAGCTGCAAGAAGAGTTAGAGAAGCGGGAGCAGATAATATTTATTATAGAAGGGATATGGTTGATGAAAGTAAAATGACTGATGAAAGAGCAGCAACAACATCAGATCAACTTAGAAAAGCTTTAGAGTATAATAAAGATAGTTTTCAAGTTATTTTCCAACATTCAGAAGAAGAAATGATAAAGCCATCTGAAAAACTTAATTTCAAAACAAGCAGATGCTTTATTCCTTACATATGGATGATTGTTGGTTCTGATGGGAAAATTTATCCCTGTGGTCATCGTGGAGGAGATTTTGGATGGAATCTCGGAAATTTAATAGAACAAGAATTTGAAGAGATATTAATAAGCCCAGAAAGAGAAAAAAGAATTAAAAATCTCCCAGATAAAGATTGTGTAGTTTGTTCTCCGTTTATGAATGACTTTAATGATTTAATGACTTATTTAGAGCCTTTTGGAAAATATTCCTGGTTAAAAGAGGAGATTAAAGCAACTGTTTTAGAATATGAAATGTCAAGCAATTAAGTAAAATAGTTTTTAAATCAAAGATTCTTTATATTTTGGGGCCTATAGTTCAATGGATAGAACTCCCGCCTTCGGAGCGGTGGATCGAGGTTCGAATCCTCGTAGGCCCACTTTATAATATGAAAATCACAGATAAACAACAAGAAGAGCTTTTTTATTACATGGAACGTGAATTGAAAAAGCTTGAACAAGTATTCAAAAAAATAAAGATAAAGGAAAAAAGACATCAGGATACATTAAAATTAGCTTTATGCTATTTTAAAGATGCAAAACACTTCTATTCTAAGAAAGAGTATGTAAAATGTTTTGAATTACTTAATTATGTGTGGGGATTATTAGATTCTATGGCTATTGGAAATGCAATTTCTGTTCCAAAACCCCTGCAAAAGTGGTTTAAGCATGATTTTAGATAAGATTTAAAAGTGTGAAAAAGTTATTCTTTTTACAGCGGGGTGGAGCAGCCAGGAGTGCTCGCCGGGCCCATAACCCGGAGGTCGTGTGGTTCAAATCCCACCCCCGCTACTTTTCTTTAGAGAAACATTTAAAAGTAAAGTTAAGATTAAAAAAATTATGGCAATGGGAAATTTAAGAGACTTAGCTGCAAATGTGGTATTCTTTTCTTTAATCGGAGGAATAACTTATAGTCTATTTTTGGCAGCAGTTCCCTGGATCATAAGTAAAAGAACTAGGAAGATAACTAGCCAAAAACAACTTGAAGAAGCTGTGTTAAAAGAATCAGAAAAGTTAGGTTTAACTAAAAAAATTAATCCGCGATTAGTTGTAAAGGATAGAGGATATAGTGAACAACAAGAGAATGGGTCTTATACCTTAGTTTTGGGTGGAAATTTTGCTAATGTTTATGACGTCAAACACGAAGTTTATCACATTCATAAGGGGCACTGTGATTTTGTTAGAAAATATAAAAGCAGATTGTGGGAAAAAACTAAGAGCCTATTAAGATATGTTTTTAGAGATGAACCCCAAGCAGTAATTTATGGTTGCACTGGAATAAAACTTTAATTTACTCCCAAAGCTTGATATAGTTGTGTTTTAAAATCTGGGTTTTCAATTGTAAGTTCCCCATCTAATTCTTTTATTAGATTCATATCCTTATAAAATTGAAGTAATGGAAGAGTTTTTTCTGCATAAACTTTTAACCTATTCTGGATAACTTCCATTGTTTCATCCTCTCTTTGAATTAATTCAGAAGAACAATGATCACAAATGCCCTCTTGCTTTGGTTTGTTTGTTTTAACATTAAAAATTGCTCCGCAATTTTTGCAAGTACGTCTAGATGTCATTCTATCTATAATTGTTTCATTTCCAATATTTAAATTAAGAAAAACATCTATTTCTGTAAGATCTTTTAACATTTCAGCTTGTTTAATTGTTCTTGGAAATCCATCTAAAATAAATCCATTTTTACAATCTTCTTGAGTAATTCTATTTTTAAGAAGATTAACAGTTATTTCATCTGGCATTAATTCACCACTCTTCATAATTTCTTTTGCTTTTAATCCAAGCTCTGTTTCTTCTTTAATTTCTTTTCTAAATAGATCCCCTGTAGAAATGTGAGGTATATTTAGCCATTTTGAAATAAGAGTTGCTCTTGTTCCTTTTCCTGCTCCAGGTGGACCAGCAATAATTATTTTTTTCATAGAAAAATATGAAAATGAGAGTTTTTAAATCTTATTAAGAGCATAAACAAGAAGCATGTTCAAAAATTTCTTGAGGATTTGAAACTAAATAAGTTGGATTTGCTTCTCTTAAATTTTTACCTAAGCCATATGTTACTGCCATAGTTAAATTTCCTGCAAGTTTTGCCATTCCAATATCCCACCGAGTATCACAGACATAACCAGAAGGTCCATTTACACTCACTAAATGAAGGGTTTTGGATAAAATACCACATCCAGCATAAATTTGTGAAAAATAATCAGTAAACCCATATTTTCTTAAAAAATATTTAACTGCTTCTCTAGAATTAGAAGTAACTATCTCTAATTGAAGGCCAAGCTCGGTTTTTAATCTTTCTAAAACATCTCCAAGACCTTCTGCAGGAGATAAACTATCTACTCTTTCAGAAAAAAATCTTCTGGCATCTTTTTCATAACCTAAAAGTTGCTTTGGTTTAATTTGGTGAGATTTTAAAATTTCTATTACAGAAGCGCCTCTTAGTTCTTCAAATCTTGCTCTAGTAATTGGAGTAAGTTCTCTTTTATGACATATTGCAAGATAAACATCCCATGCAAGGCTTACTAATTCTTCTTGTTTATTAAATGGGCCATCAAAATCAAATTTTAATAAATCTAATTGGCTAGACATTAAAAAACCAAAAAAACAAGAGTTATAAAGATTTGTTTTTCAGAATATATTTTTAAATATTCAAATTTTTAGAGCCTTCATGATTTTATCAAGTTTTTCATTGATTATATCAAAATTCTTATTAGAACCAGTATTAGGGCCAGTTTTTCCTTTTTTTGCAAAACAATCGTCACAATAGACTGGTTTGTCTGAAGTTGGTTTGAAAGGAACTTCGCAAGTTTTTCCACAAGAAGAACAAGTTACTTTGGTTCTTTGAATTTCGCGTCTAGGGCCACTAAACCTACTAGAGCCCCTTCTTCCAAAACTCTTTCGACCACTAGAAGAATTTCTTGAATAACCTTCTCTAGACCCTCTTGGTCTTTTTCTATTTCTTGAACGTTCAAATTTTGCCATAGATAGTTTAGAAGTTAATTAGTATATAAAGGTATGCTAAGAAAGTTTAAAACAACATTTATATATTTAATTTCTTTTTTTTAAGGATGAAGTTTTTTATTGGAATTGATGATGCTGGACGTGGCCCGGTGGTGGGACCCATGTTTCTTGCCGGAGTACTCGTAGATGATGGAAAAAAGAAAAAATTTAAGAAATTGGGTATAAAAGATTCAAAACAACTTTTTCCTGTAGAAAGAAAAAAATTATTCAAAGAAATTAAAAAACTTTGCTTAGATTTCAAAATTGTTAGTTCAAGTGCTTCTGAAATAGATCATTTAATCCAAACAGGAACCAATCTTAATAAAATAGAAGCTCAAAAAACAGCTAAAATAATTAATTCCTTAATTAAACCAATTGATAAAAAAATGGATGTTCAAATTGTGGTTGATTGTCCTTCTGTAAATATAGTTGCCTGGAAAAATTATTTGTCTAGACATATAAAAAAGAATGAAAAAGTAAAATTATTTTTAAAATGTGAACATAAAGCAGATATAAACCATGTTGAAGCTGCAGCTGCTTCTATTCTTGCTAAAGTTTCTCGGGATTCTGAAATAGAAAAAATAAAAAAAGAAATTGGTATTGACTTCGGCTCTGGATATCCAAGTGATCCTGAAACAATTGATTTCTTAAAAAAATATGGAGATAAATTCAAAGACTATGGAATTTTTAGAAAAACCTGGATGACTTGGAAAACACATATGAAAAAGAAATCACAGAAAAAATTATTTGAATATTAGTATAACAATTCTTATAAATGTTAGTTAAGTTAAATTAAAATGATTTTCGGACCAAGTGAAATTGCAGCAGAGATGAAATACAGAATGCAAACAAGAACTAAAATTGCTGGAGAGATGCCCCAAGATACTTTTTTTGTTTTAGATCCTCAAGATAGGATGGATTCAAATGTTTTTTATTTAACTGGTGTAAGATTTCCTGGTGTTGCCTTAGCGTTTTTTAAAGGAAAAACTAATGGGGATTTTTATCTTTTTGTGCCTCAAACAACCCCAGAACAAGAAGTTTGGACACTTCCATTACCAAAAAGAAAAGACATTGTAGAAAAAATTAGTTCCTACAGTGGTTCTTTAAAAATTATGGATAAGGGAATGATGGAAGGAATTGTTGCAAGGAGGGGTAAGGGATTAAAAAGAGGGGATAGGGATGTTCTTGAAAATAGAATTGCTGAAGCTAGAATGGTAAAAACTTGGACAGAAATAGAAAGAATAAGAAATGCTGCTGATGCAACCACGTCTGCTTTTTTAGACCTAATGGTACAAAAACGTTTAGAGGGACGTTCAGAAAAATCTATAAGATACCTTATGGATTATTTTTTAATTGATGGTGTCACAAGGATGGGGGATGTGGGAGAAGCAGGACATTCTTTTCCAACAATTGTTGCTACACCAGAACATGCCCTATGTTTGCACTATGATTTTAGTAGTGAAGGCAGTAGTATGAAATCTCGGCCAGTAACTGCAGATGATTATATTGTTATTGATGCTGGTGCAAGGGTAGATGGCTATTGCTCTGATGTTACTCGAACCATTCCCATTTCAGAAAGAAGTTTTAAAGGGTATAGAAAGGGATTATATGAAGCATTACGTTTAGCACAAGAAAGGTTAGTTAGTGCAATAAAGCCAGGAATGACTTTTGGAGAATTAAATATTATGATGGCAGAAAAGATTTTTGATGCATTAAAAACAGAAGGAGCATTAACACTAAGAGCCCAAACAGATCCTGCCGGAGCACATACTAGAGAAATGTGGAAACTAATGTTGCATGGAATTGGACATACTGTAGGCATAGATGTTCATGATTCGGTTTATTATGAAAAAATAGAAGATTTGAAAAGTAGAAGAGCTAAAGTAACATCTGGTGTTCATTTATATGATCCATTTAGATATGTTGGTGGAAAAGTAGTTGTTCCACCCCGGGGAGTTATAACTGTTGAGCCTGGAATTTATGTTACTGCAGATTCAAGTGTTTTAAAAAATAGTTATAGAAAATGTGTGGGTGGAATGAGAATAGAAGACACTGTGGTTGTTAATTATGAGGGAAGAAATGAAAATTTAACAGGAAAAATTCCTAAGGATATTTCTAAAATGCTATCTTTAAAAGAATAGAAAGATTAAAAAATTATTCTAAAAAATAAAAGAAAAAAGAAAAAATTAAAATTTTAAGCAGCTATTTTTCTTGGTCTCCATAACCCTTGTTTATCGTTCCAAGTAAGTTTGTAAACTTTGTTATCTTTGGTTGTTACTTGTACATATCCCCCTCGCATGGGTTTAATCATATCCCAATGTGCCACACTTTCATTTAGATCTTTAGGATCTCCAAGACCCTTGTAAGCTCCTCCCAATGCAATATGGATTGCTCCACCCATTTTTTCATCAAGAAGAATCTGTCTGGTCATTCTAGTTATATTTCTGTTTGTTCCAAGTGCAACTTCACCAAGATAATCTGTTCCAGGAATTTCAAAGAATTGCTCTAGATATGCTTGTCCTATCTTTGCAGTTCCCTTAACTAATTTTCCTCTTCTATATCTTAACTCAATTCCACTAACTTCTGGGCCTCCATGGTCATACTGTGGAAGTTTGGTAAATTTAATAACTCCATTAACTGAGTACTTCCGTGGAGATGTAAAAATCTCTCCGCTTGGAAAATTTGCGACTCCATTGCTATTTTTCCATTTGTGACCCTCGACATTAGCTTCTAAATGAGTTCCGTCTGGATGGTAAATCTCAACTTTCTTTGCTTTAACAAAAACTTTGTCAATAAGTTTCTGCTGTTCTGCTGTTAGATCTTTCCATGCTTGAACAGGATCATCGGCATCAAGAAGCATAGCTCGATAAATGATTTCAGCAGCTTCTTCTAAGGGCATACCCATATCCTGAGCATAAGCTTGTGTGGGATATATTGTAATGCACCAGGGATGTATAAATTCTCCTGTAATTGAATCAACTCTAAGAAGTTCATCTCTTATTGTTTTTCTTGAACGTCTAAAAGCAACCCTTCTAGTTGGATCTACTGTTGCTGAAGCTTGTGTATTTGGTGTATCAAGGATAACTAATCTTGCTGCGGTATGGTTAACACCTTCTAACTCATACCCCCTTGCTTGTTGTGTTCTAGTAAATTCTGATGCATGTCTTAAAAAATCTCTTTCCTTCCACTCTGGTTCTGGAGAGAATCTTACCGCTCCTCCTGCAACCCAAACTCTATTTGCAACAGCTCTTACAACAGGATCTGATAATCCAGAATATCTTGCAAAAACAAGGGCTCTTTCATTCTTTTCCCATTCTTTTCTGAAATCAACGTTACCAAAGGAATGTTCAACAAGAACATCTGCTAATTTTTCTTCGTATGTCTTTGCCATTCTCAAATTAACAAAGATTCTTATTTAAATAATGTTGCAATTTAGAATATAGTTTAAACTGGCCCTACTTTTGGAAATTTTAAGCAGCTATTTTGTCAACTTCTTCATAATCTGAAAAAACACCTTTAACCTGGGATACTAATCCATCTGGAACAGCATGTCCTGTGAGGGGTCTAAGTTTAAACTCAATTGGTTTGGTAGGGTCTGTATAAACCATAACAGAAGCCTCATATCTTTGATTATTGTGTTCACAAAAGAATTCTTGGTAATTATATCCAACATCTTTACCATTTGCACCTATAATCGTTCTTCCTGGAGCATATACTGGTAAAAAACCAAAAATCATTTTGTTTATTGCATTTGCAATTTCTTGGCGATCTTCACAAAGTAATTCTAATTTTAAAACAGGTTCTAATTCTGTTGGTTTTGTTGTTGTTTTAACTTTTGACATTGTAGAAAAAAGGTATGTTGCAATTTAAAAATTATTGTTTTAGAAATCTCCGAGTTTTTTTTGTTTTTTTCCTTTTAGTTCTTCTGATTCTATATCAAAAACTTGGAAAATGTTTTCTACTGCAGGTAGAATTTGATTATTAATATAATAATCTGAATCATAATCGTGTTCTTTTACTTCATCTGGTAATTTGGCACGTTCGCGTACAAGAGATTTTTTTCCTTTTGTTTTTGGTTCTGCAATAATAAATTCTAATAAAGTTCCTGGATGAACTTGCATTCCTTTTTCACGCATTTTTTTTGCAATTGCAACATGCGGACCAATAGCAGCATAACTATCAATATCTTTTTTTAATTGAGTTATAATAATCATTTTTTCATTTTTTATTTTTTTGTTTTTTATATCTTTAATTATTTTTTGTACGAATTTTAAAGAATCATGTGCATCTCCTGTTTGTAAGATTTCGCGTAAAACCTTGCTTTGAACTTCTTTTGCAAGTTTACACCAATCTCTTCTAATTGTTTCAAAACCCCGAATTTTCATTTTATGATCTTCAGATAATAAAGCATATTTTTTCTTTGCACCGGTTTTAACTGTTCTTTTTGAAACAAATAATCCCCTTGTATAGAAATCTTCAAGTTCAAGCTCCATTAAACCTGGAAGTTCTTTGTTTAAATTATCTAATAAATTCTGAATGTCTTTTTTTGTTTTCTTACCTCTTACAAACATAATGGAATCTGTATTATGAACTAAAATATAATTAGCAAAAAACCGATGATTACTTTTAACTTCTAGATCATAAACATATTTTGGAGTTTTTATTTTTTCTATTTTTTTAACGGCCTGCAAATCAAATTCAAAATTTTTTATTGCTTTCTTTTGTAAATTCTTTGTTTTTATATTTGCTTTTTTGTTCTGTCTATTTTGTAAAAAACCTATTTTTTGCATAAATTCCTCTTTATTTTTTAAGATTATGTTTTTAGAATAACTTCCAGAAGAGTATACTTTTTTCTTTGTCTTATATTTATTCAAAGAATTTTCCTTAAAAACAGAGTGGGATATCCCTGCTCGATATAACAATTTTCTTACTATCCTAATATAATTTTCTTTAATAGAGGTATATTTAATTATGGGGGCATTGTTTCTAATCATAACACATCCATCTGCTGAAAATAGCCCCCTTAAAAAAGCAAGAATGTTCTCTGTTTTTTCATTAAATAACCAATGTGGAATTATTTTTTGATTAAGTTTATCTCTACAGTTCTGAGAGATTAATTTCACTAATTTTAATCCATTTAAAGTTAAATCTCCTTTTCTTGTTTTGCTCCACCAATAATTTTTTATGTAACCTAGGTTCTTTAATGGAATTATTAGCTTTCTAAAAATCTCTTCACCATCTTTTCCAAGAGATAGTCTTAAATAATAATCCTTATTTGCTTTTTTATGAGGTTTATTCCTCATAAAACTACCATCCCCAATAAAAAAACCCATAAATTCGTAAACCTTTTTATGGTAATTCTTTCCCATAAGAGAAATGCTTGGTATTTTTTTTAAATTTAAAACTGTTCTTGCTTTTTTTCCAATTTCTTGTGGTTTTATTTCTATTATCCTGTTTAATGGATTCTCTTTTACACTTTGACTCCTATTAAATTCTTGGGATTGATAAGCTATGAGGGAGTGATCTTCTGTAACATCAATATACCAATTGTTAGTAAAATGAACCCGATACATCTGTTTATCAGAGTTATGTCTCATAATATAGGTAATTGGTTTAAAAACAGATTTTCCTTT
>Ga0272442_10005032_pt1 | contig 17829 bp, 16 predicted proteins | sample SSMForm2O_FD_200262 | JGI IMG/M metagenome (GOLD analysis project Ga0272442, IMG submission 200262) | Marine sediment archaeal communities from Little Sippewissett salt marsh, Falmouth, MA, United States - SSM-Form-2O | ecosystem: Environmental > Aquatic > Marine > Wetlands > Sediment ... | reverse complement strand
CCAGTTTCTAGGCTTTTTCCAGACAATTAAGGCTGATACAGCTGTTAAAACAAAGATAATAGTCCAAACAATGCCAATAATATAGCCTGGGGGAGTCCATTCGGGCAAATTAATGGTTTCATACCAGTCCATGCCAGTACCAGTAAAAAAACTGCCTATTGTTGCCGTTAAAAATGCTATTAAAGGTATAATAATATAATTAAGCTTCATAATTGATTTTATTTAAATCCCCATTTAAACTAATATCGCTCATTGCTTTTATCTCATCAAGATAGGGCAATGTCTCAGGAAGATTGTTTAATAGGAATACTTTTTTATTATTAACATGAGCAAACCCTATTTCTATTAAGGTATTGCCGCCAATATAGTTTTTAATCCCGTTCTTATCAAAATTACAAATAAGAACTGCTTCTGATTTTTTAATAGAATCATACCACCATTTTATATATCCGTATTTTCGCTTTATCTTATAGTGCTCTTTTCCCTTCTCCATCTCCTTTATCTCCGGCGCTGTCCCATCGGCAACTTTAAACATATTTTTATGCATAGCTGGTTCATGGCCCATTTCTTCCAGCTGATGATAAATATCAACTAATTTATCTGCAAATTTTATACTGCCACAAATAGTTATTTTCATACTAACTTTTCTGATTACCTGCCACCTGGCACTGTCCAATATCCAGAAAAAGCTTTTTCTTTATTACTTCTCTTAGCTATTAAATACTTACCATCTCTAACAACTATTCCAATAACAGCTACATAATGAGCCTTATTATTCATAATTCTTAATTAAACCGTGATAAGCGCAATGCTGGCAATTTTCAGAAGCTGAAGGAATCTCATCAGAATCCAAGCACTTCTTAATATCTATTAAAATTCCTTCTATCCAAGAATCATCGCCTTTATAGGGAATTATAGTTACTTCAAACTCTAGCTTGCCGTCAAACTTCTCTCTGCCTTTATCAGCATTGGCAAAAATAAAATAACCAGTATCAGATACTTTAAAGCCTAGCTGGCGAAAAATCCATTGATAAACCTCCATTTGCCTTTTATATCCCTGCTTGTACTCATCATCTAAAGATATTTCCTTTTGAGTGCTAGTTGACTTATAATCAACAATTATTAATTCCTTATCTTTATTAATCCAGACATCATCAATAATGCCGCAAACCTCAAAATTCGTTGGCTTATGAATAATTGAAGCCCCTTTATATTTATAATTATCATCTCTCCATTCTCCTAAGCTTTCGTGCTTAAAAGGAACTGCCTCTATTTTATACTTATCCATTAAAGAATGAGCTTGACCTTTTTCTCTTAATAAATCAAATTCTTTTTTAAGTAATTGGTCTACAGCTGAGTTTAAAGCCCAACCAGGCATATCAGGTCTAGCTAAGCCTAATTTTCTATCTAAATAAAAACACCTAGGACATTCCATAAAAAGATCTATTTTAGACCTGCTGATTCTAAAGATATTCTTAGGGTTATAGAGATTTCCTTTTCTTTGTTGATATTGTCTCATATATTTAATGTACCTCTTTTTAAGATTCTTGACAACTAAATATAATTTAATTAGCATTTTTAATACTTACGCCCAGAGCGCAATACCTGTTCCAAGGCCTAGTATTATCAGCCGCCAGGCTTTTTATTTGACAAAAATAATAATAAATATATTATACAATATAGTTCTTTGAAAGGAATAAAAATGAAACAATATACTTGGTTTATCGAACCGTTAGATTATACTACCAATGTATTAGTTTTTAATGAAGTAGGGGATGGAAATTTTTCTGACAATGTTCTTTGCGCAGACGGACAAAAACACAATCTTTACAAATGCCCCAGAAAAACAGTCTATTCCCTTTGCAAAAGCAAAACAATGCTTAATTTAAAGTTTAACATCTTTATTAGAGAAGGGAACGGAAAAATCCGACAGAATAAACTTCTTTACCAAAAAGCTGCCAAAAAATAGGCAGCTTTTTATTGTGGACCCGGTGAGATTTGAACTCACGTCAGAGCAATGCGAATGCCCTATTTTACAATTAAACTACAGGCCCTAGGTTACCCAGTATTTATCTTTAGTCATTTTATCCTCCTTGAAAACAATTTTATCTCTTTCCTTTTTAGATTTATCAGCCAAAGAATCTAATTCTTTGCCAGACAGCTTGCCTAATTTCTTAACTTCTTTCTCTAAAAAAGATCTATTATTCTTTTTAGGATCAGCCAAAACATAACCTAAAAGAATATCTAAAACTAATCCTATTTTAGGACCGGGCTTAATTTTAAGAATATCCATAACTCTTTTACCATTAATTTTAAGCATTTTAACAGATATTGGATCCTTGGAAACCTTTTCAATAATATACTTTAAGTGTCTTAATTTATAGGGCTCTGCCTTAGGGCAACCAGAACCTATTCTATCAGCCATTCTTACCGCTAAAAGCTCTTCTACGCTCTCTGGGCCTACTTTCCTCACTAATCTCCTTACAGATGACTCGGTAACCTCATCTACATTGTAATAAAACAAATGAAATCTAACTAATTTAACTACTTTTTCAATATCTTTCTTAGAAAATCTTAATCTATTCATAATCTGGCTAGTCATCTTAGCGCCAATAACTTCATGGCCGTAAAAAGTAGCATTAGCTCCTTGGCCTCTTTTAGATCTCGGCTTGCCAATATCATGGAACAAAGAAGCTAATCTTACATAAAGATTAAAATCTTTCTTAGCAGCGTATTTTAAAGAAAGAATAGCATGCTCATAACATCCGTAAATATGATGCTTATTCTGTTTTACCCCATAACTTTCTTCTAGCTCTGGAATAATGTATTTTAACAGCCCTAATTCTCTTAACAATTCGATGCCTTCACTAGCTCTTTCTGACATAATTATTTTTATTAATTCATCTCTGATTCTCTCTTTAGAAATAGCTTGCAACCAAGAAGCGTTTTTCTTAATAGCTTTCTTGGTCTTATCTTCTATTTTAAAATCTAACACAGCAGCAAACCTAACTGCTCTCATCATTCTTAACGCATCTTCAGAAAATCTGTCTTCTGCTTTACCAACAGCCTTAATAATCTTCTTTTCAAGATCATCTGAACCATTGTAAGGATCTATTAAATCCTTATTAAAAGCTATAGCGTTAACAGTAAAGTCTCTCCTAGAAAGATCTTGTTCTATTGTTTTAGCCCATTCTACTTTATCAGGATGTCTTTTATCAGTATATTTTTCTTCTGTCCTAAACGGAGTAATTTCAATACCATTAGGCAAGGTCACTGTACCAAAATCATTATTAGAAAAGCTTTTAGGAAATATTTTAGAAATCTCTTCAGGATTAGCATTAGTAGCAATATCCCAATCCTTAGGCTTTTTATCTTGCATCATATCACGAACACAGCCACCAACTAAAAAAGCTTGAAAGTTTTTCTTTTCCAATTTATCAATAATTTCCTTAATTTCTTTAGGTATTTTCATTATTTATATCTTATCCCATAAATTGATAAAACTCAACTTTTATGGTAAAACTATAATATGCCCCTGTGGTGTAACGGATAACATTTTTGTCTTCGGAACAAACGATGTGGGTTCGAATCCTACCAGGGGCACCATTGACCTCTTTTTGTTATTGAGCTAGAATTGACGTTGCATAGCATTCTACGGATTAATAGCTCTTTACTCGGGGCCGTGATAGCTTAAATAGGAAAAGTGCTTTCTCTATGAGAAAGAGATAGTGGGTTCGAATCCCACCGGCTCCAATCAAAAAACAGCTTAAAAGCTGTTTTTTTTATTTTTCGCACTTAACGCAGGTTCTTGCTTCTGGATGTATTTTTAATCTTTCTTCGGGAATGTTTTTATTACATTTTTCACATTTACCATACTTGCCTTTTTTAATCTTTTCCAAAGCCAAAGCAATGTTTTGGACTCTTAATTCTAAACTATGCTCTACTGGTAAAAGATTAGCATATTCTTCTACTTGATCTGCAGCATCCTCCAGAGCCTGGCTTCCAGTAGAACCATCTTTATTAGAAGGAAACCTGGTATCCCAATCTCCTTCTAATTTATGATCTTTTTTAGCAAATTTACTTAATTCCTTTTCTAAAGAATCTTTTTGCTTTTTTAACTCTTCTTCTAATTCTTTTAATGTTTTCTTATTCATAAAGCACCAAATAAGCTATTTAATTTATTTCTTGTATATTCATCAACTATACCAGTTGGCGCTTCTAGTCCTTGAGGAGCTAATATTTCAGATGCATATTTCTGCTGGAACTTTCTTACAGCATTTTGAGTCAAAGGGCCAAACCAACCCGTATAATATTGTTCTACATAAACACCGTCCTTAAACAACCAGAATTGAAGAAGTTTAACATCATCCCCAGTATCGCCATATTTTAAATCTCTAGTTAATTGTTTAACTGGAGGAGCAACGTTTAATCTTTTCAAAGCCTTATCCATGCTTGTCCAAGAACTAGAAACTATAAAATACTCGTTTGATACGAAATAACAAAAACCAAGATCTTCATTGGTAAAGGTTTGAACTCTGAAATTAGGCCCCTCATAAGTTACAGACACAGCGCTAGCATCTCTAAAATAAGATACAGCTGCTGCTCTATTCTTTCCCATTAATTCAAAGTAAATCTTATAATCATCTTCCATTGTTGCTTCTTGTGTTCTCAGGGCTGACTCTAAATTTATAGCATCAATAGGCTTAACTATAAAACCAATCCTATTGCCCCAAGGCTGAGAATACATAAATAAGGTCAAATCATCTTCTACTAGATCAAAGAAACCTGACGGAGTTCTTACTGATAAAGCCTGAAATAACTCTGTTAAACCAATAGCTCTATTATCTTTAACTATAATAATTCTCTTAAATTGATCATCTGGCTGCCATTCTTGTAATAATTGGGAAATTTGATTATAAATTTCTCCTAAACTGGAAATATAAATAGTTCTACTATCTCCAGCAACAATAAGAGATTCTGGGATATATATTCCTTGAGGGGGCCCTTCTTCTCCCCCGCCAGGCTCTTCTTCTGCAGGAGTTTCTTGCCCGCCTGGAGTTTCAGGAGGATTATTTCTTACTATAAAAAACCAATACCAGAAAGTAAATATTAAAGCTAAAGCAATAATAACTACTCCGACAATAACTAACCTAATCCATAATTTTTCACTACCAGTAGGTTTTTTAGCCACTACTCTTACAACTTCTTTGCCTGATTCAGTTGTTACTTTCTTATCCGCTTCTTTTTCAGATTTTTCAGGAATAAACGGCTTTTTATCATCAAGTCTTTGCAATAATTCTTCTCTCCTTTTCTCTTTAGAAGCTACTTCTTTTTCTTCTTTTTTCTTTTTCTCTTCTTCTCTTCTTCTCAGCTCTTCTTGTTTTTTCATTTCTTCCTGTTTCTTTTTATTTTCTTTTTCCTGCTGCTCTTCGCTTTGTTTTTCTTTTTTATCCAGACTAGCTCTTAAGGCCTCTATTCTTTTTCTAGCGTCTTCTATTCTTCTTTCTTTACTTCCCTCTGGAGCCGGTTCTTTCTCAATCTCTTCTTTAGGCTCTTCTTTTGCTTGTTTTTTAACAGGCTCTTGTTTTAATCTTGGTTTTGGCCTGCCTTCTAACTCTCTATTAATTTCTTCTATTCTGGAACTAATGCTGGTTTGTTTATTTATAGTTTCCTTTAATCTGTTCTCTGTTGATTTAAACTGATTGGCTATGTTTTCTTTTGCCTCTTCTAACTCCCATTTTCTTGATTCAGCTTGCCTTCTCTTTTCTTCTGCCTCCCATCTTTCTTTTTCTAATTCCCTTCTTATTTTTGAATCTTGGGTTGTTTTTTCTTCCCTTTCTATTTCTTTTTTCTTCTTTTCGATCTCTGCTTCTTTGGCTAGTGTAATGTCTAAATTTCTCCTTATCTCATTTGATTTAGCAACAATATTGTTTTTTTCTGTTTCTAAAGATTTTTTTAGAAGAACAATTTGCTCTAATTGTGAAGCCAATCCTATTTTTTCCAATTGAAGATCTATTTTACTTTCCTGTTCTTCAAACTTTTCGCTTCTAGCTATTAATTCCGATTCTTTAAAATCTAAATCATCAGTTAATTCATCCAGTTCTTCTATTTGAACATCTAACTCTTTCACTCTTTCATCCCAAGGCCATCTTTTTTCTTCTAAAATTCTTCTCTTTTCTTCTATCTTCCACCTTTCTTTTTCTATTCTTCTTCTGTCTTTAGAGGTTTGAGCAGCCATTTCTCTTTGCTCCAGCTTATCTTGAGCCTCCTCAATACTTCTTTCTTTATCAGCAATATACTGAAAACTGCTCTTAATTCTTTCTAATTTATTTAATAGATCTGTTTTCTTGAACTCTAAATCCTTTTTTTCTCCTTCTAAACCAAGGCTTTGCTGTCTGACAGCATCTTTTTCCTGTTCTAGAACAGCTCTTTGTTCTAAAAGAATTGTTCTTTCATCTTTTGTTCCTATAAAAGGTTCCACTAATTTTTCATCGACTCTAGGTCTTTTTCTAGCCTCTTCTAACATTTCTTGTCTTAATCTTTCTTCTTCTTGTCTAATAGCTTCTTCTTTCTTTTCTTCTTCTGCGGCTGCTTGCCTCTTTTTCTCTTCTTCTTCTTTTTGCTCACGAACTCTTTCTTCTTCTTGTTTTCTCATCCTTTCTTGTCTTTCCATTTCTTTGCTTCTTTTTTTTTCTTCTTCTTTTTCAAAATCTTCTTTTTCCTTCTCTTCAGCCACTTCTTCTAAAACCTTTCTCTTTCTTTCTCTTAAAAGCTCTTCTTCTTGTTTTTTAATTCTTGCTTCTTTTTGGTCTTTAATATCTTGCTCTATTTTAATTCTCTTTTCTGCTTCTTTCTTTTGTTCTTGTTTTGCTTTTAAAGCAATATCTTCCGGAGTTAATCCTTTGGCTTTTGCTTCAACCTCAAGACGGGCAATATCCTTCTTCATTGTTTTTATTGCCTTAGAATCAATTAAAAGCTCTTGTTTAGCCATGTTATTCTTTTTTGATTAATGATAAGTTTATTCTTCCTTGATCATCAACAGATATCACTTTTACGGAAACAGTGTCTCCGATTTTCACAACATCTTCTACTTTTTTAACCCTTGTTTTTGCTAATTTAGAAATATGGATTAAACCTTCTTGGCCTGGCAAAACTTCTACAAAAGCACCAAAGTCCATAATTTTTTTCACTGTACCTTTAAAAACCTCTCCCACAGCCACTTCTCTGGTAATATCTTTAATCCAATTTAAAGCTTTTTCAGCGCTCTCTTTATTTTCCGCAGTAATATATATTAATCCTGAATCTTCTATGTCTATCTGAGCTCCTGTTTTATCAATTATTTCGTTTATCACCTTGCCGCCAGGACCAATAACTTCTCTAATCTTGTCTGGATCTATATTAATTGCAAGAATTCTAGGAGCATAAACAGATAATTCTTTTCTAGGACTAGAGATTGTTTTTTCCATTACTTCTAATATCTCTAATCTGGCTTTTTTAGCCCTAGCTAAAGCCTCTTCTACAATCTTTCTGTTTATACCATCTATTTTAACATCCATTTGCAAAGCTGTAATCCCTTTTTTAGTTCCAGCTACTTTAAAATCCATATCTCCATGATGATCCTCTGGTCCTTGAATATCAGTCAATATCTTATAATCTTTGTCGTTTTTAGCCAAACCAATAGCAATTCCAGTAGCTAAGCTTTCTATTGGGACCCCAGCATCCATTAAGGCCAGCGAAGCTCCGGAGACTGAAGCCATAGAGCTTGATCCATTAGAAGATAATATTTCAGATACTATTCTAATAGTGTAAGGAAATTCATCTCCTTGGGGGATCAAAGGTTTTAAAGCTTTTTCAGCTAAAGCGCCGTGCCCTATTTCTCTTCTACCCGGGCCTCTTAAAGGACCTGTTTCTCCAGAAGAATAGGGAGGGAAGTTATAATGATGCATAAACTTTTTAAAACCTACCTCTTCCATACCTTCTATTAACTGCTGGTCTCCAGGAGAGCCTAATGTTAAAATAGACAAAGCCTTAGTTTGTCCTCTAGAAAACAAACCAGTTCCATGAGCCCGAGGAAGAACTCCTACTTGAGCAGTTATCTTCCTAACTTCATCTAATTCACGACCATCAACCCTTTTATTATATTTTAAAATATTTTCATGAATTAATCTATCCACATGTTCGTCTAATAAAGGCAAGGCATCTTGATCTTTAAATTTCTCAATTAAGTCTTTCTTGATTTTATCAAACTCTTCTTGCCTTTTCTCTTTGGTTTTTTCAAATAAAGATTTCTCCAGCTTATCTTCCAAAAAATCCGCTACTTGTTTTTCTAGCTCTTCATCTTTTTCTTTTTCAATAACTACTTTTTCTTTACCAATCTTTTTTTGAATATCTAATTGGAACTCAATTAATTTCCTAATATATTTTTCAGCAAAGTCTAAAGCTTCTAAAATAGCTTTTTCGTCTACTTGATGAAAACCTCCTTCAATCATATTGATTAAAAGATCTTTATTATCTAGCAGGCCGGAAAAAATAATATCTAAATCATTGCCCTCTTTAATTTCGTAACTTGGGTTAAGCAAAAACTTATTATCCTTCCGACAAACCCTAAGAGCTCCTAAGGGTCCTTGCCAAGGAATATCAGATATAGACAAGGCAATAGAACTAGCTAATAAAGCTAAGGCATCTGGATCATTTTCGCCGTCCCAAGAAAGAATAGTAGCAATAACCTGAACCTCTCTAGCCATTCCTTTAGGAAATCTTGGGCGGATAGATCTGTCAATCAGCCTAGCATTACAAATAGCCTCATCAGAAGGCCTGCTTTCTCTTTTAATGTAACGAGGGCCTTTAATTTTCCCAGCTGCATAATACTTTTCCTGATATTCTACAGTTAAAGGAAAAAAACCGAGATCTTCCCGGTCTTCTTTACTCATTACAGCTGTAGCTAAAACAACCGTGTCCCCACAGCGAGCCAAAACACTTCCATTAGCTTGTTCGGCTAAACTATTAACTTCTACCTCTATTGTTTTACTGTCTAATTTTAAAGTAAACTTATTCATTTTTTTATCAAGAATTTCTTCGGAGATATCCCTAGATCAATAAACTCATCTGCTATTTCTTTTAATCTAGAAGAAGATGATTTGTCAAAGGCTATAACTTCTACTCTTTTGCCTTGATTTTTCAAATATTCAACTAAAGATATAAAATCTCCGTCTCCAGAAACAATAACTAAGATATCAACGCTAGGAGCTATTCTTATAGCATCTATTACTAATCCTACGTCCCAGTCAGCTTTCTTTTGTCCTCCATAAAATTCCTGTAGTTCTTTTATTCTTGTTTCAATGCCCAACTTAACTAAGGCGTCAAAAAAGGGCTTTTCTTCTCCTGTTTTAGTGCTAACTACATAAGCAAACACTCTAATTAAGCTTCTTCCGCTAATAGCTAACTTTAAAATCTCTCGGAAATTAACCCGGGCGTTATAGAGATTTTTTGCAGAGTGATAAAGGTTTTGAACATCTATTAAAACCCCTACTCTCTGCCCACTATGTTTAATAACCATAATTTACTTCTTTAATCCTACTTCCTTCACTATCTTATTATATCTCTTTCCGTCTTCTTTTTTAAGGTGTTTTAAAAATTTTCTCCTATTAGAGACCATCTTTAAAAGACCTCTTTTAGAGTGAAGGTCTTTGGGATGTTTTTTAAGATGAGCAAGCAATAAATCAATTTCTTTTGATAATAAAGCGATCTGAACTTCGTCAGACCCTGTATCAGCATCATGTAACTTATGCTTGTCTATTATTTTTATTTTTTCTTCTGTTTTTAACATAGCTTTAAGTGCCTCGCATAGGACTTGAACCTATAACCTTGGGCTTAAGAGGCCCCTGCTCTGCCGATTGAGCTAGCGAGGCTAATTACAAATAATAGTATGCCAAGTGCCTGAAAAACCAAGAATTTCTAAGAATAAATTAATTATTACCCAAGATCCGTAAGCAATAACCATTCCTATAGCTACGGCAACAAACAATTTCTTTGCCTGACTAATTAATTCTGGCCCTCCTCTGCCAGTTCCTCCGACTATATACATAAACCCTCCTATAGCTATTATTAGGGCTGCTAAAGGAGGAATTACCATAAATAATATAAACTGGTAAACCCTTCTCAACATCTCAAAAAAATGACAAAGGGTACAACGGGGCAAAGGACCGTTATCTGTAAGACCACAAGGAACTAAAGGCAAATAATCTTGAGCAAAAACTATAACTGGTATAAATAATAAAGATATAATAAATATCTTTTTCATTATTCTAATAATAACAAATATTTAAAAAAAAGTAAATAAAAAGACTAAGCTTAAAACTTAATCAATTGTAAGAACCTTTATTTAGCAAAAGGGTTCTTAGCTCCAATAACACTAAAGTGAACATGACAACCAGTTGATATTCCTGCCCCTTTAGTGCCTGGCTTGCCTCCTTCTAAAGCAATAATCTCTCCTTGAGAAACCTGCTGGCCAGGAACAACTAAACTGGTAGAAATGTGGCCATACCCAGTAACAACGCCGTTAGGATGAAGTATCTTAATAGTATTTCCTGCCCCATAGTTCCAACCATAAGAAACTCTTTGAACTGTTCCTCCAGCAGCTGCTAAAACAGGGTCTCCGCAATCACTGGCAAAATCAATAGCATTATACCAATGCAATCCTTGAGTAATTTTGTATTTAGCTAAAGGAGCAATAAAATAACTTGATCCTATTGGAACATTAGCATAAGAACTTACAATCTTAGGCTTTTCTCCATTAGGAATAACCAGCATGTCTCCTATAAAGATATCTCCTTCGCTAGAAAGATTATTATAAGATATTATATCTGATATTTTAGCTTTATGTTTTTCCGCAATCTCGCTTAAAGTATCTCCGTTCTTAACATTATAGATAACACCTGTTATAGGAAGAATAACTAATTTCTGGCCTATTTTAAGAACTGATTTAGAAGTTAAATCATTAGCCCAAAGAATAGTATTTAAAGAAACGCCATATTGTTCTGTCAAAGAAGACAAAGTATCTCCTGGCTCTATAACATGTTCTATTATCTCGTTTCTAGTTTCCTGTTCATCTCCTAATCCTCCCAATAAAGCGCCTAAAGTCTCTGAGTCAATAGAGGCTGGAGGAGAAACGCTGATAACACTGTTTTTTTCTATTAAACTTAAATTAGGAGAATCTCTTAAAATATTATTTAAAGGCTCTACAAATAAATCATTAGTAGCTTGAGAAGCAGAAGCTAAAAAAGATCCCTTTAAGGAATCTGTATTAAATATTAGGCCTGTCAAAAGAACTAGAGCAAAAATAACAAAATAAGCCTTTTTCAGCTTAACTGACATCAAAATAAAGGATAGTGCTTTCAAAGAAGATTGTATGAATTTAAATCTATGAATAATAAAGTCTCCTTTATGTTATCTTTAATTTTACCCTGTTAAAAACACGCGGTCAATAGTTTTTTCCACAAGTATGCTATGATTGAATAATGACTATCAAACCTCTTAAAAAACTAGGACAACACTTTTTAATTGACAAACAAGTTGTTAAGAAGCTTATTAGCACAGCCAATATAAAAAAGCAAGATACCATTTTAGAAATAGGTCCTGGCAAGGGAATTCTTACTGAAGAGTTAAATAAAAAAGCCAGGGTTATTGCCATAGAAAAAGACACTAGATTAGCAGAATTGCTAAAAGATAAATTTAATGTATTAAATCAAGATATTTTAAAATATACTCCAGATTTTAAAAATTATAAAATAGTATCTAATCTGCCTTTTTATATTGCTGCTCCGGTTATTAGAAAGTTTTTAGAAATCAATAATCCTCCCCGGGAAATGGTTCTAATAGTACAAAAGGAAGTAGCCCAAAGAATATGCGCTAAACCTCCTGATATGAGCATCTTAGCTGTTTCTGTCCAAATCTACGCTAAAACAGAAATAATATCATATATAGGAAAAGAGTCTTTTTCTCCTAAGCCCAAAGTAGATTGCGCTATAATTAAAATAACTCCCTATAATAAAAAAATAAAAGATCATTTCTTTAAAGTAGTTAAAGTAGGATTTTCTCATCCTAGAAAAAAACTAATAAATAATCTCTCTAGCATTGCTAAAAAACAAAACTTATTAAAGATATTTGATAAATTAAAACTTGATACCAATATACGGGCAGAAAGATTAAACCTTGACGATTGGATTGCTTTATCAAAAATGGTATAATATTTTAATGGTGTGGAAAACTAAAAACTTCATACTAAGTAAAAGCATATTTTTGCTTGCTTTTCTTTTTTTAACTCTACCTAAAATAGTTTTTGCCGGAGCTATCCAAGACCTAGCCGCCTGGATAGCCACCTGGCCTCTTTATTTTCTTGTTCAATTAGCAGTAAAAGTAGCTATTTTTTTTACTAGGTTTTGTGGAATATTCTTAACTTGGGTTTTAAGCCCTGGCTTTATCAGCTATTCTTATACTAGACCAGGAGATGCTGCTCCAGACAATCCTGTTATTCAAACCGGACTAGAAGTAACAGCCGGATTTGCTAATATGATACTGGTTTTAGTTCTAGTTTATATTGCTATAGCTATAATGCTTCAATTAGCCGGCAGAGACACAAAAAAGCTTTTAGTTACTTTCTTGATAGTTGCTCTTCTAGTGAATTTTAGCACGATTATTTGTGGAGTAATTGTAGATACTGCTAATATTATAATGAATTTCTTTACCAGAGACTTGAGCGCTGATGCTTTTAGTGAAAATTTAGGAAGCAGAGTTGCTGCTCTTAATTTTGAATTTAACGCAGATGTAGATACCACAGCTAGACTGCAAATAATAGCCCAATTAGCTATATTGGTACCATTTATCCTTATTCTGGGATTTATAATGATAATTCTTGCTTTTATTTTTATTTTTAGATACATAGCTATCTGGATTCTAGTAATACTTTCTCCTATAGCTTTTGTGCTATATATAGCCCCGGCTACTAGAAGATATTTTCAAGAATGGTGGAGCCAATTTATTGGCTGGTCTTTTATCGGAGCAACCTGCGGTTTTTTCCTTTATTTGGCTCTTTATCTGGTTATGAGGCTTGAAACAAATACCACAGATGTTGTCAGCCCTGTTACTATTCAGAACGCTGAAGGCGCTTTTAACGCTATTCTTCCTTTCTTTGTAGCAGTAGCTTTCTTAGCGTTAGGATTAGTCTTTGGGCTTAAAACATCAGCCATGGGAGCTAATAGTGTTATTAGATTAGCTAAATCAACCCAAAAGAAACAAGTCCAAGGGGCGGAAAAGGCTACTAAATGGGTAGGTAAAAAAGCTGCTAAAGGAGCTGGGTCATATGCTGAAGAAAAAAGCAGAATCAAAGAAAGAATTGCTCCAACTGTAAGTAAAATAGAAAAAACACCTGTTATTAGATGGTTTATGCCTGAGGGGCTAAAGAAATATGCAGAACACTCTCCTTCTATCCAAAAAGGACAAAACGAAGCTAAAGACTATTCTTCTGGGACTAATATGGATGATGTTATGAGCGGAAAAGTCGTAGGGAGCAGAGCTGCTGGAAGAGTATTAGAAACAATTGACAGGGGTGATGCTGAAGATATTTTTAAGGCTGGCAGAAGAAAATTTGGCGCAAATCTTACAGATGAACAACTTTTACAACATGATAAATTTAGACAAATTATGGGAAGAAACCTCACGCTTGCTAAAATGGCAGGAAAACATAGCAAAATACTAAGAAGCGATCCTAGGCTTGCAGCGTTAACAATTGACAAAAATGATCCAAATAGAATACAAAAAGAAAAAGAGGCTGTTAAAGAAGCTGCTAGGGAATCTAGGGGCAGTCATATTCAAAAGATGGAGCCTGAGACAATTCACAAAGATCATGGAGGATTACCAGTTACAGAAGCATTTATGGAAAGAGGGCGAGACCCATTCGAAAATATTGCTAGAAGCGTAAAAAGAGGAATCCCAACTGTCCAGGATTCCATTGACAAGCTATTTTCCAATTATATAGATAATGTATTGAGTAAAACGAATAGCAGCCTTGCTAATAAAGCGAGATCTGGTAATGCAGGCGCTACGAAAAAAGCTTGGGGAGAATACCATAAACACTTTAAAGCTCAAAACAATGAAGAAGGCTACTTTGTTGCCTTGGGTAGCCAAAGGTTTAGAGATTTAGGATACAGGGAAGGGAAATATGTAGCGCCGTCAACACCTCGGCCATCATCACCAAGCCCAGGAAGCGCAAGTATGGGGAGCGCTCCTCCGAATCCTAGTCCAAAACCAAGAGGAAGAGGGAATAATCCTCCTAGGCAGCCAAAAGGCAGGGGCAATAAAAAGGGTAATACAAAAAGGAGTTAATAATATTAACTCCTTTTTCTTAAATTATAGTGTTTCTTAATCTGACTCTTCTATCTCTTGCTTCTGGTTTTGCTTAACTGGTTTTTTATCTTTTATGTTTTTATTCTTGCCTTTTGGCATTCTCAATATACCAGCAAACAATTCCATTAAATCATTCTTCAATCCGTCGCCACTCGAAGCATCGATTTTTACCCAACTACCGCTTTCAGCTGCTATTTTCTTTTCAAAAAGATCTAAGCAATATTTTTCATAATCTTTTTTAAGAGAACTGCTTGTATCTGAAAGAATTTTATCTTTCATTTCTCCATAACTGAAACCGTTAATCTCTGCCATCATATTAATAACAGTATGCGATAGCTCTGCCGCTATCCTCCTTGCTTCTGTTTTCCCTAAAAACTCTTTGAGTGTAGATTCGCGGTATTGTTCACCGGGATTAATATCTGTAATCTCTATTGCTCTTACCTCTATACCGTAATTTCCTCTACATTCTTCTACAAGAAAGCTTTTTAATTTTTCTTTAATCACATCTGCTAAATCTTTGTCCTCTGAAATCCACTTATCATAAGTATTCTCGGTAAAAGCGTTTCTAACAGCCGCCCGAATTCTATTCATAATAGTCTCTAGCCAGTTTTGGACATTAAATAAAGCCTTAAAAGGGTTTATAACTCTCATAGTTACTACAAATTTAATATTTGTAGGCAACATAGCCTTATCTTCTGCCCTTTCTATTTCTCCCAAATAAACATCTTGTTTAAGAAGAATATAATCTAGTACTTCTGGCTCATGATATTCCACGTCTCCGTTTTGCTTCATGTTTGTCCAAGAAAAATTATAAAAGTAGATATCGTCAAGAGGGAAAAGCCCATAAAAATACAATCCTCCAAACCAGCGTTTTTTAGGTTCCTTTTCAACAATGTCCCAAGGATCATTATCGCTAAAACTATCCTTGTTGCTAGGAGTCACAAGAATATGGTCTTTCCAGTTAATTATTATTTTTTTAAATTGATCACTTCTAATAACTACCTTAGCCCTACCTTCTGGGACGAAAGTAAAGAAAATATTATTAGGAGCCCACCAGAAATAAACCATCAAAAAAGCTAATAACAGTGAGATTGATAATTCAATAACAAACAGAGAAATCAACAATACTTGTTTTCTTGCTTGAAAAAAGCTTTCTGGCATTAAGAAATAAAAAGCAAACACTAGGGCAATAAACCCTATGAATATCAATAATCTTCTTAGATTAGAGGGGGTTGTAGCTACCAGGAAAATCGCCACCACAAATATTGCGGCTAAAATTATTAGTTCTATACTAATTTCTGTTTTTTCTAATGACAAAAAAGTTGGAATTACCATAGCTGCACCTATGATAATCTCTAGAACAACTGAGCCCAATATAATATGGCCTCGACTCCAATAAAACCTTTTCCTAGTTTCTTGGTTAGTTGGTTTTTTAAAAACCAATCTCCATAGCCCTTTTGTCACCCTCCAAGCATATTTAATAGTAATTACCAAAATAATGAGCGAAAAAATCCAAACAATAAACGGGTTCTCTTTCAAAAGTTCGTATATCTTTTCTTCCATTTTTCTATCCTTTCCAATGAATGGTTTTTAAAGTTCTTGTTCTATCAAGAAACACTTCTCGATACCATAATAATATCATTTTTCTATATTTTTGTCAATACAAAACCCGACTAAGTAATAATCGGGTTTTAAATAATCTTTTTAATTGCCCTTAATAGGCATTACTACATAAAGATATGTTTCGTCTCCCACCGATTTAATAACCCCTGGCCCAGAATCTCCGTTAAGCTCTAGTATTATTTCTGAACTTTTAATAGTCATTAATCCATCTAATAAAAATCTATGATTAAATGATATCTGGATAGGATCTCCTTTAATCTTGGCTAATATAGAAGATTCGTGTTTTCCCACCTCGGAGCTCTCGCTAAATATATTAATTTTATTCTTTTTGGAATCAATCTTAAATTTAATTTCGTTAATCTTCCCGCTAAACAAACTAGCTGTTTTAACCTGGTTTAAAAAGTCATTCTTATTTAATATGGCTTGGGTAGTATATTTTTTAGGAATAATCTCTTGATAATTAGGGTACTCTCCCTCTATTAATCTAGACACAACCTGAATTTCAGGATGGGGGGTTTCCTCCATATAACACTCAAACATTATCTGGTTAGAAGAGAAATATATTCTAAGATCTCCTTTTTTCTCTCCGAAAATATTAACTATTTCTTTAACTGTTTTTTGAGGAAGAATTAAAGAATAATCCTTTTCTAAAGATGTTTTAGATTTTAGAAAAACCTTCTTTTCTCCTAATCTAAAGCTATCAGTAGCCGCAATAGTAATTAGGTTTTTCTGAAACAAAAAATAAACCCCTGATATTTCCGGCCTAGTGGCAGAGGGCACAGCAATGTCTACCACCTGTATTAGGTTTTGGCAAAAAGAATCGCTGTTAATTGTGATAGACTCTCCTTCTGTTATTTTAGGAATAATAGGAAATTCTTCAGCGCTTAATCCTTTTACTTGAGTATTATAATTATCACATTCTATAATTAAATTATTTCCTTTACTTTCTAAGGATACATTTTTATCAGGGAGTAAATTAATAAAATTAAACAATAATTTAGCTGGGATGGTTAACTCTCCCTCTTTTTCTATCTTGCCTAAAACCCACCAATTAACCCCTATCTCTAAATCAGTAGCTGATAAATTAAGAAAATTCTTTTTAGCGCTAATTAATATATTATTTAAAATAGGTAAGGTTAAAGATTTTGAAGAAATCTTTTCAACAATATTTAATCCTTTTTTAAGTTTTTCTTGAGGAATTAATAATTTCATATAATAAATATTTATTTATTGTTATTATTGTTTCTGTTAATAAATCTAATTTTAAACTTGTTTGTTATGGTGATAATTTGTATAAAAATATTGTAAGAAACTTGTTTTATAATTGTTGATTATTTTAAGAAGATTTTTATGCAAATTATTTTATATTTTCATCAACATAATTATCAACAATTTATCAACTGATAAATATTCTTTCTTTTATTAAACCAACCTCTTCTTCTAGTTTTTTATCTTTTTGTATTTCTTTTAATATTTTTTTATAAGAATGAATAGCCGTGGTATGATCTTTGCCGTTGAATTTTCTGCCAATAAAAGGAAAAGATCCTTTTAGTTCTTCTCTTAGTAAATACATGGCTATTTGTCTTGGTTTGACTATTTCTTTTTTTCTAGAAGCTGTTAAAAGATCTTTCTCTTTTAAATCATAAAACTCAGCCACTCCCTGGATTACCCTTTTAGGGGTTACTACAGACTTAGAAGAAGCTATAATGTTTTTAAATAACTTTTTTACTGTTTCGATATCAGGCTTTTGGTTGTTTAGTTTTTGATGAATAGCTAATCTGTTTAAAGCTCCTTCTAGTTCCCTGA
>Ga0272442_10005031_pt1 | contig 17829 bp, 15 predicted proteins | sample SSMForm2O_FD_200262 | JGI IMG/M metagenome (GOLD analysis project Ga0272442, IMG submission 200262) | Marine sediment archaeal communities from Little Sippewissett salt marsh, Falmouth, MA, United States - SSM-Form-2O | ecosystem: Environmental > Aquatic > Marine > Wetlands > Sediment ... | reverse complement strand
TGAGCAGAGGTATTGTTCTGATGTCACTCAGGTAGAGTTCCAGAGAATTTTTTGCAGGGGCCTGTGTGATTTCTTTGCTATCAGCAGACGCAACAAGGCGGATGGTGTATTTGCTCATTTTTAACCTTTTTGTTGGTGCATATCTCTTTACCGTTATGTACACATGATAAATAAAACGATCTTAAAACTAGCGGGATCGTTTTCCTTCTGAATACCTCGCATTTTAGTTGAAGTTTAACGCTCGGTATTAACTGAACGCGCCCTCCCATTGCCGACAAACCGGGCCTTACAGTCGCTCACCATATGGCAAACAATCGCTGGAACCAGCACACCCTCTTTCCCAACTGTTTCATCGCTGACTGTTTCAATCATTTCGTATAGTGTTGTCAAGATTCCCTGACACGATGAAGAGTCTTTAACACCGTCTGCGTCTATTACCTTCATTGGGTGCCTATATTAAATTCACACCTTGTCCTCGTATTTATGTGAGGAGTTTTATTACATGGGGGCTGCGTGCACGACCCGGGTATATCAGTAAAATGTCCATGCCATCAGCCTCCTTTTCCTGTTGTCGGCAAAACACACAAAACCATTCTGCCCGCAATGCATCAGGGCACAATTCCTTCAGGCACCGGTAATCCCTCCGGTGCAACAGTGCTTTGGTCGATTTCATCGAGCACTTTTTGTACCTTCTTGCGTATCGTAATTGTACAGAGCGCGATTATGATAAATGTTGCCGCCAGACAGATGCCGGTAATTACCAGGCCGGCTTTTGCAAGGATGAGTATGAGCAGCAAGGAAACAACCGTAGAATAGATCGTTTTGATAACTTTCGGCCTTCTCCAAAGGTACATTGCAGAGTGCCCCAGCAGTACGGAGCGGTCTTGCGATACAAGCGTCCTGAAGCAAATCCTGAGCATAATGAAGGTTGGAATTGCAAAACAAATAAACCAGAGTGCCCAGCCATAAATATGCTTTATTCCAGCCAGTTCCGGAGAACCGATGCTGATCAGAAACCCCATGAGGAAAAGCAGCATCAGCAGCATGAGAAAGTTTACATACTCGCGCTGGTATTTATAATTACTGGCCTGCCAGACTTTTTTAATCTCTTCTTCGGCTTTTGCCGACACATGCATGGTTTTTAGAAGAGCATTTTCTTTCTTTGATAATTTATTCATCATACACCTCTTTTTTTTATAGTGACTAATTACATCCGCGGCTCCTGCATCCGAGCAGATTTTTCGCCCGAATGTACTCTCGATACTCTGCCATGAGCATTACATTCGTCAGCAGAACATCCATAAATGCTCAAAAATACCGGGGGCAGGGTGTCTTGGCCTCAGTTTCAAAATTCCTCTCAAATCCCAAAGCTGACCCCTGTTGCTTTGGCGGCAGTTACTATATCAAGCTCAGGGGTCACTTTCTTTAACTGCCTTACCGCATCTTCAATCGGCACTGATTCAATCCTGGTATTATGAAGGCACACCATCCTGCCGAACCCACCATCCGCAAGCAGGCCTACAGCGCCGGCGCCAAAGCGGGTTGCCAGCACCCTGTCAAAAGCGCTTGGAGATCCTCCGCGCTGTATGTGTCCGAGCACTGTATCGCGTGCTTCTATAGAAATCTCAGAGGCAATTTTATCTGCCAGCATTTTACCTATACCGCCGAGCCTGACGGTATCAGGGCTGTTTTTCACAATTCTCTTAACCATGATATCTCCACCTTCCGACTTGGCTCCTTCGGCGACCACAACAATGCTGTGTCTCCTGCCCAGACCGATACGATCCTTGATCACGCGACAGATTTCATCAAGCCGGAAAGGGATTTCCGGGATAAGTATTATGTCGGCACCGCTCGCAATACCCGCATTCAGAGCTATCCATCCCGCATATCTTCCCATTACCTCAACGACCATGACGCGGTGATGGCTCTCACCGGTTGTTCGGATTTTATCGATCGCCTCGGTTGCCGTGTTAACCGCCGTGTCAAAACCAAACGTGATGTCGGTTGCCCCAATGTCATTGTCAATGGTCTTTGGAACTCCCACTAGTGGGATCCCCATCGTGTGCATTTTTGCAGCAATTGAGAGCGTTCCATCACCTCCGATAATAATAAGAGCATCCAGCTCAAGTTCCTTCAGTTTATCAGTCAGCTGTGATGACCGATCCTCAGAAACAACTTTTTTTTTGATGCACGTACGGTAATCGAACGGATTTGCCCTGTTGGAAGCCCCAAGGATGGTACCACCCTTGTCGATGATATCTTTGACATCATCAAATACCAGCGACCTGGTTTTTCCATCACCAACCAACCCCTCAAACCCGTCCTCGATACCGACAGCCTTCCAGCCATTCTGGATGAGGGCCGTCTTAACCGCGGCGCGAATAACCGCATTGAGTCCCGGACAATCGCCGCCCCCGGTTAGAATGCCTATTTGATTTATTCTGTCAGGTGAAATCATATTGCTGATGTACTATCGTTTAAAAATGTTATGTCATAAGATAGGTTACTATAAACCAGCCATCGGCTTCCCCACCCCTTTTTATCTTCAGGCATTCTCCTTCTCCATCATCTTCATAAATGGCCTGATAAGATCTATGGGAAGTGGGAATATGGTCGTCGAATTCTTTTCAGCGGCAACCTCGGTAAGGGTTTGGAGATATCTGAGCTGCAGCGACACCGGGTTTGACATTATATTAGCCGCTTGTGAAAGCTTTTCCGCCGCCTGGGCTTCACCTTCCGCATGGATGATCTTTGCCCGGCGCTCGCGCTCGGCCTCAGCCTGCTTTGCCATGGCCCGCTTCATTTCATCGGGGAGATCAATGTGCTTTAGCTCTACATTAGCAACCTTTATGCCCCAGGGGTCAGTCTGTCGATCAAGGATCTCCTGACATTTTATATTCAACTTTTCTCTTTCCGCCAGCAGCTCATCAAGATCGGCTCCGCCGCAGATGCTCCGAAGCGTTGTCTGGGCCAGCTGTGATGTTGCATACAAAAAATCTTCGACTTCAACAATTGCCTTATCGGGCTCAACCACCCTGAAGTAGACAACCGCATTGACCTTCACCGAGACATTGTCCCGGGTGATGACATCCTGGGCCGGGACATCCAGAACAACAAGCCTCAGGCTTACCTTTCGCATCTTGTCAATCACCGGTATCAATAAAATCAAACCCGGCCCCTTCCCGCCGACAAGGCGTCCCAGCCTGAAAATTACACCGCGCTCGTATTCGTTTAATATTTTTATTGCTGCTGAAAGAAACATAACGATCAGCACTACCGCAACAACTATTGGAACAGTCATGAGTCTTCTCCTTTGTTGTTTTTAATAATCATCCATGCCCTCGGGGTACATGGGCGGCGATTTCTCCTTTTTCGGCTTTTCCGCAACCATGGCTTCCGTGGTAATAAGCAGCGATGCCACGCTTGCGGCATTCTGCAAAGCACACCGGACGACCTTCTTGGGGTCAATCACACCGGCCTGCACCAGGTCTTCATATTTTTCCGCCTGGGCGTTGAACCCGAAACCGCCTTTTCCTTCCTTCACTTTTTCAATCACGATCGATCCGTCATAGCCGCCGTTCTGTGCTATCCAGCGCAGGGGCTCAACCACGGCCTTCTTGACAATATTGACGCCCAGCTGCTGCTCGGGGTCGTCAATCTTGAGCTTTGCAAGCTCGGGCAGACACCGCACCAGTGCAACGCCGCCGCCCGCAACGACTCCCTCCTCCACGGCCGCCCGGGTAGCGTGCAGGGCATCCTCGACGCGGGCTTTCTTTTCTTTCATCTCGATCTCGGTCGCAGCACCCACATTGATTACCGCCACACCGCCCACCAGCTTTGCCAGGCGCTCCTGCAGCTGCTCCCGGTCATAGTCCGAGGTGGTCTCTTCGACCTGCACCCGGAGCTGCTTCACGCGCGCTTCGATGTCCTCTTTTTTTCCGGCTCCTTCGACAAGGGTGGTTGTGTCCTTGTCGATGTTTACCCTTTTGGCCCGGCCAAGATCCTCAAACTCGATGCTTTCCAACTTGATTCCCAGATCCTCTGCGATCATTTTCCCACCGGTCAGCACGGCAATGTCCTCAAGCATGGCTTTTCGCCGGTCTCCAAACCCGGGGGCTTTGACCGCAGCCACCTTCAGCGTCCCCCTGAGCTTGTTCACCACCAGGGTAGCCAGGGCCTCACCTTCAACATCTTCTGCTATGATGAGGAAGGGACTGCCGCTCTGGGCAACCTTTTCAAGGATGGGCAACAAATCCTTCATGCTGCTGATCTTCTTTTCATGAATAAGGATATGGCAGTCCTCCATAATCACCTCCATGCTTTGCGGATCGGTCACAAAGTAAGGGGAGAGGTAGCCCCGGTCAAACTGCATCCCTTCCACCACATCGAGGGTTGTTTCCATGGTTTTTGCCTCTTCAACCATAATGACGCCCTCCTTGCCGACCCTGTCCATAGCATCCGACAGAATCTCACCGATAGTGGCGTCATTATTGGCTGAAATGCTTCCAACCTGTGTGATTTCCTTGCGGTCCTTTACCGGCATGCTCTGCTTTTCAAGCTGCTCCATGGCCACGGCCACCGCCCTGTCGATTCCCCGCTTCAGCTCCATGGGGTTGTTGCCCGCCGCACTCAGCTTGATACCTTCGGTGTAGATCGCCTGGGCGAGCACGGTTGCTGTTGTGGTGCCGTCGCCGGCAACATCGCTTGTTTTGCTGGCAACCTCTTTGACCATTTGGGCGCCCATGTTCTCAAATCTGTCTTTCAGCTCTATCTCTTTTGCCACGGTGACCCCGTCTTTGGTTACCAGCGGGGCGCCGTAGCTCTTCTCGATCATTACGTTACGTCCCCTTGGACCAAGGGTCACCCGTACCGAATTGGCAAGGGTATTGACACCTTTCAGGATCGCCTGCTGTCCTTCTTTGAATCTGATTTCTTTTGCCATTGTCATCTCCTCCTTATTAAACCTGAATAATGCCCAGAATGTCGTCCTCGCGCATGATCAGATAATCTTCTGTGTCGATTTTGACTTCCGTGCCCGCATATTTACTGAAAAGAACCTTGTCGCCCTTTTTTACGTCAAGAGCCTGCCGGGCACCGCTGTCCAGCATTTTGCCCTTGCCGGCGGCAATTACTTTTCCCTGCATTGGTTTTTCCTTAGCCGTATCCGGGATGATAATGCCGCCTTTTGTTTGGGCATCCTCTTCAATTCTTTTGACCAGTATCCGATCCTGTAAAGGTTTTAACTTCATGGAATTTCCTCCTCACATAAAAAATGTGTTTTCTGCATGTTTTGCTCCTGATACGACTCTACAGACTTCCGGGCAGTAGAATCTTTCGCAGGGCCAGCTTCTTTACAATGCTGTCTGTATGGCGTTGCACTGCACCGGGACTGATCTTAAGCTTGCCTGCAATGTCCCCTGCGCTGATCCCTTCCCCGGCAAGTTCGATAATTTTGTGTTCAAGTCCGGTTAGCTTCACGGCCTTCTCATCCAGCCGCACCGTTCCGCATCGTGCGGCATGTTCGACAATCCGGCAAAAAAGCGACCCGGGGAGCTGGTTCGGGAGAACGCGTGCGCCGCCTGCAACGTTCCGTATTGTTTCGAGGAACTCCTCAAGGGTTGCGTCCTTATTGATAAACCCGACAGCACCCGCCTTTGCAAAATCCTCAATTTCCTCCTTCAGTGGAAATAAATCCATAACGATAATTACGTGCCCGGAAGTTCCCCCGCTCAGCTTTTCGGTCAGGCGCAGGCTGTTTTGACCGGGCAGGCTCACATCCAGCAGAACCACGCCGTTTTTGCATTCAGAAAGCGAGGATTCAAGATGCTCAAAGTCTGCCACCGCTTTTATTACCTTGATATCAGGCTGCCGGCTGAGCAGGGATTCAATGCCGTTTCGCAAAAACGGGTTGTCCTCTATGAGCAGCACTTTGATTTTATTCACTACCTCACCTCAGCACGGCCCCATGCCCGGTTTTACTTTTGGTCGCGGCAGTTACCGCTCAGAAGCCCTGCATCCTGAAACAGTTTTATAAATGCACCAATCATGAAAAGGACCAGGAACAGCATCATGAACCACGGAGATGTTCCCAGCCAGCGGTCAATATAGCTGCCCAGAAAATATCCCACCAAAATAGAGGCACCCATCATCAGGCCAAAGCTCCCCATGCGCGATACCGACCGTATTGAGCTGATGAGGTTGCTTTGGCCATTTCCCTCGGGTGCATTAATATGCCTGACAATTATTCTTTTCACTGGCTGCGCGCTTTTAAAAATAATCGTTTTTTAAGGGTACATAGGTTGAAATTTATCATTTAGGATTTTTCAGCCATCACCGCCCTCGCGGTAATCAGCAGCGATACGGCTTCGACTCAATGCAGCACCTTACGCAATGTTCAGTTAAAGTATAGGGGGAATCTTTCGAGAATGTAATCGACCAAAAGAATGAAAAAAGAGTTAGCTATTTTGAGGGGTACTTTTTTGCCGGAGGGGGGCGGGAAAAGAGGTGCGCCGCGCCTTACCCGGATCAGGCGGTAATCTCCGATAAGCGGCATGCGGCAGAAATTGTCAGTCTGTGGACTTGCTGCCCGGATCTTTTTGGCTGTGGGAATAGGCGGCTATCTGCAGACGGGAGTGCAGAGCAAGCTTTTCCAGGATGTTGTGCACATGGCTCTTGACGGTATATGTGGCGAGGTTCAGCTTTTGGGCGATTTCCTTGTTGCTCATGCCCTGTGCAATCAACGCAATTATTTCCTGTTCGCGCCTGGTCATCTTGACCGCTTTTTTTAACGGCGGCAGTTTGCCGGCCTTGACAACATTGTCGACTATCTGGGAAAAAAGGGAGTTTGTCAGGGGATCGGGGAGCACTTTTTCTCCTTTCGCCACCGCCCGTATGGTCATAATAAAATCATCAAGGGTTGCGTTGCTCAAAACAAAACCGCTGACCCCTGCCTGCACGAACTCCATAACGTCTGTTTGACCTGGCATCAGGTCCATTACGACCAACCCGGATTCCGGAGATTCCTTCTTGATCTTTTTAATCACCTGCAGGCAGCCTTGTTTTTGCAGCCCCCGGTTCATTAGAACCACCTGTGGCTTCACCTGCCGAACCTCGGGTGCCGCCCTGGAAGACCCGGTAGCGGCCAGTACTTTTACACCATCGATCTCTTTCAGCATGGCAACCAGACCTTCGCGCAGAACACGATTGTCCTCTATGATGACGAGTTTGATTTGCTTCATCTTTAATGCTTCATTTTAGAATTTCAAATTAAGACGCACGTTGCAAAACATCATAACCAGGCTATCCATATCCGCCTCATGAACGCATATTTTTACAGTGAACGATATAGCACAAAAGCTCTAATTTGTCGATTGTTAGTATGCAAAGCTTCTCAATATGTAGTTGCTGTGTGTTTCCTTAAAAAGTGAAGGTTAGCGATAAGTATATAGCCCGCCGTAATCTGAGTAAAAGCATATATTATCTGCAGCTATTTTTAAAGAAGAGATTTGTGTGATTTCCGACGTATTCCGGCTCATTTTTTAACCAAAAAGGCCGGCCAAATCGAGCAAATTGGGGGGTAAATTTCTGTAGGTCTTTATGCAGATGGGCCGATCTGTGTTCGATCGGCATAGTGCGGCAGAAGTGCCCGGAGGTCAGCTTCCGATTTGGCGGTGGGAAGACGCTCAAACAGGAACCTGAGATACCAATACGGCTCCAGGCCGTTTGCTTTGGCCGTCTCGATCAGGCTGTACAAGGCTGCGCTGGAATGAGCCCCGGCAGGCGTTGCGGAGAACAGAAAGTTTTTCCTTCCAATAACGAACGGGCGGATAGCATTTTCAGTAAGGTTATTGTCCGGCTGCAACCGGCCATCCTGAAGATATACCGTCAGACGACCCCACTGTTTTAAGGCGTATGAAACGGCCGATCCTAACAGACCTTTTGGAGGCGTTAGGAGCTCAGTTTCATCAAGCCACTCCCGAAATGATTTCAGCAGCGGCACTGCCTTCTTCTGCCTAAGAGAATACAGCGCCCCTGCATCCAGGTCTCTGGCCCGTGCGCTTTGCTCTATGGCATACAGTTTGGTGATGTAATCAATTGCAGTCTCTGCCCGGCTCTTTTTTTTCTTAGAGCCTTTTTTACCACTGGCCCGTTCAACCTCCATGAATTTGCGGCGCACGTGAGCCCAGCAACCAAGATGCTCTACTCCTGGCAAATCATCCAGAAAATCATAACCGACATATCCATCTGTCTGAACATAGCCCTGGTAACTCCCGAGGAACATTCTCGGCACACCACTCGATCGTGTGGGATGGTACTGGTAGACAATGGTCGGCTTTTCTGAGTCTCCGCCCCGGAATACCCACATATAGCTCTTGGTGGTTGCCTTTCTGCCGGGTTCATCCAGAACCTGTAGCAAGGTTTCATCGATCTGCACATATGGGCCTGATCGGATTTCACGGCACATCAGTTCCACAAGAAAACTGCACTTTTCGGCCACCTTGATGACCCATGCGGCCATAGTCTGGCGTTTAAGCTCTATTCCCAGCCGGTCAAAAACTGCGGCCTGGCGATAAAGCGGGAGGCCGTCAACATATTTGGCTGTGATGATCTGGGCAATCAGACCGGGCGTTGCTATGCTTTTCGGTAATAGCTGATCCGGCATGGGCGCTATTGATATTGCGGGCTCATCAGCATCGGTACCTTCACAGTTCCGGCAGACATATTTAGGGCGGATGTGTTTGATGACTTGTATCTTCGGTGGTATGTAATCCAGTTGCTCAGAGGTTTCTTCGCCCAAGCGGCTTTTTTCTGTCCCGCAGGAGCATTGCTTTTCTTCCTCACCAAGATCATGGAGAACTTCAATACGAGGAAGGTTTTCCGGAAGGGGCTTTCTTTTGCCACGCCGCTTTGTGTGGGCCGGTACGTGTACCTGATCTTGTTCTGCTATCGTGTTCTCATCAACAGCCTGCTCGGCCTCATTAAACAGAAAAAGCTGTCCGGAACCTATATCCCTGGACAGCTTCTCACTTTTCTTTCCAAACAGTTTGTGGCGCAGCAGATCGTTTTCCTCTTTCAACAATCTGATCTCATTGTTATTCGAAAGGACGATCTTTTTAAGATCAACAACGTTATCCGGTAGCTGTTCAGCGTTGATGTTCATGCGAAGCACTCTATCACATTACGCCCTTTATTTACAGTGCTTTTATGCATCCCCAACGTTTTAAAGCAATGTTTTGTAGTGCAATGTGCGATGGGCGCTTCGCTGTTTTATCTTTAATCCGTCAAGAAGCCACCGAAGCTCCCGCTGCCCTACCTGCAGAACTTCAGATTCCGTCTTTGGCCACTTGAATGTTTGTTTCTCAAGCCTCTTTTGCCAAAGGCAAAAACCATTTGTGTCCCAGTATATGATCTTTAATATCTTGCGAGCACGGTTGCAAAACACAAACAGGTGGCCTGAAAACGGATCGAGATCAAGTTGTTCAACGAGGATCGAAAGACCGTTTATGGCCTTCCTCATATCTGTTGGCCCCAGGGCAAGGTACACCTTCAAGTCCGAAGATTTCAGAAACATTACAGCCTCCGGACAACCTCGATAACACTGGCGAGTGTTGATTCGTTAAAACCATCTGGAGTTACGATGGTGACGCCGTTGCTGAACTCAATGCGAAGTGGTGAGCTCTCGGATTGTAGAGGGGACATCTTTGCTGGAATCTGGACCAGCGTAACCGCAGGTGTGTTTGTTTTGAGCCGCTTGCGCCAGTAGGCAAATGTCTGCAGGCTCAGGCTATGCTTTTCGCAGTATGCCGCACGTGTAAGACCGCTCTGCTGCCAGCCGGTCACATGTCTTTTCCAGTATTCCTGTCCATGTCGGGTTTTCTTTTGCTTGGCTGTACTCGTCATAGTGAATCTCCTATGCTGATTGCGTTTGATTCACTATGGCATAACGGGGCACTGCGGGGAAGATGCGGTTTATGGATCGCTTACGGTTGTTCTTGATTCAGGGGGAAAAGTCTTCGGATTGACCGGCCTCTATCGTGATTCCAGGAAAACAGAAAAAAGCACGGTCTGGCTTGGTTGGTTTGGCATTCATCCGGCCTTCCGGCGGCAGGGAATCGGTTCAGCGCTGCTCTTGTTTACGATTAACGAGGCCCAAAAAGAGGGGTTTAAAACTATGAAAATATATACGTCGACGGATGCAAATGAACGAGGGGCTCATCTGTTATACGAGTTGTTTGGTTTTCAATGTGTACATTTAACAAGTTCAGGAATAATTCATTACTCTCTTAACTTGCCATCACCTGCTAATAAGATCAGCTAAAGGGGGGCTATAGTTTATGGGGGCGGAAGCCTGTCCCACCTCTCTTTGTAGCTGTCATTATTCAAATCTGAATACGGAATACCCTGCCTGGTATTCCATGTTTTAATCAATTTTTTCGAAATAATTTCTTTGCCTGAAACAATAAAATATTCAGGCGGAATATTTTTCTCGATTTGTTTTTCATTTTGAAGATAGACGAAAACATAATACAAATTTTGGTTGACGGACTCTTTGGCAATTGGCCAATTCCCTTTTGTTCTGCCGGCCTTAGCATCAATCTGCAACGGCCCTTTTTTTGAAGTGGCATAAATATCTACAGACTTTGCATTTCCGAAAGTGATAGAGACCGGATATCCTCGCCTTGACAGTTCTCCCGCAACTAAAAATTCTCCCGCTAAATGCGATGTGTTTTTATCAATCATATGCCATTTGTCATTTTTGATTTGTTTTCAACACTGTAATCAGTTTTAAATCAATAATTCTTTTGCCTTACAATCTTTTAATATAACCTTCACTGCTTTCAATGACGCCTCTCCTGATCATACTATTGAATATTGATTTTATTACAGTACGAAAAGATTGCCGGACACGCGCAAAGCCAAGTCTTTCTTTGACGAGTTGCATCGCATCTTCGCGTGCAGTCCATCCAGTGCCGATACATGACCGTGTCGTGTCTATCAGGAAATCCCTGTCGTATTGTTCAATAGTAACATTTCGTGGCTCAACCCAGTCGCCAGAAACCCAAACTATTTGACGCCGACAGGCACAGGGGAAAAATCCTTCTAGGGATCGTCTACGTTTATCCGAGAGGCGTCCGACTTTCATATAACTCGCAACATTCCGCAAAAAGTTTATTTTTTCGATCCCATCAGGATATCTGCGTATACACTGACGAAAAGCTCTGAGCACTTCATATTCTTCATACTCGTGAAATGATTCACAGTCATCAACGTTTTTTTTTCTTACATTTTCCACCGAAACAACATGATTGACCCAGCTTTCTAGGAGTTCTTGTTCTTCTTTTTCAAATGAGATTGCCGGATATGACAGACGCAGCGTGCTTTGTCCGCTGCCACCATTGGGTAAAAAGGAAATGAATGGATACGTATGATTACGCTTTAAAAGCTCAATATAGCCTGTCCATGTGTGCTCAATTGATTTTTTAAGAGAAGCAACTTTTTTATTCGTATCAATATCCCAAACACTTGAAATGTCATTTAGCTGTTCCTGAATTCCTTCGGCATTATCTGGAAAAGGCGGACTCCACTTATATGTGGCACGTTCTTTCTTATGCCGGAGCCATGAGTAGGCATTGATCAAGGTACATACCGCCATCTCAAACTCTTCAGCTTGCAGGTTGAGATGTTTCTTTTTATGGGCAAAGAAGGGTATTTCAGACCGAAGGATCACCTTAATAATTTTTCTTTCATCAGAAGATTCCGTAACCGGCTGGACCAGAGGGAAAAGATCCCACAACTCCTTGTATACATCACCGACATATACATTATTATTCAGATCTTCTTTTTTCTCTGTAATGAGATCAATCTGGGGGCTCTCAACGCACAGTGCATACACTGTCCCGTCAATCATTGCGGAAAGTTCACGGTCAAATCTGGCACGAACATCAAAAATTGTATTAGCATTATTACTATCTTCACTGCCGAGGCTAAATATCCTGTCCGAATATTCATTCCCACTGTATCTTTGGGTTACGTGAATATTGGCATCTTGGAGGCGTTTGCATGAAACAATTAACCCATAAAGATATTCAATAATTTCACTGGAAGAAATGTTTTCCGAAACAAGGGTCGATGGATTTGCTACTACCTCTTTTTCATAAACTTCAGGAAAATAATACGGCTCTTTAAATTCAGTTTGCGATTGAGTCGGAGAACTTAGAAGTCGATTTATATGCAAATCCTCGATTGAAATGGTCTTCTCAGAAATTACATTACTGCAATTGTCCAGGGCTTTTTCGTTCGTGACCTTTCTTTTCAAAAAAGAGGCAAGCTGGTTTTCATCCAATGTTCCTGACAGGTATGGGTAGTATATGTGGAGTCTGGCTTCTTCGCCACAATCAAGTTTTTTTTCAAGAAGCCCCATGATCCGATCTATTCTTCCAATCCGTTGCTCATTATCCCCCGGGGTCCATGCAATGCCATAGTGATGTACACGTTTGCAAAAATATTGCAAATTCACTCCTTCCTGCAGCACTGATGTGGCAACCAGGATATCTGGGAAGAAAGGGGAGTTAAATGCCTTTAACACTCTCTCATTCTTTGTGTTTCCCGTATACGGATATGCGGGTTGTGCATTGTTAAAGAGGTCCCACTTTTCTCTAACAAGCCCAATGCGGTCTCGCATGTGCTGTATTTTTTCAATAAAAATCTTAAAATGCAGGATAGCATCTTTCATTAAGGGCATAAGAATAGATTCTGAAATCAATTCCTTTACCTCGTTGACAAAAGCCTGATAGAGAGAATAACCTTCCTGCTTTTCATTGGACCGATTGAGTGCTTTTAAAAAAGCCGCATATAAATCAATAAGGCCGGGACTGGCAAACAGGATTCCCTTTTTCATCCAGGCACACAGGGCTTCTCGCATGAAAGGATCATGTAGATAAAATTCTGACCAATGTTTAATAATCTCTTCCCGTTCCTGATCATTTTCATCTGCCAGAGCGGAAAAAAACATTGTCCAAATAGTTTCAATCGCAAGCTCTGAATCATTATGGAATTCATAGCCCTCTTTATTATAGAGCTCCTTTTGCAATCGCTTGATATCGTTGTCAGATGGATAGTGTTCCATGCGAGCAGCGCCGGCAGAAACAGTATAATCGATAACAAGGTCTTTATCTTTCCTTTTACCATAACGCGTACTGAACCGAACCGGGGACATGAGCCCCGTGTTTGCGAAATCAGGGGATTCAATACCTGGATGAAAAAAAAGGCTGAAAATGCTCTGGTCTCGCGTGAAACGCTTACGGAAGCGCGACGCATCGGTGTCTGTCGGCGATTCGTTTTTTTTGGTCCTGAATAGATCTAAAACTCTGGAATACGGAATCCCTTGAGTGTCTACAGTTTCCAGTGCATTTTCTTCATCTGCCTCGGCCATTGTTTCATCAGTCAACCCTTGCTTCGTAATGTTTTGCATAACCGAATCAAACTGGGCGCGGTCTAAAACACTTCTCCATTGCTGTTGGTCTCCACCTGCTGCCCCTACGATTTTTTCAGCCATAAGCTGGTCATATTTATCAATCAGCTTTCGTACAATCTCGTACCCAGAAGGAATGCGCCGGATAAACACTACATCTTTTTCTTTGCATTCTTTCCAGTATGACAAAGGATTTGGTTCAAGTATTTTAATGAGTTCATCATATTTAGGGTGTGGAGGATCTGCCTGCATAATGCTGCGGTATTTTTGTGCTAATGGAATGAGAATCTCGGAGTCGACGCTTTTTACAAAATCATCGGGTTGTACACCATCGGTTCCCTGATTATCATCCTCATTCTCTGCATCGTTCTCAGCAGTGCTGGATTTGTTTTCTGTTTTTTGTGGAATAAATTCAAAACCCTCCAAATACCCATACATAAGACGGCCCCGCAATGCATCCGCCGCTTTATTCCCAGCATGTTGCTTGTTTTGTTTTTTTACAGCATAGTCGACCAGTTTCTTTTGGTAACAAGCAAAGAACAACTCAGCATTTTCATCTTCTCCAAATGAAGCACAGGGAGCTTCTTCCTGGCGATACTGGTACTTAACGCTTGGGTTTTGACGTGAAAGAACCCTAAATCTTCTCAAAGCAATGCTCTTCAGTATCTGTTCGGGCTTTTTCTCAAAGATGGAATTGGTCCCACCATTTGAAAGATATTTGAAATATGAAACAATATTTGAAATATCAGACAGATCAGAATGGTTAGGAGTTGCGGTTAATAAAAGAACGTTATCGGCAAAACCGGACAAAAGGCCTTGAGCGGCCTTTACACGCTGGCTGTTACCATTCAGATTTCTAAAATAGTGCGCTTCATCAATGACAAGTAAATCAAACGGACGCTCAATATCTTCCAGAATTTCTTTATTGAGTTTTTTCGCCTCAGCATATGCGGCATCCGCCTTGTTCTGATTATTGGCTGTTTTTAAATAACTAAATGAAGTTGTTTTTGATATATATAGTCGCCCGGCCCCCGCGCGTACCATATCACGCAATACGTAGAGATCCTGGCAAAGTATCGGCTCATATACATGCATGCCACCGATACTTGTTTTGACAACATCATCAGCTCTTTTATAATGGCTATCGATAAATACCGAGTATTCATTTTCCCAATTGCGGGCAACCGCGTCCCGAGGGGCAATAATAAGAATGCGGGCATCGTGGTTTTTTAGCCAGAAAAGACAACAAACGGCTAGGGCCTGAAGGGTCTTTCCCATACCGACCTCATCGGCCAAAAGCGCGATTTGATATTCCTGCAGGGTATTCCACAGATACGCCACACCTTCAGCTTGCTTTTCGGCCATGGTCCTCATAGATGTCCGAGGAGCATAAAGCCATGATTTATCCTGGCGCTCGAACGTTACAGCTTCGGACACAAAACGTGGGGTTATATATACCTTGTCATCCGGCATACCCGCAATCCTCCATTACAGCCTGTGCCCATTTTTGACTTCCACGGTTAAATATAATATCTTTTGAATTCTGATGTAGCTCACCACTTAGTCTCTTCGCAATCGAATTGTTTTTAATTATGTGTAATATCGTGTAACTTTCTCGCGCTAGAAACCACCTGAAAACCAAGCTGTATTTTTCTGACGCAAGAATTCTTGAAACATACTCACACCACTCGACGACTGAACCCGGATATACCGCAATCAATCGATGAAGTTCGTCATGATTGTTATTTACTTCAGAAAGCTTGCTTCGAATGGCTTGTGCCGCCCTAAATAAGACATAATACGACGGCATTTTCTCTGGCAGATCAATTGTGTCATTATCACCATCGCCATTGTCTGCGTCACTGTGCCTTGGATGAGCAGTTAAAACATGCCGTTCGGTAGCTGCCTGTGGATTATCGCTGATCCAGCCATAGAGCAGGTCATCAAAGGATGCAAAGCGGTCCGCTGGACGATCTGTTTGGTTGATTTCACAAATAACGCCGGTATAGGATTTCTGCTTTTCATTTGGTTTGTAGAGATGAAAATAGTGGTCTTTCAATAAGCTTTTCACATTGCCGATAAAAGACAATCCACTTTCTGGAATATCCGATATCTTCATCCTGTTGAATCCCGGAAGTGCGATGTGCCAGTCGCTGTAATTCTGCCTGTCAATATCAACCGTATAAACAGCATTTCTCCAATCAGCGACAATAACGCATGCAACAGCCTCGAACAGAGGAATGGGTTTTTCAGCCTCCAGCTCTTCACTGCTCATAAAAACAGGGTCGGAAAAATCCTGTAGTCTCTTTTTTAGCATTTGTGCTTCATGAGTGGAAATATCCCGCAAAACGCCTGCTTCGATATTGTTTTCATTCCTAGCCGTGCCGGTTCCGGCATGCGACATATTCCAGGACCCACAAGCAAGTCTACCTTCAGTTACCCAGACTTTTGCATGCACAAGGGAATTATCAAATTGCTTGACATCATTATCGAGCATAAATGATATATTACTTTTCAACAAAGACTTATCGCTTTCACGGATTCGAATTTTTTTCCCGGACGAAATATCCGGTACAATTACAATCTGGTTTTCCCCTGTATAATCAGCAAGATGTTGAGATACAAAACCTGCCATATTACCCGAGAAATAGGGCGACCAAACAGTAAGGTCTGACTGTTTTTTCTGGAACAAAGAATCAAGAAAAGTATTTTCGTCAAAAGCGGATAAAAACTGCCAGTCATCTCGCTTGTCAGGCAATGAGTTGGCCCATGCATTCATAGCAGCTATACCGTCTGAAAGAGTATGCGCTGCTCCAGCACCGCGCGCGGATTCAATAAAAAATTCGCTTATTCGACGGGCATTTTCTTTTCCTTTAATTTCACACACGGTAACAGCTTCAATATTACGTGCCCATCCCGAAAGCGTCAGGTTTGCGGATCCTGCAATCAGTAATGCGCTTTTTTCAAATCTCAGAAGCGTAACTTTTGGATGATAGAAGCCTTCTTTATACCGTTTCCCAAGCGCTGCTTGGTCTACACCGAATATTCTTACAGCAGTTTTTTTAATTTCAGGCAGAAGAAACCGCGCATCGCAAAAAAAACAGATATCAATACCCTGGTCGGTAATCTTTCTTTGAACAATTTCATAGTCACGAAATGAGTATGGAATTTCCTCGGGGCTGTCGGTAAAAAGGGGCAACAGATATTTTTCCACAAACGAAGGGCTGATTTCAAAGCTGGTAAACCAAGCCTGCAACAGTTCACCCCTGTCTGATTCGTCCAAAATCTTCCGGTATTGCCCGTACAATTTTGTATGCAGTTTATTTTCAGCCATCGTTTTTACCAAACATCATTCTGATTGAATCGATATAATAGCCGTTTCGCCATCCCGGACGATCGAGCTTTTCGGTATCGAAATCACGCTTTTGCATTAATTTTCCCGTAAAACATGGTGGAGTGTTTTCAGTAACAAGCAACCATGGATCTCCCTGACGATGTTCCATAACATTGCAATGATGTTGATAAAGCGCATGGATGAATGCCTGGAGACCAGAGACGCGATAGGTTTGCTCACATGCGATAAGCGAATTCAGTATGCCGCGCCGGTCACGCTCCTCGGTCACTGGTATATCTGCGCTATCCATGACTTTTCTTATGTAATGACTAATATCATTTATATTTCGAGCTTCAGGAAGCAACATCAGGTTAAAGGCGTTCTCAAGCTTAAAAAGAAAAGGTTCCAACTCCAGTATATCCAGACACTTTTTGCGATCATCTGGTGCATCCGCAAGCCGGTCTTTAGCAAGCTCAAGAATAGGGCGCACCTTGCCATCCGTTTCTGATTCCTCAATTATATCCAGCAGTACTTTTGCGGCACCATGGTCTAGTGACAGCAAATGCTTCCACATATTTCGCGCATTCTGTTTCCAGCCTTTCTGCATAAAGGCTGATCGGTATGATTTGCGCAGTTTATCCTTATATTCTACAACAAGTGAATCAGCCCGCTTTTTTTCAAGAAGATGCTTACGGGTCACTTCCGTTATTATATTTTTAAGATTAACCAGCTCATCCCATTTGCTGAACTCCGTATCAGCGATGGGCCACATATGCTTTCCGGCTGCGTAGTCATAATTTGACTCAAAAAAACCAGCCTCAACAAGGGGGGTTTTGTACCGGCCATTCAAACCAAGATATATTTGCCGAGTCAGAACACCTTGGTTTTTGTCTACTGTGCTGCACAGCTAATTATGACAAAGATCCCACTGGTAATAGGGTAACACTTTCCCGTTTTTGACAATGGTGATGTGGTTGTTTTTCTGCAGCCATGTCCTTGCCGCGATACGCCATGCCGTCGG
>Ga0272442_10005030_pt1 | contig 17830 bp, 16 predicted proteins | sample SSMForm2O_FD_200262 | JGI IMG/M metagenome (GOLD analysis project Ga0272442, IMG submission 200262) | Marine sediment archaeal communities from Little Sippewissett salt marsh, Falmouth, MA, United States - SSM-Form-2O | ecosystem: Environmental > Aquatic > Marine > Wetlands > Sediment ... | reverse complement strand
CGTGGTGGAGGCGAAGACCCTCTTTCTTTTCCCCTCCACCGCCGAAGGTGGGGGAGGGTGCCCGAGCGAAGCTCGGGTGGGAGGGGGCGGCCTGGGAGCTCGGACCACCAAGATGAGGTCCGTCCCCAGGGTGCCCGAGCGAAGCTCGGGTGGGAGGGGGCGGCCTGGGAGCTTGGATCACCACGATGAGGTCCGTCCCCAGGGTGCCCGAGCGGAGCTCGGGTGGGAGGGGGCGGCCTGGGAGCCTGGATCACCAAAATGCGGTCAGTCTCGTGTCTCGTGTCTTGTGTCTGGGGCTGCCCCCTTTGCGACCGTACTGCCGTCCGGTCACGTCTCCTGCACTACGTGGTGGAGACGAAGGCTCGCGGTGTTTCGGAGATGACCATCCCGTTGGTTCGTGCGTGTTCGAGCCAGGGTGGGCCGTGGATCGGGGGGTGGAGCCGCCGTCTCTGGGGTGGCGAGTCGGGATCAATAGTGAAGCCGTGGCCGTGGATCACGACCTGGTGGTGGAACCAGCACACCGTCGTCAGATTCTCTGGGTCGGTACGTCCACCGTCGATCCACCTGGTGATGTGATGCACCTGCAGGCGATAGCGGCTGGTGCAGCCCGCAATGGTGCATGCCGCGCCGTCACGATCCATGACGAAGCGGCGGAGCTGCGGCGGGATAGGCCGGCTTCTGCGCCCCATCCGCAGTGGTGTGCCATCTGATGTGTGGGCGGTGACTTCGATGACACCGTCACACAGGATCGCTTCGATCGCGGCTTCACCCACCCGCGGACCGCCCTGGACCGTCACACCGGCCTCACCATCCGTGGCGGCTGCCTCGGCGGCGTCGACGAACACGGTCAACACCGGTGTGGGGTCTTCGATCGACGCACCGTCACCACCGTAGAGGGCCTCCAAGCTGATGGCCCACAGAGCATCCACGTTCCGCGCTGCCCGCGACACCCGTCCGGGTCCTTTCGGGAAGGTGTCTGCTTCGGTTTCAAGGGCGTCGATGATGATGCGGCCGGCCAGGCCGGGGAGGCGGCCGTTGAGACGCCACACCGACTCGTCGATATTCGGCTGGACGGTGAGATACCGGTCGTGGAACGCCATCTCCTCATCGATACGCGTCATACGCCGCCGTTTCGCTGCCCGGTGCCGGATCCCGGCAATATCGAAACCCGCCAACTCAACCAACACGTCGCATATGTCGTCCCTTCCCTGCGAACCGGCCGACCGCTGCGGCCCGGTCAAACCCGATCACACCAGATGCGACCGCGTCTTCAACATCCGGCAGTTCTTGAAGGTGTTTGGCCGTCGCTACGAGGTCTCGTGCGGTCTCCGGGGATACGTCGAGGCGGCCCCGCACCCATTCACCCAACGACCCACACCCCGCCCCCAACGGCATCTGCCTGCGGTCGACCTCACGCAACAAGGTCATCTGAGACGCCCGGAGCCGAGCGATTTGGGCTTCGTCGTCAAGCAGTTGTTGCTCGATCCGATCGTTCGTGGCGGTCTCGGTATCCATACGACCAACCTATCAACCAGGTACGACACAAACCGGGCAGCGGAGACGAAAAACCCAAGGAATCTCCGGACCCGTAGATTGGCGGTTCGCTAGAACTCTGCGGCGCCCCAGACGGGGATTTGGGCTCCGTCGATCACGGCGGAGCGGTGGCCGGTGAGAAAGTCGATGACGTTGGCGATCTCATCGGGCTTCGGCCAGTTGACGTAGTCGGCATAGGGGAGTGCGGCCCTCGTACGCTCAGTGTCGATCACGGACGGCATGAGCACGTTGCATGTGACGTTCGTGTCCGAGAGCTCCCGGGCGACCGACTTAGCAAGTGCAACGACACCCGCCTTTGCGACGTTGTAGGCGGCCTGTCCCGCAGGTGCGTCGATGGCCTGTCGGCTGCCGAGCATGATGATCCGGCCCCATTCCTCGTCCCGCATGTGGGGAATCGCGGCACGGACCGTGTTGAACGTCGATCGGAGGTTCAAATCGATCATGCGGTCGAACCGGACGTTGTCGGTCTCGTGCACGTCACGGCCGCCGGCCCAGCCACCGACCAAACAAACCACAACGTTGAGCCCGCCGAACGTGTCAACGGTCTCTTGGACGAATCGGTCCATCGCGGTTGGATCCACGGCGTCAACGCGGCGGAGAAGGAGTTGATCCTCGTCGAGGTCGAATGTGCTCTCAAACCCGGCGGCTTGCTCGGGGATGATGTACGTGACTCCGAGCTTGAAGTTCCGTTGAATCAGCAAAGGGACGAGTGCTCGACCGACCGAGCCGGTGCCCCCCGTGACGATGGCGATATTCGATCCGGTCATAGGCCCACCCTAGCCATGCGCCCGGGTACGAGCGTGCCTCCTGGCCTCGCGGCCAAACGTGCTGCTACGATGCACCGAGCGGTACCCGGAGCTATCCAAGGAGTCAGCCGTGGCAGAGATCAAGCTTGAGGATATTGGGAAGATCTATCCGGACGGGACGCGTGCTGTTGGTGAGGTCACCTTGACCATCAAGGACGGCGAGTTCCTGGTTCTGGTCGGCCCGTCGGGCTGTGGCAAGTCGACGGTGTTGCGGATGATCGCAGGGTTGGAGGAGATCTCCGAGGGCAAGATGTACATCGCTGACAAGCTGGTGAACGACGTCGCGCCCAAGGACCGTGATATCGCGATGGTGTTCCAGAACTATGCGTTGTATCCGCATATGACGGTGTTCGACAACATGGCGTTCGGGTTGAAGCTGCGCAAGACACCGAAGGATGAGATCAAGCGTCGGGTTGATGACGCCGCTGAGGTGCTCGAGATCACTGAGTTCTTGGATCGTAAGCCGAAGGCTCTGTCGGGCGGTCAGCGTCAGCGCGTGGCGATGGGTCGCGCGATTGTGCGTGAACCGAAGGCGTTCTTGATGGATGAGCCGCTGTCGAACTTGGATGCGAAGCTGCGTGTTGCGATGCGTACCGAGCTGGGTCGTCTGCATCTGCGGTTGGGGACGACCACGGTGTATGTGACTCATGACCAGGTTGAGGCGATGACCTTGGGGCATCGCGTTGCGGTGTTGCAGGCGGTGACGGCGAAGCGTCCGTACAACTTGGCGCAGGTCGCTCCTCCCACGGAGTTGTTCAACAATCCGGCGAACCTGTTTGTGGCCGGGTTCATTGGGTCTCCGGCGATGAACATGGTGTATGGCGAGTTGGAGCAAGAGTCTGAGGGCCGCGTGTATCTCAAATTCGCGGATAAGCGGGTGTATGTCGAGTCTGAGGCGTTGCATTCCCATCCCGGGATTGACAACTACTACGGGAAGAAGATCGTCGTGGGGATCCGCCCGGGGCTGTTTGAGGATGCCCGTGCGGCCGAGACGCAGGCACCTGAGCGCACGATCACGGTCAAGACGGATGTGAACGAACTTCTTGGCTCCGAGTCGTATGTGCACTTCGGGTTGGACGAGGCGCCGGTGATCACTCCCGATATCGAGGAGCTGCTGGCCGACACGGGCACCGATGCGGAGACGCTGGGGCACGAGACGCGCTTCACCGCCCGAGTGAGCCCGGATGTCCCGGTGCCGGACGGCTCCGAGATCGATCTCCTCATCGACACGTCGAAGCTGCACTTCTTCGACCTCGACACATCAGACAAGATCGGCTACGCCCCTCGCAGCTAGAACCGATCAGGCGGACCGCTCGACGACGTCAATACGGACGGGTCTCAGTTGGTCGATCAACGTCGCGCCGTTCGCAACGCTCGTCATCGAGCGAACACCACGCAGGGAGATCTCTCCGCGCGCAACGAGGTCGATGAGCGCCGTTGCGGGGAACGCCGTGGTTCGTGCGAGGGCTGAGAACCGTCCGTCGTCGACAGCCTCAATCTCAAGCACGCGCGTGACCTCATCGGTCTCGATCCACACCCGCACGAGCACGAGGTCGGGTTTGCCTCGCGGAAGTGTCTGATCAAGCGCGTCGAGCAGCACGGCCCGAGGAGACGGGTCGCCCGACTCGTCGAACAGGCCGATCTCGCGAACCGCAGCGAAGATCCGGCCGTGGCCGGGAAACCGGAGGGTCTTGTATTCGAGATCACCAACCGTGCCCTCGCGGTCGCGACACATCGTGGATGTGCCACCTGCCGTTGAGAACGCTTCGAGCGGTCCCCAGCCGCCCCACTCCACAGTTTCGAAGCGAGTGAGCGGTTCGACGGTGGCGTATCGGCCGCGCTCGAGGATCTCGCACGGTTCCGCGTATTCGTTGATGAGGCCAGCGGGGCTGAATGCCAGCTGATACCCGAGGGTGCCCACGGGTTCCTGCGGGAGTGCTCCTACCCGCATCTGAACCGACCGAGCAAAGCCCGGGGTCGTATCGATGAGGAGGCCGGCCATCACATTCGCCAAGCCGGGAGCGAGGCCACAATCGGGGATGATCAGTACGTCGGCGGCGATTGCGTCGTCTTCGAGGTTGTGCTGGGCTGCGACAACCGCCGGGTTGCCCCCGAAGTCCGCGTAGTGGGCACCGGCGCGAATCGCCGCTTCGGCAACCGCAACACCGAAGCGGTACGGAACGGCTGACACCACTGCATCGAACTCGTTCAGCAATGACTCGAGCGCGTAGCGATCAGCCACGTCGAGGTGGGCCGGGGTCGCTCCATGGGCGTCGGCCACCGCCGCAGCGGTGTCCCAGTCGGCGTCGGCCACGGTCACGATGTGGTCGCGTCGCATGAGATCCCAGACCGCAGCCGACCCGACGATTCCCGCTCCCAGTACCACCGTCTTGATCGGCATGATGCTCCCGTTTTCGTTAGGGCGTCAGTCGCTTGAAGGTCTCTGCCCGATCGAGGCCGAACGCCTTGCCCCCTTGACGGAGGTATTCGTCGATCTGGCGAACGAAGCGCTCCCGGGCGGTGCCTGATGCCGCTGCATTCCCCATTGTCGTCTCAGACTGGGATGTGTGGCACAACAACGCCTCGACCTTGGCGTCGAACGCCTGGTCATCCACCGGTTCAGCGTGATCGGGGTCATCGGCAGACCACAGCAGGACGGCCGTGGGCCGATGTGCATCCAATCCTTGGTCTGGGTAGAACCGCGGCTCTCGCGCTGCCACAACAGCGTCGGTGGCGAGCAGACCGGTTGTCCGGTGGTCGGGGTGGAGCTGGTAGCGCTGCCACGGATCATGGGTGATCACGACGTCGGGCCGGTGCTTGCGAATCAGTGAAGCGATCGCCTCGCGGAGCGCTGGCGTATTCCGTAGCTCACCGTCGGGTTGGCCAAGCCATGCGATGCTCTCAGCCCCGAGGACCACCGCTGCAGACATCTGTTCTGTCCGGCGTTGCGCGACGAGGTCAGCATGAGCGATGCCTGGGTCCCAGGATCCCTTCGAACCGTCGGTGGCGATGACAATGGTTGCCGATGCCCCCTTCGCGGTCCACCTGAACAGTGTCGCTCCGGCTCCGAACTCGGCGTCGTCGGGGTGTGCTCCGATCGTCATCACCGATGCCGGGGTAGACAGCGGGTCCGACGTGTTCAGAACCTGGTCGTGGAGTGCTGTTGACATTGGGACCGGATCCTACCTGCGCCACCTTGGCTCGATCAGAGATCCCGAGAATCAGCTTCTGCTGTTTCGCCGAACACGTAGCCGAGGCGGCCGAGTGCAATCAGATCCCAGGGATGATCGAGGTCAAGAGCGAGACCTGGGCGCACCAGGATGGTCGCCCGTCCGCGAGTAGCTGAGAGGTGACGGCGGAAGCTCCCCGGACCGTAGCTGAACGACTGCGGACCCACATTGCTGCCGATCAGTGAAGTTCCGCCGTCTCGCGATGGCGCGATCACCGTGGTGGAGCCGGCGAGCCGCGCCGCCACCGCCACGTCCTTGGACGTCAGTGCGGGGAGGTCGGCGTGGACGACTATCCACGGTCCCGGGGCAGTGGAGACTCCCGCGAGCGCCGCCCCGTCCAATCCGCCGACCGACGGTTCCGGCACAAGGTGCTCCACGTGAGCGGCGCCCCACGCCGTCACAGCGGGATCGCTCGAGACGATCGACACTGGGAAGCCGGCCCGGTGGATCATGCTGATGGTGTGCTCGACGAGCCGGAGCATCAAGCCGGTTCTTGCCTCGTCGTCGATGACGTGAGCGAGACGCGTCAAGCCGTCGAAGGATCGAACGGGGACGACGGCTGAGACGGTCACGGAGCGACCGGAAACCGGCGGATCGGATGGTCTGCGACGGCGTCGGGTTTGGCCATGGTGGTGCGGGAGCCTACAGGTCCTGCGCCGTGCTCCGAGCAACGTTCTCGTGGATCTGGGCAACGAGTGGACTCGCACATTCCTGAGGATGGTCCCGAAGGCAGGTGAGGGGGTTGGTCGACCGATCGTCGGTACAGTGACGCCATGAGACGCAAGACCAAGATTGTCGCAACCCTCGGTCCCGCGGTCGATTCCCTCGACGACGTGCGCGCCATGGTCGAAGCGGGACTGAACGTTGCTCGATTCAACTTCTCGCACGGGACCAACGAAGAACACCTCCAACGCCACGAATGGGTCCGCGAGGCATCGACGGCGACGGGAATCCCCGTTGCGACCATGCAGGACATCCAAGGCCCGAAGATCCGAGTCGGCGTGTTTCCCGGCGGAGCAGTTGTGCTCGAACCCGGATCCGAGGTCACGATCGCGCCGGGTGAAGGTGAGGGGAATGATTCCCTGGTGTGCGTCGCCTATCTCGAGTACGTCGACCTCCAACCCGGGTCGCGCGTTCTCCTGTCCGATGGATTGATCAGCCTCGAAGTTCTTTCTTCAACGGGGACCGAGGCTCGGGCGCGGGTTGTCGGTGGTGGCATTCTCCGCGATCACAAGGGAGCAGCGTTTCCCGGGAGTGATACGCGGGTGCCGGTGATAACCGAGAAGGATGTTGCGGACCTTGCATTCGGTCGCGAGGTTGGATTCGACCTCGTCGCCGCGTCCTTCATCTCGTGCGGCGCCGACATCCGCGAAATTCGCAAACACATCGGGTACACACCCATCATCGCGAAGATCGAATCGACGGTCGGCTACCGGAACCTCGACGACATCTTGACCGAGGCCGACGGGGCCATGGTCGCTCGTGGTGACCTCGGTGTTGAACTGAACCTCGAGAGCGTCCCTCGCGCCCAGACCGAGATCCTGGCGAAGACGAACGCCGCAGGGAAGATCACCATCACGGCTACGGAGATGTTGGAGTCGATGATTGCGAACCCGCGCCCCACTCGGGCCGAGGTGACCGATGTCTACCGTTCCGTCCTTGACGGTACCGACGCTGTGATGCTGTCGGCTGAGTCTGCAATCGGGGCCTATCCGGTGGAGGCCGTCCGCACCATGGGCGTGATCAGCCGAGAGGCCGAATCGAGTCCGGAATTCGTGACGGCGCCGTACACGTCCATCCTTCAAGACCGTTCTCCGTATGCGTCGGTGGTTGCTCAGGCGGCCGTCGACACCGCGAATCGGCTTCGCATCGACACGATTGTGGCATTCACCGAGAGTGGGACAACGGCGCGTTTGCTCTCCAAACACCGCCCGCGTGCCGACGTTTACGCCTTCACACCACACGAGTCGACGTACCGGCTCATGACGCTGTTCGGATGTATCACGCCGCTCAAGTCCCCACCCCATGAGTCGACCGACGAGATGCTGACGTTCGCAGAGGAGTACATGATCGAGCACGGCATCGTGGAGACAGGGGATACGACGGTGATGGTTGCCGGCATTCCTCCGAACTTGCGGGCATCAACCAACCTGATGAAGGTGCACCGGGTGGGCGGCATGACCGGTGGAGCGCCGCTCCACTAGGACTTCCTGTCAAGCCAGCTTCTGTGGCCCATCTACACTCGGATCCCGATCCGAGGAGCACACGTTGGGCCAGCCCATCGAAGAACTCGACCGCACGTCTGTCGGCGACGTTGTGATCATCACCCTCGACCGGAATCTAACCAGCATGGCCACGCGCTCGTTCGATGAGGCGCCGAAGCACCCCGGCACCGACGACTTCGTTGCGGTGCTGGCCGACCGGGTCTTCTCGGCGGATTCGGCCGTCACTCGGGTGTATGCAGCAGCGAACGCGATTCAGGTGACGCGAACGGGAGGTTGGGACGATGCCGCTCAGGAAGCTGTTGGCGGCGTGATCGCCGACCTGTACCGCTACTACGACTGAAGTCGGCTCACCCGTCGGAGTCAGGCGGCGCAGTGGTTGTGGTGGTCGTTGTTTCCGGTGGAGTGGTTGTGGAGGTTGTAGTCGTGGTCGGCGCTGCGACGTAGACGCCGACCTTCAGCGTGACCGTTGATCCTGGGTACACCCATTCCCCGCCACCCGGGTCCATTCCGATGACCACGCCGTTCTGTCCCTCGTTGTCCACCGTTTCATCGACCTTGATGATCATGTACCCGGCATTCGCCAGCTGCTCAAACGCCGAGTCGTACGAGGTTCCGACGTACGACGGAAGCTTGACCGGGCAGTTGATCGGCTCGCCGGTCTCCATGCAGGCGTGCACGGCGATCTTCTCGTCCTGCGTGCGGTAGCGCCACGTCCAGGTCTGCTCTCGCTCGACCGTACCGTCGGGGTACTTGATGATTCGTGTCACGCTCGTCGTGAATCCATCCTTGCCGGTCTGAACCCGCACCTCCTCATCGGGATTGACGGTGAGCTCCGGGTCTTCGTTCTCCACGAAGACCGTCTCGTACTCTTCCTCGTTGGTGTGCTCGCCCCACTCCGCGGAGCATTCCTTGCCGCCGTTGTTGCCGTAGAACAACACGGTGATGACCGAGCTCGTGTAGGCGGTGCGGATGATGACCGGTGCGTCGGAGTTGTTTCTGAACTTCACGTCCGGGCTCGGGTACCCCATCGTGGCTTCGATGACCTCCGGGTACTTGGAGAAGTAGAGCGAGTGTGGCTGATGCTCGACATCTTCGTAGCACCCGTAGAACACCGCGTTGTAGAGCGTGGTGGCGAACTGGGAAACACCGCCGCCCACGTTGGCCGCGTGGCCCTCACAGACGACTTCGCCGCCGATGATGGCGCAGTCTTCGAGGTATCCCTTGGCCTCGGTGCGTTGGCCGACCACCTCGTTGATGGAGAAGGTCTCTCCGGGGAAGACGACCGTCCCGTCGACAGCGTCGGCCATCAGGTGGATGTTGGTGACACGGTTCTCGCCCGGCGTATTCGTTGAGAACTTCGAGACCAGGCCGAGCGGGCCGTACGCTTCAGCTTCCTCGGTCGTGAGGCTGGGCTTGTCTCCTTGGAGGACGGGGAAGGGTCCCGTGCCGGAGCCGGCGGCTGCCTTCAGGAGCTCCGCGGTGACACCCGGAACATCCATCAGTGTCCCGTAGCGGGACTCGCTGATCGCAACGTTCCCGCTTGAGACCGAAGCCGTGAAGGTGGCGCTCAGCGGCGGCAGCTCGATCTCGCCCCGAAGGGGCTCCATCAGATCCTGGACGACGGCTTCGTCGAGGAGGATGTCGACTTGGACCGGGTTGACGCTGATCTCGGTGTACACGGCACGGGCGATCTCGTCCTTGGTGAACGTCATCGAAAAGTCAATGTCGTCATTCGTGAGGGTGACGTCCGACGCAATGATCCGGCGGATTTGTGCTGCGGCGGCGTCGACGTCTGAGTCGGTCACCACAGGCTGATGGTCCGTGACCGGAAGGCGAGCCTCTCGGTCGTCGAGTGTCGAGAGCGCTTCGACGACGATCTCTGCGGCCGGTTCGACCTCAAGCTTCTCGCCGGCCTGCGGATACTCCACGACGACCTCGCCGTCGTCCACCGACACGGCGCCTTCGTAGGCAGGATTCGCGATGGCGGTGTCCTGCCAGATCTCGAGCTGGTCGGTGATCGCTTCGCGGTCCATTCTGACTGGCACGCGAATATCCACCGTATCGTTGAATCCGCCGACCCATGCGAAGAAGCGACTGATCGCACCACCCTCGCTCCGTTGAGCCATCGCCTCTGAGACGGCGGCTTCCTCGTCGATCTGAACCCCGACCGACGCGGGGTCGAGTTGGAAGGAGTGGTCGTTCACGTCGAAGATCGCCGGTGTGGTCTGGAGCTGGCGCTCGTAGGCCTGGATCGTCAGCATCGCATCGTCGTAGCTGAGCCCGCTGATGTCGATTCCTTCAACCGTAACGTTGCGCGGGACCTCTCCATCCGCGATTGAACGATCGACCCAGAAGACACCTGCCGGCAGGAGAAAGAGGGCGATTGGGAGGAGAGCGAAGAGTGCGACTCGTGGCTTCACGATGCGTTTCGGTGAGAGATCATGTGCTGCTGCGGAGGGTACCTGCGAGCACCAATAAGCGGATCAAGAGTCGCCATCAGCTGGCGGCGTATACACGCCGACCGTGATCGTGATCGTGATCCCAGGACGCTGGCTTCCGCCGGGCGAACTCGAGACGACAACACCGGCCTGCGAAGCGTCGGAGACATCGGCGTAGGTCACGCTGACCACAAACCCTGCGCCGCTCAGCGTTGCCAACGCCTCGGCCTCGCTGAGGCCGGTGACGCCCGGCACGGCAATCGGACAGGGGACGCCGCTGCCAGGGATATCGCAGGGGTGTCTCTCGATCCTGCGAAACGAGCCCCGGTAGCGGTGCGTGTACGGTTCCCGGATCACGGTGCCATCCGGCATCGTCATGATCCGGGTCACCGTGACGGTCCATCCCTGCGAACCCTTCGAGGTGACGGTCTCGCTGCCGGGTGAGATTGATGCGTTCGCCTCGTAGACGGTCTTGGGATCCGTGTAGTTGGAGCGCTCCGAGCGTTCCGCTTCGCAGTGCCGGCCGCCGTTGTTCCCGTAGAACTTGACAGTGATCGTGCTATTGCCGTCGTAGGTGTTGCGAATGATCACCGGCGCGTCCGTGTCATTTCGGAACCGAACGTCCGGCTTCGGGAATCCGAGCGTGGCTTCGCGACCCTCGGGATATCGAGAGATGTAGAGGCTGTGCGGCGTGTGCTCGAGGTCCTCGTAGCAGCCGAAGAAGATCGCGTTGTAGATCGTGGTGCCGTATTGGCTGACGCCGCCGCCAACATTCGCCGGCTCGTCGCAGCAGACGACCTCGCCGTTGATAATGGCGCCGTCTCGTTTGTAGCCCTTGGCCTCGGTGCGGGGGCCTACGACTTCATTGATCGAGAATTCTTCGCCCGGCCACACGACGTATCCGTCGATGGTGTCGGCCATGAGATGAATGTTGTGGACTCGTTCGACACCAGGCGTCTTCGTCGTGAACTCGGATACAAGATCGAGTGGGCCGAACGCTTCGGCGTCGGCGGTCGTGAATTGGGGTTCTGCCCCGTCTGCGAAGACGAGGGCTCCACTGCCTTCGCCGGATGTGGCCGCCTCGAGGAGTTCGACGGTGGCCGACTCGGGGTCGAGCACCGTCCCGTTCTTCGAGGGGATGATCGTGACTTCGTTCGTCTCGATGTCGACATCGAAATCGGCGTTGACCGGTGGAAGCTCGAGTCTGGCTCGATGCGGCTCCAGGATTTCAGCGACTCGGTCGACGTCGAGCGAGATCTCCACACGCGCCGGCGAGTCCTCAACGACCTCGACCACGGTGGCGCTGCTGATCTCGTCAGGTTTCACGGTGAGGACAACGTTCCGTTCCTCGTTGTAAAGCAGGACCGGCCGCGAGGCCATGCGGCGAAGGGTGGCCACGGCTTCGTCGATGTCGGCGGCGGTGAGTTCCGGGACCGAGTCGGTCAGAGGAAGCTCGGTCACGGCGCGTTCGGGAACCGTCAGGACGGTATCAACGAGGGCCACGGCAGCAGGCCGGTCAATGCGCTGCCCGATCCGCGGGTACTCGAAATCGATCGTATCTCCGACGATGGCGACGGAACCCTCGTACGCCGGGTTCTCGATTGCCTCCTGCTCCCACTCCCGGAGATGTTCATCAATCGCCTCATCGTCGACCGATACGGCGAGATCAACCTCGACGTGTTCGTTGAACCCGCGGATCCAGGGAACAAAGCCGCTGATCACGCCGCCACTTCGCTGATTCATCGCAACATCAACCGCGCCGTCGACGTCCGCGGTCAGGCCGACACTCGTCGGGTCGAGTTCGTAGGTCGATCCGCTGACGACGAACGTTGCCTTCTCGCTCTTGAGATTGGTCTCGTACTCTCGAACCACGACGATCGCGTCGTCCCGCGATAACCCGCCCACGTCGAGGCCGACCACGCTGACGTTGCGCGGAATCTCCCCATTGTTGGCGGCCCGGTCGGTGAGGTACACCACGATCGGGAGCAGCAGGATCAGCGCGGGTACCGCGATCGAGGCGGCGATGCGAATACTGCGAGCGTTCATGAGGTCCCTGGAGAAGTGGAGAGCGCGGCGATTATAGGAACGGTCTCCGATAACGCCGCGCATCTGACCGGCCTAGAACCTTTGGCCTGCAAGCGTTTCTACCGTAGGATCTCCATTCGTGATTCAGTTTCCCGAAACCGCACCCGGAGAGTCCCTCGCGGTGTCGGCAACACTCTTCGTGACGTACCGCGCATGCCCGCAGCAAGCGCTGGGTCGGCTGCGTGGTGCCTACCCGGCGGATTCGGTTGCCTCGTTCCGGGGTTCGTTGGCGCACCGGATCTTCGCTCGGCACCTCGTGTCCGGCCCGATATCCGATGGCGACCTCCCTCAGGTGTGCCGGGAGGAGATCGGGGCGCCGGACGGCCATCTCAACATGAAGCTCGGCCCGCTCGAACTGAACCGCCCATCGCGCCTCGCTCCTGTGCTCGCCGAAGTGGGGGACCTGTATGCCCGATTCAAGCGATTCCCTGCGGATGGATTCCGCTCCGCGGAGGTGAACCTCGAGGCAGACGTCGGCGGCGGAGTGACTTTGCGTGGCCGGGTTGATGCGGTCTTCGAGAACGACTCCGGTGAACCGGGCATCATCGATTGGAAGACGGGCTCGTGGCTCGAGGACGCTGAACCCCAGCTCGCCTTCTACTCACTTGTGTGGGGGCTCGAGCATGGTGTGCTGCCGGCGAGCGCCGAAGCGGTTTCCGTGCAGACTGGCGAGCGGACCGGAATCAAACCGACGGCTGATCAGGCACAACAAACGGCCCGTGAAGTTGCAGAGATGGTCGACACGCTGCGGGCCGCGTTCGCCACCGGGGACGATCTCGAACGCCGTGCCGGCCCACACTGCCGATGGTGCCCCCTCCTGGACGAGTGTGCCGAAGGGTCCGCCGCGATGCAGATCCTCGGGACGTAGGCAAAGAGCAAAGAGCAAAGAGCAAAGAGCAAAGAGCAAAGAGCAAAGAGCAAAGAGCAAAGAGCAAAGAGCAAAGAGCAAAGAGCAAAGAGCAAAGAGTTCGCCGTCTCGGGTCTTTCGTCTTTGTTCTTTGTTCTTTCGTCTACTACTCCCGACCCCTGTCCTCGAATCGCGGGCCTCACAGCGACGTGCGGTCTGTTTTACTCTTCTGATGGCCAGAACCATCGTGTCGCTGCACGCTCACCCAGATGACGAATCGAGCAAGGGCGCAGGAACCATTGCTCGTTACAGCGACATGGGAATCAGATGTGTGCTCGTCACGGCCACCGGCGGTGAGGCCGGGGACATTCTGAATGCTGCCGCCGATACCCCGGAGATTCGTGCTGATCTGGCCGCGGTGCGCCGCTCGGAACTCCACGACGCAGCCGCCATCATCGGCTACGACGACGTCATCATGCTCGGGTATCGCGACTCAGGGATGCCCGGCAGCGACGAGAACGGCCATGCAGACGCCTTCGTCAACGCGTCGTTCGACGAGATTCTCGGCCGACTGGTCGCGATCGTGCGGAGTGAGCAGCCCGAGGTGATCATCGGCTACGACGATCACGAGTGGTATCCGCATCCTGATCACCTGCGCATCCACGATCTGTCGGAGGCGGTGTTTGTCGCGGCCGCTGATCCGGACCGGTTCCCCGATGCCGGCGAGCCGTGGACGGCGCGGCGCCTCTACGCACCCGCTTTCTCACTCAGGCGCATCCGAGCGCTCGGGCAGGCGATGGCGGATCGTGGACTGGAATCCCCGTTCGATCGATGGATCGCCGGCATTGATCCGGAGGCGGTTGACCCGCCGCTCACGCACGTCGATGTCGGTGCCTATCTGCAGCGAGCCCGGTCGGCGCTGCGGGCGCATCACACGCAGATCGACCCGAATGGCCCGTGGTTTCTGATACCCGCGGACGTCATCCTCGAGGTGTATCCGTACGAGGATTTCGAACTCATGGCGTCTCGTGATGACGCGTCTGCGGAGGGAGCAGAACTCATCGCGTGACCATCCCGAGGGGTGTTCTCGCCGGTTCGTGTGCTTGGTGTGTTTCAATACGGGATCTATGGACCGCCAACGGGCCGAACAACTTCACGCTCTCCTCTCCGACATCGAACCGGAATCGGCCGAGCCGGCTCTTCAGCCGCTCGAACGACTCCTCGCCCGCGAGAGCGCCGGGGACGCCCTGATCGTCGCTGTTGTTGGAACCTCCGGCGTCGGGAAGTCGGAACTCATCAACCTCCTCGCGGGAAGCAGGGTTGTCACCGCTGGTCCACTCCGTCCGACTACTACCGAAATCGCGGTGTGGGGCGACATCGCCGACACCTACCTGGCCGGACGACGCGTCCCAGGGCCGAATCGGCCGGATCGGGTCGTCCTGATCGACACCCCGCCTGCGGAGCATTACCCGGAAACGATCGCCGGCCTCCTGCACCTCGTCGATGCCGTCCTGTTTGTGATTTCGCCCGATCGGTACGCCGATGCGATCACAGCCACGTTGCTCGAAACCGTTCGCGAGCGAGGGATACCGACCCGCACAGTGCTTTCGATGGTCGGCCCCCCGTCACCGGACGCCAACCGTTTGATGGCCGATGTGGAGCACAAGCTTGGAATTGAGCTCGACGCCGTCGTAGCCCAAGACGTGGGCCCGCTCCGGGCAGTCCTCACCGAGATGGTGAGCGTGCGCGACGCCATCGTGGCCCGACGAGATCGAGCTGCGACAGCTTTGGTGGCCGATCGCACTGCAGAAGTCGTTGCGGCACTCGACAATCGAGCCGCGGAAGCGCAGGTTCTCATCGATCGTGCGGAGGCTGCATTCTCCGATGCGGGCATCAACAGGCTCGAGCTCGCATCCGCTGCAGACCTCGACTGGCCCGATGCCGCCTCGGAGATCACACGGCTGGCGCGAGAAGCAACAGATCGGGCTATCGCGACGTGGACCGCCGGCGTCGCCCGTGACGGAATCGCTCCACACAACGACATCGACCCAGGACGCTGGCTCCCTGAGATCGATCCGTATCCGATCGACGAATGGCATCACGTCACGGTGGATGTCGGCCGTCGTGCTGTCAGGCGCCGGTGGCTGCATCCCCGCCGCTCGCGTACCGTTCGCGACCAGCTGTGGCGCCTCTCTATCGACTTCGGTCGACGCCCGACGAAGAAGGTCCGCAAGGCGCTGAGGGACCGCATTCCGGACCTCAGGATCGAACGAAACGCGGCGTTCGTCGATGCGATCAGGTTTGCCGGTTCTGCGAGAATCGATGCGTTCCTAGCTCGCCTCGATCCTCTTGGAGGGGTTTCGCCGGAGTCCATTCGAGATGCGGCAAGGGCACTCACTGCGGGAGCCGGCCCGGTGCCGAAGCTGGCGGTGGACGACGATGACTGACCTCACCGAGGCGCTCGATCTGCTCGACCTGGCGATCGCCAGCTCCGAGGGACTGGCTTCAGCGCCGAGTCGCGAAGGCGCCGCAGAGGTCGCTGCGGCGACTCGACGGCGCCAGGATTTCTTCTCCGAATCGATTGTCGTCGCTATTGCCGGCGGCACGGGATCGGGCAAGTCCAGTCTGCTCAACGCGATCGCGGGCGAGAACATCTCTGAGACGAGCGAGCTGCGACCGCACACCAATGCACCACTTGCGTGGGTTCCGGCGGGCGATCCCGCCATTGTCGCAATGGTTGCATCCCTCGACATCGAGGAGGTTGTTCTCCACGATGACGGTCCGGCCCTTGCGATTGTTGACCTCCCGGACCTCGACAGTGTCGACGACCGCCACCGCACGCTGGTGGAGTCGGTTCTCCCGGTCGTCGACGCGGTGGTGTGGATGTTCGATCCGATCAAGTACCACGATCCTTCGATCCACGACGACTTCCTCGCCGACGCGACCGAGTACGAACCCGTCTTCACCTTCGTACTGAACAAGATCGATCGCCTCGATGAGGCCGAGACCGAAGCAGTTGTGACTCATCTCGGTGTCATCCTCGCAATGGACGGGTTCCGTGATCCGATCGTTCTCCCGATCGCGGCAAACCCGCCCGGGAAAGCACCCATCGGGGTCGAATCGCTCATCGCGACGCTGAACGACACGCTGATCGCGAAACGCGCGGATCGTGCGAAGGTCGTCAAGGACATTCTCCATGCAGGCAGACGGCTCGCAGCGGACACGAACGCATGGACCGGGACAACCGACGACGCGCATGATCGGATTCGAGGCTCACTCGACGATCCGGACGAGCTCGAGTGGGTGCTCGGCGGGCTCGGAATCGAGGGGCCGCTGCGGGCCGACATCGTTGCAGCAAGCGATGACGCCGCGCGCGTCGACCAGGCGCTGCTGCGGCGTGCCGAGCTCGCGGCGATCATCGCGGCCCTCGGTGTGGTGTGTGCCGACCTGGCACACGTTGAGATGGAAGGCGTCTTATGACGATCAGCGACGATGTGTGGACCCAGGTTTGGCAGACGGCGCTGATCGTCCTCGTCGCCATTGTTGTGTGGTTCCTGGCCCGTTGGATCATCCATCGGTGGAGTGAGCGGCTTCAGCGCCGTCTTGTGTCCACCGGAGAGTTGGGCGACCGCGCCAGGGCCCAGAGGCTCAATACGATTGGCCGAACGCTGTCCGTGGTCATGTTTATCGTCGTCGCAGTGGTGGCGATTGTCACGGTTCTCGGCGTGTGGGGCGTTCCACTTGGGCCGCTCATCGCTTCGTTGTCGGTTGTTGGGATCGCCATCGGTCTCGGGGCTCAGGATCTCGTCAAGGATGTGATTGCCGGGATGTTCGTTCTGATCGAAGACCAATACGCGCTTGGTGACGTTGTTCAGCTTGTCGGTGTGTCGGGAACCGTGGAGGAGATCCGTCTCCGGACGACCGTGCTCCGAGACTTGGACGGAAGCATCCACCACGTGCCGAACGGCGAGGTTCGTGTGGCGACGAACCTCACGTACGAGTACAGCCGGGTGGTCGTCGACCTCTCAGTTGCCTACGAAGAATCGGTGGATCGAGCTTTGGAGGTCATCGGAGAGGTAGCCGGAGGACTCGCTGCCGACCCGGGGTGGTCGTCCGCGGTCGTCGACGATCCGCAGGTGCTTGGCGTGGACGCTCTCGACGATTCCGGTGTTGTGATTCGCGTGTTGTTCACGACGGATCCGGACATGAGATGGAACGTCAAGAGGGAGTTCCTCAGGAGGGCCAAGAACGGTCTCGACGAGGCAGGGATCGAGATCCCGTATCCACATGTAACCATCACGCGCCGGCCGGATTCCGGCTGACCCCTACTCGACGGCCTCGCTGCAACACTCCTCCGGGTTGCGTACGACGAGCAGGGCATCGCGTGCCGGTGTGATCTCGATGAGCGATGCGATGCCGAGATGTTCCCCGTCGGCCTGAAACGGTGTTGCGGGCTCGGCTTCGATCGTCAGCCGGTCGAAGCAGGTGTACACGTTGGCGCCGAGGCGCGTTCCGAGCGGCCGCCGAAGCAGAGCCTTCGCGAATATCCCCGCCGCACGATGCACCTCGAGGTCTTCCGCAACGACGGCGGCGAGACCGTTGACGGGACCCGGCGTGATGTGCAGCGGAATTCTGCCGAAGTAGG
>Ga0272442_10005029_pt1 | contig 17832 bp, 14 predicted proteins | sample SSMForm2O_FD_200262 | JGI IMG/M metagenome (GOLD analysis project Ga0272442, IMG submission 200262) | Marine sediment archaeal communities from Little Sippewissett salt marsh, Falmouth, MA, United States - SSM-Form-2O | ecosystem: Environmental > Aquatic > Marine > Wetlands > Sediment ... | reverse complement strand
AGCCGAAAAGACTCAAGAGAATTGCGGGGATGAACGGGAAATAACACAAGCGGACATATCGAGGTATCAATTTCATCTCATGCAGAAATCCCAATTCGATATTATTTTGAGTGGAAACGATCGTCAGACTCAAGAAGTCAATCAAACTTCCCCGGATCGAGAAATAAACGACAAAAATAAGGATCGGGAAAGCGAACCCCCACATGATGTCTCTTATATCGCGCACCCTGCTTTCTGACGGGAAAAATATTTTAACAAAAATGATGGTAATAAGAAATCCTAGGCCCGGTTGCCAACTTAAGAATGCCAATGAAGCGCATGCCCCGCTTGCCACAAAACGTTTTCTCAGCACAAATGCCAAAGAGAAAAGGCCGCAGGTGTTCATCAGGATATGCCAGTCGGGTTCACCGGCGATATGGTGTATTGCAAAAGGAAATCCTAAATATAAAAGAATACACAACAAGGGAAGATAGTTCCTTTTTAAAAATTCTTTCGCAATCATATAAACAGGCAAGGCGGCACTAAAATACATACCCCAGAAAATAAATCGAATGAGAACGACCGATGCGAAAAGTTTTTTCTGACAAACAAGAAAACACATGGCACAGATATAAATGATTAAAGGTGTCTTGTTGTACGCATAATCGCGATAAAGGACCGATCCCGATGCCACCTGCTGTGCGAGGTAAAAGTGCTCGGAGGCACTCAACATACGCAGGGGTTGGAAGGGCCATTGTTCAATGAAACTTGTAAGTGAATATGAAAAATAAAGGATAAAAAGAAATAGGATGCCTACGCGATATTGGTTGCTAGAATTAAGAATTTTTTGAGGGCTTCTCATCAATAAAAACGTAATATGAGGGGACGGTGCCCCATTTTCTATTTATTTTATGCCTGCGTGCGGAGAAATCCAACAAAAATGCCGTTTTTGAAGCGGCCGGGGCAGGGGGGCTGAGTGTCTCCCTTGGATAACAGGGCCCTATTAACTTGTTCCATTGTTGGCACTTCCTTGGGCGTCTCGCTTAACATCCCCACCAATTCCCTCATAAATCTTAATCGGTTAGGCTATCAGCGTCCTGATTGCAAAGCCTTCCGGCCCGTGATATACTAAACCGTTTTTCGCGTTAATTGGGTTTGTTGCGTTTGTTGGGTTTATTGGGTTGACACAACAAACGCAACAAACGTAATGAACCCAATGAACGCAATTCTCCCTCGCGCAAGTAGTTGTTTTCTTCGAAAACAGTAGCGCTCGGGATAAATTCGGGCGAATAACTTAGCTTCGCTTTCGCTCGCTAAGTTATGCCATCATTTACGGGGAGTAGCGCAGCTGGCTAGCGCACATGCTTTGGGATGTGATCTGGTCAGATTTTGGAAGTGATTGATATTGTTGGGAATAGTAGCCTTGTCGACGAGCGACAAGGCCTTTTTATTTTAATGAGCTTTAACGAATTTTAATTTATTTTAACCAATCTTGGAGCATTTTTGGACACCTAAATTTTGATCGGGCAGGCGTCTTTTTATAGCAAAAATAAAGTTTTTCAGCCTAGTTACCTATCGCACGACAATATCAGGATTGGCTTTCATGAAAAATCCCTGAGGTGGTATACTGAAAAAAAGGAGGGCGGAAATGATTAAACATGTTTTAACTTTAATTTTGATCGCATTAATTTCTTTACATGTTGGACTTTTGCCCGCTTGCGCCCAAACGAAAGATGAATTTAAGCGGGAGGAAAAAGAATGTGAAGAGAGTGGCGGTATTTACGATCATAAAGCGTTTCCATTCGACTATGAATGTTATACCCCAGGATCTCCGCTTTATGAAGTTTTTTTATGCGTCCAAAACGAAGGTGTTTTGCAATATTCTAATGATTACGGCGTCACGCCGAGTTGCATTACTAAAGAATCGTGTGAATCCCAAGGGGGTACTACCACTAATCATACAATTGGGACTTCGTTAAAAAGAACGACTATTACGGACTGCTTCATCCCCGAAGAATTTGATCCTGAACTAACCGCAAGATATAAAGAAGAATTAATACAATATCTTCCGAAAACAATAATTTCTCAACCGTTCAAACTTACTCCTTCCACAGACATGGTAGCTTTGTCACCGGATTTCCGGTTTACCCTTATTCCTGATGGGGCGGTTACGGCAGAAGCGAAAGACAGTTCGCGAGAGAACAACAATGATTGGCGCCCCGGAGGGAGCTGGCGGATCAGAAATAACTTGTTGATCTTGAACGTTTCGGCACCCGGCGTTTCTTGGGGTGGGAGCCCTCTGTATAAATATACTGTTCTTAAATTAGGATTGGAGGAAGATCAGCTCACGGTAGACGGAGTGACCGTTGGGGAAGACCCAATTGAAGACCGCCATGAAGAGTGGGAAAGGTGGGATCCTAGGATCTATCCCGGGATGTATTACAGGGGATTAATAGAGCCGGAAAATGTCTATACAAAGCGGGAGGAAGAATGCTTGAAGAAGGGAGGCGTTTTCTCCGAAGTTGAGTGGTGGGGTGGCAGTGAGCCCAGGTGTGTCCTCCAAGAAGATCCTGATTTTCCAGGGGTGTACTGCACGGTCAACGGAGGTGCAATTGTTTCCGGATCCCCACAGACTTGTATTCCACAAGAAGAATGCACTAAAAAAGGAGGGCACTTAGCTAGAAATACGGCAAATATTGTTGTCAATTGTGGTCTGCCAAGCGGCGTTAAGCCGGACAATACGATACAAATACCGGGAGCAAAGAATGAAGAGATTGTCCCTTATCCAGCGGGATCGGTGATGTTTAAGAGTGATGATTTTAATAATGGTCTTTGATCAATAGGAGAAGGTTAGCAGTCTCTTAATAGGGAGCGCTATTTAACAAGTCTCGACCCGTTTGGGAAACTTTTTGGACACTTCCAGTTGAGCCCTGAGCGAATCCTCTCCGGCCGACCCGCGGTCCCGATTGCAAACCCCCGCATCCCATGTTATACTAAACCGTTAATTTTTATATTCCCCCGCGCAATGAGTTGTTTTCTGCGAAAACAATAGCGCTCGGGATCAATTCCGACATACAACTTGCATCATTTCGTTCTGTAAATTGTGTCGTCATTTACGGGGAGTAGCGCAGCTGGCTAGCGCACATGCTTTGGGAGCATGGGGTCCCGGGTTCGAATCCCGGCTCCCCGATTATTTTGTTTTAAGATTAATTTTTGATGGGGAATATCGCCAGGGTTCTGCCGTCTTTTCCATATTAAATTATTAGAATGAAGACGGCATCCCGACTTCTTTGAAAATGATTTAGGGAAGTCGGGAGAATCCCTCCTCCCCGACCATTTTATGGGTCGTCCATTATTTTGGGGTCGTGTTTCGTCTTCCATCCAGTCTGTGTCATCGGGAATGTAGAAGAAATCCTCAATGATTAGTCCTTTTCGTATTTGGTTCGTCTGCATTCTAAAATTCCTGCGTTTTTTCTACTATGAAGTCTAAAGAATACCGTCCTGAACTGGTTGTCCCCGCCGGGGATTGGCCGTCTTTATTATCCGCCGTGGAAAGCGGCGCCGACAGCGTCTATTTCGGGCTCAAGGGCTGGAACATGCGCCAGTACGCGGATAATTTTGAGCCCAAAGATCTGCGAAAGGTCATGACGCATCTGCATGAGCGCGGCCGGCACGGCTATCTGGCCCTGAATACGATTGTCAAGGAATCCGAGGTTCCTAAGCTCGCGCGCATTCTGAATCGGGCCAAACAAGCGGGGGTGGATGCGGTCATTGTATGGGACATGGCCTGGCTGGCGTTGGCCCGGCAGGCCGGTTTGCGGGTGCATTTATCGACCCAGGCCAGTGTGGCCAATAGCCGCGCGGTCGCCTTTTTTGCCAAGCAAGGCGTCCGGCGTATTATCCTGGCGCGTGAATGTTCGCTGGCCGAGATCGGAAGGATTAACCGCCGGATTCAAAGGCTGAAGATCCCCTGCGAGATCGAGGTTTTTATTCACGGGGCCATGTGTCTAAGCATTTCCGGCCGCTGTTTTCTGTCGCATTATGTTTCCGGTCAGTCGGCCAACCGCGGCGCCTGCGAGCAGCCTTGCCGCCGGGAATACCTGATTCGCGAGAAAGACGGCCCGGCCGAATTTCTAGTCGGTCAGGATTATATTTTGAGCCCGCGGGATTTATGCGCGCTGGATTTTATCGGACAACTGATGCGCACGCAGCCAGCGGCCTTTAAGATCGAAGGCCGCATGCGATCTCCTGAATATGTCGCAACCGTGACGCGCGTTTACCGTCAGGCCATCGACCGGCAGCTGGCGGGCCGCTTAACGGCACCTGATAAACACAGGTTAAAGAAAGAACTGGACGGTGTTTATCACCGCGGTTTTTCAAGCGGTTTTTATTTCCCTCCGCCACAGAAGACCGGTAGCCGCGGTCCGCAGCATGTATTACGGAAATTTTATGTCGGCGAGATCGTCCATTTTTTCAGGAAGATTCAAGTGGCAGAGATCCGCGTCTTGGATAACGAATTAAAGCAGGGGGATGCGCTGCTGGTGCTCGGCAGGCATTTGCCGCTGCGCCGCATGCAGGTAGGCGAAATGCAGCGAAATCATCGGCCTGTTTCCCGCGCCGCCAAAGGTCAGAGGGTCGGCCTGAAGGTCCCGTTTGCGGTGCGTCCCCGGGAAAAGGTCTATGTTATCAGGCCCCGGCCAGGACGGGAGGACGCGCTATGAACTCCCGGCGGATATTAACAGCATTGACGGACCGCTATCGAGGCATCACGGTACTGGTTTTATTGCTGGTGCTGGGATTTCTTTTATACGGCAGGATCCTGCATGCGCCGTTTATCTTCGATGATAATAAAATGATCCTCGAGAATTGGAAGATCCGCAGTCTGGATAATGTTAAACGTATATGGCAGGCCATTGATTATCCGCGACTGTGCTTTCTGACCTTTGTATCATTTGCCGTTAATTATCATTTCGGCGGGTATGATCCGTTCGGGTACCATCTGGTCAATCTTTTACTGCATATCGGTTCGACTTTCTTATTGTTTCTGTTTATTTGTGAGGTGTTTCAGGGCCCGTTTATGCGGCGGCAGGAATTCGGTTATTCCGGATTTGAATTTGCGCTTTTCAGCGCGTTGATATTTTTGGTGCACCCGATCCAAACCCAGGCCGTGACTTATATATGGTCGCGGACCGAACTTTTATCGGCTTTTGGAGGCCTTATTTCCCTGAATCTTTATATTGCCGGCCGAAACAGGAAAAACGTTTTGTGTGTTTTGCTTTCCGTTTTGTTCTTCGTCGCGGCTGTTTTTGCCCGGGGCAATATGGTCATTTGGCCTGTATTGATTGTTCTGATCGAGGTGTCTTTTTATGATCTGAATTTTAGGAAGATTCAATCATTGTTTCGTACCCGACGCCTGTTGACCGGTATTGTCATAGGCGTCGGTTCCATTGCGCTGCTGTTTTTTGTCCGCCAGATCGCTTCCTTGAATTTGGGCTGGTTTCTGACCGAACCGATCGATTCCCGCTGGGATTATCTGCTGACGCAATTCAGGGTGATCGTCACTTATATCCGGTTGTCGTTTATTCCTTATCCGCAGAATCTTGATTACTATTTTGTTCCGTCCCGTTCTTTTTTCGAGCCGAAGACTTTATTATCTTTTTTGGCTATTGTGATCACTTTGGCCCTGTCGGCCCGGATCTTTGCGCGGCGACGGATGTTGGCCTTCGGGGTCCTCTGGTATTTCTTCGCCCTGATACCGGTTTCGACAATTCTTGTTTTAAGTGTCTATATTTCGGAAAGCCGCCTGTATTTCCCCCTGGCAGGTTTTTCAATTTTCTTGACAGCCTTGATTTTCCGTAGCCTGCCTCACCCTAGACGGCGGAATGCCTTATTGGTCGGGATGATTGCGATCTTTGCCGTTTTAACCGTGATGCGCAATGAATTGTGGCGGTCTCCGGTCGCCATATGGGAAGATGCGTTGCGCCAGGCGCCCCAGCATCCCCGCCCCCGGACGGTTCTGGGTATGTTGTACGCCCGGCAGGGAAGGCTGCAAGAGGCGGCGGAGTTGCTCGAACAGAGCAGAAAGTGGACACCCGAATTTTTGGGCGTCCAGAATAATCTTGGTGCGATTTATATGAGAATGGGCCGATTCGAAGAGGCGGAAAAAATTTTCCGCCGGATCATTGAATACGATCCGAGTTATCTGTATGCATATTTGAACTTGGCGCAACTGAAATTATCCCAAAGAGATTTCTGGTCGACACGGGATTTGCTCGAAAAATCAATGAGATTATGCGGGCTTCATGACGAGGCCTTCTTGATTTTGGCCAACAGCGCTCTTATCAGGCGAAAGGATAAGCCGAAACAGATGGATCGCTTAGCCTTTAACTATCTTGATAAGGTTATTCAATTGAATCCGCGCAGCCGGGGCGGATATTCTAAGTTGGTTTGGCTTCACATGCAGCGTGGTGAATATACGCAGGCCTTGGAAACGGTGCGGCAGTGGATCCGGGTTCGGCCGGAAGATTATGAGGCCTTTATCCGTTTGGGAGCAGTATCGGAAGCCCTCCAGGATCACTCGGCAGCCGTGAGAGCGTATGAGCAGGCCATCGCACTTGACCCGCGAAATCCGACGGCCTACGGGGCATTGGGCAAATTTTATTTTTCTTTAAAACAATACGATTTGGCTCAAAAGTATTATGAAGAGAATTTCCGCCGGGGCAGGTTGCAGCGACGATCCGGGAAAGAGGCATCGCGGCCGCTTTCAGGGGCGCCGTTTGAATAGCCTAAAGAATATTATTGACCGTCGGAAATTTGGTAGGTACAATTTTCTATGAATCCAACTCTGATCTATATCCGATGAAGAAAACGGTTCGAACCATTCTGGTCATTGACGATGACCCCAATATGATCCGGATCCTGCAGAAGTGGCTCCAGAATGCCGGCTGTAAGGTTTGGGGGGCCTTGAACGGCACTGCCGGTATTGAGACCGCCCAAAGGGAAAGGCCGTTGCTGATTCTTTTGGATTTGATGCTGCCGGATGTTGGCGGGATCGAAGTGGCGCGGCGCCTGCGGTGTGACAAACAGACGGCCGATATCCCGGTTATTTTTATGACCGTCACCATGGGGGTGGAGATCGACAAAGGCGACGAAACCATGGAGGTCGACGGCTGGCTGTATCGCGTTTTCGCCAAACCGTTGCATCGTCAGAAGCTACTTAGTGAAATTCGTAAATCGATCAACCGGCGTCGGAATAAAAATCCGTCCATCATTCAAGGCAGCTGACGCGTATTGGGAAGGGGTTAGGGTGGCCAAATCCTCATTTCGACAAAATCCGCAGGTTCCTTTTCTGACCTCCAGTTTCAAGATCTGGTTGGTTGCGTTTATTTTCTTTTTGACCTTTTTGCATGTGTTTAATGTTCTTTTCTTGCCTCAGGGTAGCATTATCCCGGAGAAGGGGATTTTGGGAGTTGTCCTGGGCTTAATGGTTTATCTTTGGTTTCAGGAGGTCCGTGATCGGCACCGGCTTCAGCTCGCCAATAATGACCTCTCGGGTATCAAAAAGGATCAAAAGGCCGTCGAGGCCAATGCTGTCTCCGTCTTGGCTCTTTTGCAGGAGACCCAGAATCCAGAACTCCATCGACATGCTCAGCGGATCCTGGTAATATGTCAGGCCATGGCTGATGTCATGGATTTTACCTGGGATAAGCTGGAGATCCTGCGGCGCGCCTGTATCCTGCATGATTTTGGGAAACTGCTATTACCTTCCGGTCTGCAGTCCAAGAGATATGCCATGATGACGGAAGAGGAAAAAGACGTGTATCGAATGCATCCGCGCAAGGCGGTGGAGCTTTTAACGCCGTTGCGGTTTTTGATCCAGGAAAAGAATATCATCCTGCATCATCATGAGCGGATGGACGGCCAGGGTTACCCGTCGGCTCTGAGGGGCGCACAGATCCCTTTGGAATCGCGCATGATCGCCGTTGCCAACGCCTTCGACGCTTTAAACAGGAACCGGCTCGCACGGCAGGAAGGCTGCAGTGAAGATTTTGTACTGGAAGAGCTCAGCCGTTACGGAGGAACGCGGCTGGATGCGCGCCTGGTGGTCAAGTTTCTTGAGGTGTTGCGTAAGAATCCAAAATTTTGGAAGATCGAAGATTGATTCCGCAGACGCCTCCGGATGGAGAGAAAGGAGTCTTTCGTGAAAATCGGGAAAAAGAATGTAACCATGTTTAAGATCAGGAATCGCAGAGGTTATGCCGCTGTTTGCGCGGGCCATTTGACCGAAGGCTCAACACGCCCACAGGCGCTGGCTCGTATGGCCAAGGCTTTGCGGCGCACGCGCAAGAAGAAGTAAGTCGCTCGGTTTGTTCGTTTGTTATTTTTTAGGAGAGAAATTATTTTGAAAATGCTTTTTTTATGCAGATTAATATCTTCCGCTTGTCTGGTCCTATGTTTAACCGTATCGCCGGTTTGGGCCCAGGCCGGTCAGGAACCGGAGGCTATCCAGGATCGCATTACGCGGGATCAAATCAGCCTGGTGGATTGTTACGCCCATGCCTGCGGCCTCACTTTTAAATGCAATCCACAGTGGAAGGTCCGGGTTGTGGACGAATACAGCACGATTATCACTATATCGACCGAGCCTTTTGTGACCATGGCCATATCCAGGATCGACTCCGAGATAAAACTGCTCGGACAACTGACAAAATCCTTCTTTCAAGACAAGAAAATCTATTCGGATAATTTTCAGAAGGGTTATGTTTCTTTCGGCGGCAAAGACGCGATTGAACTCAAGGCTTTCTCAAAATTCGAGCCCCGCATGCGCTATCTGGGCTATTTTTTCGTTGATGAGAACGGATTGAATTCCGTCTTCTTCGCGGTCTACCCCAAAGAACATTGGGACGACTATAAATTTTTTATCAAAGAACTCGCCGGGACCTTTCAGCGGATCTAAAATCGCTTCGTTTTGCCTTCCTTTTTCAGAATTCCTTTTGTATCAGGGTTGGATCGCGAGAATTTCTTTATACAGGGCCGCGGCCATCAAACGGTGGCTCAGCGGGGTAGGATGACAGTCGTCCTGGATGAGCTCTTCGTTGAAAAATTGCCCCCGGTTCCGGTTATAATTTTCAAAAAGTTTTTGGATATCCAGCAGTTCGGTGCCGATTTCGCGGCTGACTTCGCGAATGACGTTATTGATGCTCAGCCGTGATCCGAGGTGCCCGATCATGTTCTCCCGGCTTTGGGCATAAGCCGCCTGGGCTTCCGGCAGCCTTCCCAGGTGTTCGAGGGCATAGGCCTTCAGGTAATGCGGCAGAGGCGGCAGGGGATCGAGACGAATAGCTTCGTCAAGAACGGGCAGGGCTTGTTCGAATTTTTCCTCTTTGATCAGCCCTGCAGCGGCATGGATGGCATGATGCATACGGTTTGCTAATTCGGGCTGGAAAGATTCTGGCTGGGGATACATGAACGCCGGTGAGAGTTTATGATTAAAAGGGACTGTCGTGAGAATAACACGGACATTCGCGCGCCGGGCATAGATGACCATTTTTTTTAGGTTGTCGCGAAAGATCTTGAGATATTCCTGTTTGGATCTCAGCACGACCGCGGGATCGGCATGAAAGTATTTTTCAAACGGATTTTTGAGCGCATATTCAAATCCCGCCAATTCCTTTTGAATCTCAAAGTCCTTGCGCCGCTGACGATATTTTTGATCCTGCGCAGCACGCCTTTTAAAACCCTGAAAAACAGCTGCGGCGACAAGCCGGCTGGCCGACAACTCTTTAAAAACACCGATCATTTTTTGTAAGCCCCACGGCGGGTCGTTCGCCTTCCAGCTCATCCATTCGTTGTTGCCGGTCATGATGACGATCGTGTGCGGATTATAATCGTCCACGATCCGGCGTACAACTGGCACCAGCTTGCCAGATGTAAACGAAATCTGGGCAGCGTTGATCACTGCGTAGCCTTTGTCCGCCAGCATTTCTCCCAGGATGGCTGCCCAGGCGTAGGGGTAAAGGTAGGGAAAGCCGAATGCCGCCGAACCGCCGGTAATAAAAATCTTTTTATCATTGCCGGCTAGGGCAGGGGGCGTGATGGCCTTGATTTTCAATGTGGCGTGCCCGCCTGGGATACGCCGCCCGCCGACGATATAGATTTCTTCTCGATAAGCCGGTGTATCGGGTTCCGGCGCCCGCACATAAAGCCGTTTGTCCTCCCACGGCAGGTCGGTCTGGGCCGGTTCAGGCTGAGTTGAGGTTTGCAGCATGTCGATCATCTGCACAACCCGATAATGAAAATGAATACGGCTGTCAACCAGCCGTGCTCCCCATTCCAGGATCAAAAACAAGGCGATCAGGATACCCAAAAAGATGCCGGTCTTTTGGGCATACAAAATGAAACGTCGGGATAAGTTAGGGATCATCGAGTAAAAAGGGAATACGGTAATTTCAATACGCTCAATTTCCTAATTAATATTATAATATATAGAAAGATAATCCACCCGGATTTTGTTTGTTTCATCAAATCCTTGAGATGTTCCGTTTCTTATGTACAATAAGAATTAATCATGAGGTTATCATTGATCAGGGCTGTCGACCGTTATGCCGGACCGCTTTTGTGTCTGATTTTGACTTTGTGGGCAAGGATCATTCGGGTGGTCAGGTTATCACCGGGGAAGGACCGGGATTCTGTCCGCCGGGTTTTGTTCGTGAAGTTATCCGAGATCGGCGCGGTTCTGTGCGCCTATCCGTTGTTCCAGAAGGTCAAAAAGGAGCATCCGGCAGCCGAGATGGTCTTTGTGACTTTCGCAAGCAATCGCGAGATTTTCGGTTTGCTGGGCGGGGCGATTACACCTTATCGTATTTTGACGATTCGACTTAATACCCCCGGGCATTTCATTGTAGACACGTTTAATGTTTTGCGTTTCTTTGCTACTCACCGCTTTGATCTCGCTTTTGATCTGGAGCTGTTCTCGAGATTGTCGGTTATTCTTACCTTTCTCAGCGGCGCGACTCGGCGGGCAGGTTTTTTCCGCTTCAATACCGAGGGCGTTTATCGCGGGGACCTATTGACCCACTGCGTCCTTTACAATCCTCTGCTCCACATCAGCCGGTCTTTTTATTCGCTTTATCTTTCCATAAAGAAACCGGACGGAAGGACTCCGCAGCTCAGTGAGGATATCCAGGCCGTTGAAATGGTTTTGCCGGCCTATCATCCCCCGGCCAAAGCACGTGACGATATGGAAAAGATCCTTCAACGGGCCGGGGTGTCGCCGGGACAGAAGATCCTTTTGCTCCATATCGGGGACGGCCTGCTGCCGTTAAGGGAATGGCCGTTCGACCATTATCTGCGTCTCGCGCAAAAGGTCATAGCGGAAACCGATATTTTCCTGGTTTTTGTCGGTACCCAGTCGGACGACGAGCAGATCCAAAAGATCATGGACCTGGCGCCTGATCGCTGTTTGAACCTTAACCGGCGCACCGATTTGACGGAATTAATAGCCTTGTTTCATATCGGGGACCTGATCTTTTCAACCGACTGCGGATTGATGCATCTGGCTGCCCTGACCCGGATCAAGAAGCTGGTCATCTTCGGGCCTGAAAGCCCGGTTGTCTTTAAGCCCCTGGGAGACGGGGTACGGGTGATTTGCAAAGGCCTGCCCTGTTCCCCGTGTTTTTCCGCCTTCAATCACCGCGCCTCGGCCTGCCGGAATAATTTATGCATCAAACAGATTAACCCCCGAGAGGTTTTTGACCTTATCATCGCGAGCATTTGAGTTATGTCCTGTCCGTCTAAGCTATCATCTCTGTTTGCTAAACCGCATTCCCAGACGATTCAGATTGTTGCTTTGCTCGTGATGTTGACGGCCGCGCTTTACGCACCGTCGCTGTTGAACGGATTTGTCTGGGATGACCACTTTGTTATAACAACAAATGATTTTATTCACTCCTGGAAAAATATCTCGCTGCTTTTTAGCCGAGAATATCTGACCCATGCCGACGAATTAAGCCTGGCCGGGATCAGGATGATCGGATCCGGCGAACTGAGTTATCGCCCGGTGGTAACCCTGTCCTACTTTCTTGACTGGGCGGTCTGGGAAATGAATCCTTTTGGCTATCATCTGCATAATCTCATTTACCATATTTTTAACACTGCATTCGTTTATGTATTAATAAATCTGCTTACGCGCAGCCGCTGGGGCGCTTTCGGCGGTGCTTTATTTTTTGCCTGGCATCCGATCCATACCGAAGCGATTTCCGCGATCGGTAATCGCGAAGACCTGCAGTTTTTCTTTTTTTATATAACGGCCCTGCTTTGTTATATTTTTCAGACGCGGGCCGGAGATCAAAAGAAATCCCTTTTGACGTTTTTGTCTTTATGTTTTTTCTTTCTGGCATTGTTCGCCAAAGAAATGGCATTGACTTTGCCTCTCATGACTTTTTTATATGACTATCTTTATTGCCGGGAAGGCAGATGGCGGGGTTTTCGTTATTTGCCGAGAGGGCAGTACGCCGGATATTTTCTTATTATGGCTTTTTATATTTATATCCGTTTTTTTGTGATTGTCGAGCCCGGAGAAATCCACGAGCTTTGGCTTGGCAAAAATATCTATACGCATCTGTTGATCTTGACCAAGATCATCGGTGTTTATTTGTTTTGGATGATTTTCCCGGTCGGCTGGCATCACATCATCCCTGAAGACAACTCTTTTGCGGCGCATTCTCTCTTTGAGGCGTCGGTTATTTTTTCGATGCTTACGATCATTGGTTCTGTCACCGCGGGTGTGTTTTTACGGCGCCGTAAGCCCGCAGTGAGCTTTTGCATCGGCTGGTTTTTTATCACCTTGTCTCCGGTAATGAATTTTTACCCTCAGCAGAATTTTGCGGCCCTGCGGTATTTGTATCTGCCCTCGGTCGCCTTTGCTTTGGCTTTAGGCCTGGCGCTGGCGCATTGGATGGGACCGCAGGGAAGTTCATTGTCAAGAGAGCGGAAAATAGTCGGGTCGGTCTTAGCGGCACTGGTCCTTTGTTTTTTTGCGGGATCAACCGTTAGGGGCATCGCGATCTGGAAAGATGGTATTGGCTTTGGAAGGCATCTGGCGCAGCATTATCCAACCATGCCTCGCATTCGCTGCATCCTGGGGACGTATTATCTGGATCTGGGCTTGGAGGATAAAGCTTATGCGGAATTTCAAACAACCCTGAAACTGGATCCCAATTATGGTAAGGCATATCTTTGCCGTGGAATAATTTATAAAAAAAGAGGTGAACTCGGCAAGGCCCAGGCCGATATGGAGCGGGCTCTTAAGCTTGATCCACATTTGTGGCATGCGCATTTTCATCTGGGGTATATCTATACGCTTCAAGGCCAATACCGACAGGCAATCGACCAGTATAATCAGTTGCTGAAATTTGCGCCGCGGCAAGTAGCTGCCTATAACAATTTGGGTGTGCTATACTTAAATTTAGGGGAACTCCGCCTGGCCGAAAGAATGTGGCACAAGGCGCTTGAGATCGATCCGGATAATTCTTTTACGATTCAATGGCTTAGGGAATTATCCGCAAGAGAGAGGGGAGGGAAATGATAGTGAGGTTGGCTCGCAAACATTTAACATCGGGTTTTACCCTGGTCGAAGTCATCACAGTGGTTTTAATTATTGGTGTTATCGCCAGTTTCGGGCTCATAAAGTTTGCTGGCACGATTCGGGAGACGCGCGAACAAGAAGCGATCAATCAACTCAAGGCGATCCATGCCGCCAACGAGGTTTATAGAGAAAGAAGCATAACATCGCCGCCCGGATACCTGACCGGAGCGAATCTGGATCTGGACGCGATCAATACGAACCTGGGATTGAGCATTTTCGCCAATAAAATTACCTATCAGTACACCGGAGGCGGCAATGCATATATCGTGACCGCAACGTATCCCGGCGCCGGGAGTTTTACGATATCGATGGATCAAGGTGATCTGGACGGCGGGAATCCCTGGTGCAGCGCAGGACCCTGCCCGACATTGTAGAAAGGTCGGATCAACGGAAGGGATTTTTTAAAGATGGCTGCGCCGGAAGAAGAGCTTACAGGCGATGAGGATTTTGGTGAAGGTCCGGACATAGGCCCGGCGTGAGAAAACGTCGTAACGATTCTTTTCGATGGCGCCTAGGATCCCGGAATAAATGTCCCGCATCATACATACCACCAGCCGGGATTCCATATTCCCGATCATCTTGATTCCTTTAGTGGAGTTGTGATAATAATCTTTGGCGCGCCGGATTTGGAATTTCAGGAAATGCCGGAAACGCTTGCTGATCCGGCCCTGCGAGATCATCTCTTCAGTTATCCCATAGCGTTCCATCTCGTCTTTCGGCAGGTAGATCCGGCCCAGCTTGAAATCCTCCTTGATGTCCCGCAGGATATTGGTCAACTGCATGGCTACCCCTAGACGGATGGCGTAGATTTTGGTCTTGGGATGCTCATGGCCGAAGATGGTCAACATGATCAATCCGACCACCCCCGCGACTTTATAGCAATAACGGTAAAGTTCCTTGAAGTTTTCGTAACGGCTTTTATCCAGGTCCATGTACATGCCTTCGATGAGCTCGTCGAAATACTCGCGGGGGATATTGTATTTTTTGACGGTCTGGCGGAAGGCCAACAAGATTTTATCATCGAGTGGGGCGTCACCGTAAGCGGCAATGATCTTGTTTTTGATGGTTTCCAGATCCAAGGGGCTGGAAAACGACGCGGGATTGTCCACACAATGATCACTGATCCGGCAGATGGCGTAAACGGCATATGCAGCGTAGCGTTTGTCCTTGGGCAGGAATTGGGAAGCGAAATAAAAAGATTTGGCGTGTTTTTTGGTAATGGCCCGCGATTCGGCAAATCCTTCAGATATGTCAGTTTCCGTAACTGGATTCATATGATGTAATTTTACTCTTGCTCTCAGGAAAATGCAATAGGTTTTAAAGCCGATGGCAGCCTTAGACACGGATCGGGATGGCCGATTCAGGCCCGTTGCGGCCGGGACCGGACTCTTCCGTTTGAGCGACAAAATTTACTTTTTTTTGTGTAAATGGCTTTTTTTTGTTATTATGGTAATCGCAATAACATACCTAAAACTCCATATATGGAGGAGAGTGTTATGAAAAAGATATTCTTGGCTTTTGGGGCAAGCATCCTTTGGGCGAGTCTTGTCATGGCTCAGCAGGAGCCGCCGGTCATTCCGGAAGGTCTCGGAGACGGCATTCATAAGGAATATTACCCATCCGGAGAAGTGCGGGCCGAGATCAATTATATGGACGGTGTGCCCGAAGGTCAGTTTAGACATTATTATGAAACCGGGGGTTTGAAATCCGAAGGCACCTTTACGGATGGCAAGTTGAGCGGATCGCTCAAGATGTATTACGAAGGCGGACAGCTGGCCAAGGTCGAACCTTATGAAAATGACAAGGTCAACGGCGTCATCAAGACTTATTACCCGGATGGGAATCTTAAAGAGGAGGGCGAATACAAAGACGGCATTCTAGACGGCATCGGCCGGGATTATTATGCTGACGGGACCTTGTACCGCGAATGGAATTACAAACAGGGCCAAAGGGAAGGGACATTTAAGGTCTATTATGAATCCGGAGAGATTCAGAAGATCATGAATTATACGGATGATGTCGAAGACGGCCCTTTCACCACCTATCATAAGAACGGCAATATCGCCAGTAAGGGTGAGCTCAAGGAAGGTCGACGGGATGGGCCCCTCAAAGTATATGATGAACAAGGGGAATTGGCGGCTGAGATGAATTTCCGCAATGATAAACGCCACGGGACGTTTAAATATTACTCCAACGGCTATTTGGTACGCGAGATCACTTATTCCGAAGGGGAAGAACTTTCTCGGAAGGAATTCCCCGATGCGGAAAAACTCTTTTAGCTATATCTGCTTCCCGGACCGGGTTTTCTGGCCGGATTTCCCTCGACAACAGGAAGGTTTTTATGCCCTCTAATGATCGTCATGTCGCTATTGTCGGTGCGGGTGTCGGCGGTTTGGCCACGGCCGCGCGGCTGGCGCAGCGCGGCTATCAGGTGGATGTTTATGAAAAATTGCCCGAATGCGGGGGCCGGGCGCATGTGATCGAGGATGCGGGATTCAAGTTTGATACCGGCCCGTCGTTTGTGCTGATGCCTGATTTTTTTGAGGAGGTTTTTTCCTATTGCGGCGAACAAATACAAGATTATCTTGATCTGAGGATCCTAGAGAAAAGTTACCAAATTTTTTATCCCAACGGCCGTCGCCTGATCGTCCATCGTGACAGCGAGAAAACCAAACAGGAGTTCGAATCCCTTGAGCCGGGTGCCGCGCGGGGATTTGACAGTTTTATCGCGGAAACAACCCGCATCTATAATGCCATCAAACCTCTGCTTTATCGATGTTTCACCAAAGGCGACATTTTTGATTGGCGTAACTGGCCGCTGATCTTCAAACTCAATCCCTTCCAGACCTACTGGCAACTGGCCCGGAAATATTTCAAAAGCGAAGAGCTGTGCTACGCCATGACCTTTGAGGCCATGTTCATCGGGGTTTCGCCGTTTGAGACACCCGGTTTTTACAGCGTCATTACCTACACCGATCATGTTCAGAAGATTGCGCATCCCATGGGCGGTATGATTGAAATTCCGCGCGCCCTGGAACGCCTTGGCAGGAAATTCGGTGCGCGGTATCATTACAGCCAGGAGATCCGTTCGGTTCGGCCTAACGGGCAGGCGGCCGTTCTCAAGACCCAGCGCTCCGAGTTCCCGGCCGGCCAGGTCGTTTTTAATGCGGATTACGCCTCCACTCAGACCGATCTGCTGGATCGCCAGATCCCGCGCTATGATTATTCCTGTTCGGTTTATCTTTTGTATTTGGGTTTAAAGCGCAGGGTTGAAGGCCTCGAGCACCATAACCTGTTTTTTGCGAATGATCTTAAAAAGAACCTGCGGCAGATTTTTAAGGATAAAACCACGGTGGACGATCCGTCGTTTTATATCCATGTTCCGACCGTCACCGACCCTTCATTGGCGCCGCCCGGCAAAGAGATTCTCTACATTCTTATCCCGGTTGCCAACCTGGAGCGCCAGGATTTTGACTTTGCGGATTACGAACATCGCCTGCGGGATTTCGTTTTTGACAAGATCAACACCACCTTCGGTATCAAGCTTGAGGATCTGATCGAAGTCGAGCATCATTTTTATCCTGTGGATTTTATTAAGCGCTACAACATAAAATACGGCGCCACGTTCGGTTTGGCCCATACCCTTTTGCAGAGCGCTTTTTTGCGTCCCGCCAACCGGGATAGCCGCTACCGGAATTATTATTATGTCGGTGCCAGTACCCAGCCGGGAGGCGGGTTGCCGCCGGTTATCGCCAGTTCCCGGATCGTGGCCGACATGATCATCGGCGAGTGATATGGCGACTTATCTCCTGATCAATCTTTTTTCCGTTTTGATTCCTCTGGCACTTTCTTTCGAGCAGCGGATTTATTTTTTTCGAAAATGGAAGGCCCTTTTTCCGGCGATGCTTGTTACCGGGCTCATTTTCGTTATTTGGGACCACTATTTTACCAAATGGGGGATCTGGGGTTTCAATCCGGCGTATCTCCTTAAGGTCAGTATTGTTGATTTGCCCCTGGAGGAAATTTTATTTTTTATCTGCATTCCTTATGCCTGTCTTTTTATCTATGAGCTGGTTTGTTATTTTGATCGAAGGCAGATTCTTCAGTCAGCGACTAAGCCCGTGACGTACGGATTGATAATCTTTTTGCTGCTGACAGCTTTGCTGAATCCGGACCGGATTTATACCGCGATTACTTTTTTGGCCTTG
>Ga0272442_10005028_pt1 | contig 17833 bp, 10 predicted proteins | sample SSMForm2O_FD_200262 | JGI IMG/M metagenome (GOLD analysis project Ga0272442, IMG submission 200262) | Marine sediment archaeal communities from Little Sippewissett salt marsh, Falmouth, MA, United States - SSM-Form-2O | ecosystem: Environmental > Aquatic > Marine > Wetlands > Sediment ... | reverse complement strand
TCGTCCTGGGCCAGATCGCCGCGCGGCGCGACCGTCCGCGGGGCGGACCCCTTGTCGTGCAGGCTGCGAAACCACGGCTTCATCTGAGCGATAATCAGCACGACGACCAGCACCACCAGCAGCAGCATCAGGCGATGGCCCGGATCGGGCCCGCGCGAGACGTTAGTGCGATTCAGTTCTCGTTCCATGGCACTCTGCTCCGACTGCTCCCTTCTGGCGAAAAACACGAGCGGTCACAACACACACAATGGCCGCTTCTGCGCCATGAGGATAGACCCTCGGCGTCCGCTTGTCAAAAAGGGATTCTCTCTTTCAGACCAAGTGTACGGGTTTCCCACGGGCAGCGGGCCGTCGTATGTTCCTCCGGTTTCTGCTGCGTGTCGCAGGATCTCAGACGCGTGCGGAGGGGAGCTGTCGCCGACCCGGCACAAGAAGCCCCGAGCCTGCGTAAACGAATGGCAACGGCAGGCTGTGTGCGAGGGAGGCAGTGGCCTGGAACGCACCGGACCCGTCGCTGAGGGCAAACGTGGTCTGCGCTACTCCGGGCTTGGAAAGCGCCAGGGCAAGTCGAACTCGGCGTCGCCATAGGGCTGCCTGGGGGTGCCGTCGTTGTCCTTCTGATCCGTGCCGACGCTGTAGAGGACGAAGCCGTCCGGCGTCTCCTTATAGAGTAGTTGCGATTGCTCCACGAACGGGTCGGCGAGCCCCTCCAGGCCGAGCGCATCCAGCGTATCGGGCAGCGCACCGTGGGTCTCTCTGTACCGCAGCAAGGCCAGCCCCGCCCGCGTGATCCGCATGTGCGCGGCTGTCCGCAGATAAATCTCTTTCACCCTCAATGTCGCGGGCGCGAAAAGAGCCGTCAGCCTGTGACGCTTTTGCACGTTGAAGATCTCCATCTCTGCTGCAATCATCTCTTCCGGCACGTACGGACGTTCGAACTGCTGGGCGGCTTCGAGCATCACCCGCAGGTACGCCGCGTGGTCTGCGAGGAACGTCGGCTTAAACGTCATGCGGTAGAACCTGGCCCGATGAAAGATCTCGGGGATATAGGAGGAGGACCACTGCTGCGTCACCCGGTACAACTCATCGCGAGACAGGCCGAACACCCACTCGCCGTAGAGCAGCCGTTCGCCATCCACGGCACGAGCCAGCGGGGAGACGTCATCATAAGCAACGAGGAATCGCTCGATGTCGTCTTGACACTTTCGGTCCGGCAAAGCCGTTTCGCACAGTTCCCGGGCGGTCATGCACGAACCGCCGACCATGGCGATGCGCACCAGTTGTGGAACGATATCCGGCTCCTGCCGCAGCGCGTCCGCGAAGCGAAGCTGGGTTTCGAGAAGCGCCCAGGCTTCCTCGGTATTGCCGCTCTCGGCCTCGAAAACCGCCTTGTCTTGGAGAATGCGGAAGAGACCCTTGAGATCCAACAGATCGGGCATAACCATCTCGAGGCCGGCCTCGTACTCCCGATCGAACCGGCACGCCGGCCGCAGAGAGCCCTGTTTCACCATCGACACCGCCTGCTCGACCACATCCAGTCCGAGCAGGCGACGCGTCTCGGCCGGCTCGTTCGGATCGGGCGCGTCCCTCCTGGATTTCTTCCAGTTACCCAAGCGGCCCAGCAGGTTCCCCTCGCCGAACGGCTGGGCCTTGAGCAAGAGGTACGCGCTTTCGTAGAGCAGCGCCGCGTTCTGCGTGTCGGGCACCGCCGACGGAATGACGTCCTCCGTACGCATCGGCCGACCGGCTTCTTCCAGCGCCGCGTATGCACGGCGCAGCTTTGCCGCCGCAAGAGCCACGGCGACGGCATAGAATACACCCAGCAACACGAGGACGATGCCACAACACGTCAAGATTCTCAGGGTTCTCTTGCGCATAACTCCTGCTCTTTCACCAGGGACATCAGGAAAACGCACCGGTTCCGACCGGTACGGAGGGCAAACGGCTCCGGCCGTTTGGCGCGGCGGGCCGATCCGGGGTTCCTCTTTCCTGCGCTTCATCGAGGACGCGCTGCATCTGCTCGCGGTACTCACGCCAATCTGCCGCCGACGCTCTCCGGACGGTGCCAACCAGATACCTGACTCGCGCGGCGTACACGGCTTCGGACACAGCCTCGACGTCGCTTGGCTCCCGGCTGGCGACCCACCGTCCGCCCGCTTGCCAGCGGACCAGCGAGCGGTCGACAGCGAGGTTCGTGAGCGAGACGACCAGCACGGCCGCCGCGGCCGAGGCGGCTAATCGCCGCAGAGGGACCCGCCAGGAAATCTCCTGCGGCTCCCGGCGCCAGGCTCTTTTCGCAGCACCGATGACCTGCCTCTTGAGTTGGCTGGAGGGCCCTGTCGGACATGCCGCCTTCAGCACCTGCTCCACGTCCCTATTCTTGTCACGTTGAGCCTTCATGATTTCGCATCTTTCAGAAGTATCCGCAGCCTCTCCATGCCGTAACGGTACCGGCTCGCCACCGTGTTCGCCGACAGGTCAAGCATGCGGGCAATTTCCTTAAACGTCTTCTCTCGATAAATCTTCAACACAATCACCTCCCGCTGCCCATCCGGCAGACGCTCCAGGGCGTGCTGCAAGTGCTCGGCCCATTCACGCCGGACGTTGTCCGCCTCCGCCGGTGACAACCACGATCCATCACGTGCTTCCACCGCCCGCTTTCCGCGCTGTTTCAGAAATCGCGAAGCTTCGTTGCGGGCGATCTGATAGACGTACGCATCCAGCCGCCGGGCCCCGGCCAAGTGTCGGCGCTTGCGAACGATCTTGACGAAGACCATCTGAAGGACATCTTCGGCATCCTGCCGGCAGCGCAGCATCGCCTGGAGGAACGCAAACAGATCGCCGACGTACCGGTCCCAGATCAGCTCGACCGCCGCCGGGTCGTCCCGGGCCAGGGCCGCTCGTATCGCATCATCGGCCGAACGCTTCTTCAACGTGCCTTCCTTCGGTTGCTGCGTCTGTTCACCAACAAAGACAGTGAAATACCCCCCTTTTGTCTACGAACCCCGGATTTTTGTCAATTCTCCGCGCCCGCCGACGGAACCGTTGGCACAATAGGAACCGCGCCCGGCTGCACACGCCGCCGGATCGGCAGGAAGAACACTCTGAAAGCCGATTCTCGTCAACGACGGTGGAGGTCCTTCAGCAGCGACGGATAGGCCGAACCATGGGGCATGTGACAGCAACTGCACCCTTGTTCCGCCGGTATGACCGAGGAGTCCAGAAGCCTCAGCTTGTTGTATCCGGACCCGGTCGATTCGGCGGGGAAGGAAACGTGGGCGGGCGGCTCGCCGTCGTGGCAGGCCAGACAGAAACCGGCGCGGGTGCCCGCCCAGGGCTCGGCGCCGCCGGAATCCGGATCGATCAGGCGAACGACCCCCTCGCCGTGGCCGCTGTGGTCATGGCACAACAGGCAATCCTTGTCCTCGATCGTGCCGGCGAGGTGTCGAGAAGCCAGGTCGAACTCTCCGCCGGCGCCCAGGATTTGCCTGCGGCCGTACAGCCCTTCCCGCCGATGGCATTGAACGCACGCTTCGTCCTTCGTGCCGAAGTCGGACGTGCCCATTTCTCCCACATGACACCGCGTGCAGTCCCGCTCGTGCACGTGGTGATAGTTCGAGTCCCCGTGACAATCGATGCAGCCCAACTGCTCGGGCAACGTGACATTCAACGTGCAGGTCCCCGACACGATTGTCCCGGTCCAGACCGATCTTCCCGGAGCCGGTTCGATCTGCGCCGAGGCTCCCCCCGTCGCCTCATGACGGTAAACGACTCGGAACTGGCCGGCGACTGCCGCCGACTGATCGGAAACGGCCGCGACCGTGCATTCAATCTCGGTTCCAAAGATCTCTCCGGGCCCGATCTCGCGTACCGCGTTGCTCCCCTGCCCGCGCCGCCCGCGCCAGCGAGGCTGCCGGCCGGACGTCTCCAGCTTCAGAACCTGTCCTTCGTCGTTGGTGGCGGCCAGACCAGCGATCGCATCGGCCGCCTGGTAGGGGACAGCAACGGCGTTGTCGCCTGCGTTCTCGAACTTCAACTGCACCGCCACGTTGTCGCCGACGGTTACTTTGGGTGGATCGAGACTGAGCCCGCAGCGCAAACCGTTGACCGCCGGGCCCCACCGAACGGCCGGCGCCGGCGGCATGTGCCCCTTGTTGGCGACCAGCTTCTTCAGTGTCCGCTCGATGGGAGGAATCCGGAAATCATACGGACCGCGACCGGCATAATAGGCGACCTTTCCGTCGATGTCGGTAACGGTCACGCGGACCGGCGCAGCCTGGTAGTCGCGGTTGACCTTCCCGTCCATGCCGTCGATGACCATCGGCGCCGAGAGCTTGTATCGGCTGACGCATTCGGTCGCCAGAATCACGCGCTCGTCGATGTCCTGCGGGCGTCCCACGATCCCCGTCCGGTTTCCCTCCCGAAGCAGGTTGGGGTGGGCTTCGCGGATGTAAACGACGAGGAACTGGATATGCTTACCGTACGACGCGTACAGTCTTTCGATCTCCGCAGCGCGGGACGTGAAAGGCGGTCATGTATAGCTGGACATGATCAAACATACGGGCCTCTTGCCGCGGAACGACGACAGCCGGATCGTGTCCGTCTCGCGGATGACCCCGATAGGCTTGCCGTTCGCATCGGTCGTGAGTGTCAGCCGGGGCAGCTCGAAATCGGGCGCGAACTCGCCGACTCGGACCAACGGACTGTCGCCCTCCCTCGCGCGTCCAACGCAGTCCTGCGCCGTCGCAAACCACGCCGCCAGTACCGCGAGGACCAATGCCAACGACCCGAAGACAGCCGGTCCCCGAGTGCCGCTCTTGCGAAACCGTTGCACTGCCAACTCCTCACAGCAAACACCGTCAATGTGCCCCCGCCGGACGAAACGTAGAAAACCGGGCACTCGTCATACTATCCAAGATGCCGCCGGGTCTCAACAGAAAACCGTCGCCGAGCCGGGTCTCCAGGTCACCGCGCGCGGGCCGGGCTTACGGATCGCATCCTCCCCTTAGAGCTGGAGGGTAATCACCGCCGCTGACAGCGCCGGCACGGTGCATCGCACCGCGCCGTTTTCGATGCGCGCGCCTCCCGCTTCCGGGCGGACGGTGTGGGGTCGGGCCAGGGTATTCCGCGCCTCCAGCGATCCCGGCGCCACGATCTTCATCGTCGCGCCGGCCGGAATCGACTCGCCGGCCAGCTTCAGTGACACCTGGGCCGCTGCCGGCCTGGGGTTGACACACTTGAGATAGACGGTCCGCCCGTCCTGTGATTTCGTCGCGACGCTGTTGAGGCCCTCGCCATCGCCTTCGAGTTCGATACGCTGCGGCGCATAATGCTCGCGCCACAGCTTCATCACCACGTAGTTCGGTGCCGGGAACCAGGAAGATGCGTCGAAATTGATAAAGGCGTTGTCCCACGCGGTAGCCGAGACGTGGCGCAGGAACAGCGCGGGCCCGCCGATCTCGAAGACGTCGCCGCGGCGCTCGAACGCGTTGAGCAGGCCACCGGCGTAGAGCCCGGTGCGCCAGTCGGTGCTCTGGGCGTTCCATTCGGAGCAGTAGATTTTTAGCTTCGGGTTCTTCGACCGGGCGATGACTTCGCCGGTCTGCCGAATGAAGCGCTCGTAATTGTACGGCCCTTCGGCGAACCGGTCGGGGCTCTCATAGTGATGGATGCTGAGGTAGTCGATCAGTTCGGCGCAGCTCTCGATGACGCGCCGATTCCAGTCCAGATTGAATCCGCCGCTGCCGCAGGCCGCCAGCTCGACCGACGAATCCGCCTGTCGCATCGCCGGGGCGAACTTCTTGACCGCCGCGATGTAGTTGTCCACGCCCATGCCCCACGTCTCGTTGTCGATTTCCCAGTACTTGACGTTGTAGGGCTCGGGATGGCCGTTGGCGGCGCGGACCTTGCCCCACTTCGAGTCGGCCGGGCCGTTACAGTACTCGATCCAGTCCAGCACGTCCCGGAGGAAATCGTGTGTCTCGGCATCCGCGTTCCACTGGGGGGTACCGATATTGACCACGATCAGCGGCTCGGCACCGACCTTGCGGCACATGGCGATGAACTCATCGGTCCCGAGACTGTTGATGTCCAGATCGTCCCACAGCTCGCGCGGTGTAACGCGGCGTTTGTGCTGCGGGCCAATGGCGTCCTTCCAGCGATACGGCGACGCGAAGCACCCGCCCGGCCAGCGGATGATCGGCGGCTTCAGCCCGCCGACCGCGCGCAGCAGATCGGGCCGGAAGCCACCGGCCTGCTGCCACATCCGCGGCATAAGGCTGACCTGGTCGATGGCCACGCTCGCCCCGCGCGGTGCAACGATCTGAAACGTGGCGTTGGCGTCCGAAACCTGCGGGCGAAGCTGGAACTTCAGCTCACCCCAGTCGTCGCCCGGCGCGGCGAGTCTGCGCCGGGCGATGGTCTTGTCACCCGCCAGCAACCGCACCTTCAGCCCGCCCTGAGCGGACCCGCGCGCCCAGAGAGAGCCCGTGTACGTCCGGCCGGCGCGGACACTGAACCTGCCCTGCTGCAGGCCGGTCTCGCCTGCGCCGGCGTCGATCTCGACACAGGCGTCGCTGTTGAGCGGATCGTCGGACTCGATGCGTGCGGCCCCCGCGCCGAACACGCTCCAATGCCGCGCACCGAACGTCTGCTCCAGCGCTGTGGGCACACCCTGGAACAGGACGCTGCCATCGAGCGAAGCGACCTTCAGGTTGCGGAACTTCGCCTGCGTGGACCACGTGCCGACGCCGACCTTGCCGGACAGATGAGGGGACCTAGTATCGGTGTATTCCAGCAGCCGCTCGCCATCGAGCCAAATCTGAATGTGATTGCCCTCGCACCGAACGCGGATCGTGTACCACTTGCCCGTCTCGATTCCGTCCTCGACCGAAGGACCGACCGCGCCCCAACGCCGACCCTTGACGCCCTTCTCCAACTGGTGCCGCGAGTTGTTCCAGCCGCCGAGGTTGTACCAGTAAAACTCGTCGTCGCTGACGATGCGAAACAGCACGAGAAAGCCCTCGGCCCCGCCGGTCTTGAGCGCTTCGAACGTGAATTCGTAGTCGGTCCACGACGGATCGCCGAACGTCATTCGCTGGTTCGTCCCCATGCCCGCCTGCACGACCTGGCCGTCCTCGATGGACCAGCGGCCGCCCGAGTTCTCCTCGAAGCTGCGGTTCCACACCAGCTCGCCCCACAACCCGCCGTTGGCCGAGTGATAAATATGCTCGAAGAAATGCCCGTACACCTTCTCGTCGATGCGATTCAGCACGCTGTCCGGGTCAATCGTGTACGCCACCGCAAAAGGCGTCTCCTCCTGCCCCGCCACGATGGAAGAAGCCATCAGAACAAACAGCGTCATAGCGGACAAGAACCTCGCACGTTTCATCACATGGTCACCATGTTCACACATGCACCTACCCCTTCTCTATTCGCAGACCCCGTTCAACACCACGTCCGGCGACAACCTTTGCGCCGCCAACGAATGAGCCCATAGCGTACGCCCCCAACCCAAACCACACAACGCTATTTTGCGTTTTCCATTCACCTCTTTGCGAATGCGGGCGATGCGAGGTTTCAGCGTTGGTTGTCTCGATCAATCCACATGTGCGCCGGATTCCACCATTGCCCCTGCGACGACACGCACGACGCTGCTGCGATCCGTCAGAGCACCATCCAGCATCTCCCTATCGCCGACAAAGAGAGCGCTAAGACGGACCTTCCAGCACTCATCCTGCCGGAGCATCCGCAGTTGTGCGACAGACCATTTGTACCCAAGGCTCGTCAGCCGCCATACGACAAACGCCCGTAGATGATCGCTGTCGGAACCGAGATGTTCCACCAACACCGGGACCGACTGCGCGCCCAGATGCGGGAAGATCGCTTCCAGATGTTTGTGGGCGATATCTTCTTGATACTTGGCTGCCGCTAAATCGTGGTGGTAGACGGGGCGATGCATCGGCACATTGCGGTATGCGTCTCTCGAAGGGGGTGAATCCGCCACCTTTGTCAGCACCCATTCTGCAAGCTCCCTGTCACCGACTCTGCGGAGCACGTCAAGAAACTCTCTGTCCTCATACGGATCGGAGAGGTCCCGTTGTCTGGTGTACTCTCTGAGAAGAGCGGCGGCACGGGCCCGCGGCACGCCTGCCAGGGCCAGGTAGAATGAACTCGGGGAGAAACGGCGCGGCCTGTCGCCGCGCCGCCAGTTGCTTACCAGGGCCGGCATCAGCCACCGAAAACGGTTTTCCGCCTCTCGCGGCTCACTGACGAAAGCCAGAGCCCCGGCAATCCTCACCAACGATCCGAGGAGATCGAACGGAGCATTCGCAGGCACGATGGAAGGCTTCAGGTCAAGCATGCCGACATGCCTGAGCAGTCCCTGCAGGCGGTTGTAGCGGTCGTGGCCGGTGCGCATGAGAGGCGCGAGGCTAGCGCTCTCAGTGAGATACAGCAAGGCGTTGTCGACAGCGAGCAGCGTTTCCAACTCCAGTTGAAGGCGGTCTCTGTTCTCGGCCGCATCGGCGTTCTCAGTCAACTTGGCGAAGCGGTTTTCAAAGATGCCTTCCAACTCACTCCTGATCTCCTGATCTCCCCACCAAGCCCTCAAAATCAGCATAGCAAGACCATTAGGTTTCTTTTGCAACTGCTCATAGGTTTCACCCAGCTCGCCGAACTTCTCCTCGAAAATTCCCTCCAAACGTTCCTTGACCTGATGATCGCCCCACTCAGCTTTGACGCGGAGAACGTCCAGAGTATTGGGGTCTTTCATGGCACCGAGGATCACCGGGCGGGCATCATGGCCGCATTCATGGAGGAACATCAGGAGCTTTCTGTCTGTCACCGGCTCACCGTCAAACCGGCGTTTCGCCAGGAACGCGGACAGGTCTTCCGGTGCCGCCAGGGCCACGTGCTCGGGTATACCCGCATGAGGATTATAGCGATGGGGGCGACCGACAGGCTTGCTTGCAAGAATAGCATTCTCGTACGTCTCGCGGGTTGCATCGGGAAAAGGTCCATAGAGCGACACAGGATCGTTCAGCCACGTCTCCACTCGTTTCCATTTCCCGGCGGAGAGGTGCAGCGACGCCAGGACTACCGCCCAGCACAGGAGTAGGGCGCCGGACATCATCCGCACCATCCGTGTTCGCGAAGCAACGATCGGTCCGTGCTTCGCGAAAAGGTGACGCAGACCGTCGCTGAGAATCGCAACGTGTTCGTCCTTGTGCGTGACAAGGATAGCCAATGCCAAAACCGCGACGAAGGTGCAGACCATTGGCGCGATGGGAATACCGTCCAGAAGACAGGTAACGCCCGCCATGAATACAAGCGCAAGCAGCAGTTGAACAGCGCGGCCTGCGCGCGACCCACCGTCGGAAGCCAACCGCAAAAGACGAGGCCGATGCGTAGCCACAAGCCAAAGAACGCCACATGCCAAAGACCACATTGCAAGCGCTATGACCAAGTCCACGGCCAAGGATACTCTCACGGCAATCAACATCTGCTGGTAGGCGAGGATGATAGAGACGACCCCTGCCCCCCAAAGCAGGGCGCACACCAGCCTCCCCCACCGCCAAGTTGCGCGTAAGCGCGGAGGTTCGGCTCGCCACGTTCGAGCCAGCACTCGCAAAACGATCCACCCTACAACTGCCAGAAGAACCGCACCAACAGCAGCGAGCGACCGCGCGGGGAGTTTCTCGTTGAGCAAAGCGACCACGGCGCACATACCCCAGAAACCAGCCAAGCCGGTGACAAACGGAATATAGCTCTTGATCCCGACGCGTGCGTCGGCTGCTCTACCGCGTAACAAGTTCACGATGAGCAAGAACAACCACACAGCCAACAGGGCCGGGACCAAGAACAGCAACATGAGTCCCGGTAGCCCGGCCTTGACGATATCGACGGCGAAGGCGAACCGCTCCATGTACCATTCCTGAAGCACGTCATCCAACGCGATAGTGCGGCCGATCCTGAAACGCGTTTGTTGTGCTTGGGATTCGGACAATTCAAATTGCTTGAGCCGGACGCGCTCAGCAACATGGAGCAGGGCCCTGCCACTTTCGAACTGCCCGAAGGTTTGAGCGCGGTCAAGCAGCCTTATAGCTGCCTGCGCGGCGGCGGCGATCAGGTCCCCGCCGGCATCCGCATCAATAGCGGCATAAGGACGGTCCGGACGACCGACAAATACCGCCATCTGAAAATAGAAGCCCGTCTCCTTAGGCCGCGCGCGGCTCCGCGTCAATAAACCGAAGCCTGCTCTATCACACAACCGGTCCACCCTCTCGGCATACCGACTGCAAGGCAAATAGAACCGGGGCAGACGATTGCCGAGTTCAAACTGGTCGACAGCCTCTTCCTCACGACCGGGTGCCCACGGGCGACTCAGCAATATCCAGCCCTTCAGGTATCGATAGTGGGCGTTTTCGGGACTCAGTGTTACCAACCTGTCGGCCAGGGCCAGAGCCGCCCCGGGATCGACGCAGTTGGCATTTGTGAGCCGCTCGGCGAGTTGGGCGAGGAAGAACTCGTTGTCGGGGTATTTCTGCACCCACTCGGCCAGTTGCGCGTCCTTCGGCCCGGCAAGGCAATACCGTAGAATGTCGGCTGCCTCGGGGTCCGTGGCCGCCACTTCGTCCGACAGAACCTGCTCCACAGGTGAGGCGTTTCCCCGCCGTTCTTCGCGCCGCCCCAGATCTGCGTCCCGCCAGATCCGCTTCACGTTGGGGACTTCATAGATGGTGACACCCACACATACAATGAGAAGAACAAGCCGCACTTTCGCTTCACGTCGCATTCTCGGCCTCTGCAATGAAAAGCTGGCGTGCTCCAGCAACGCCCGTCTCTCTACCAGACGCATAACAACCGGCAACTAATCACACATTATAAGTGTCAGCCGGGCAAAAAACAGGAAAACTGTTGTCTCTGTGTGCGCTCGATCCACAAACCAGCGTCCATACGCAGGCGGATTTTCACCTTTTGTCGGCAGCGTGTTGGCGGTAGAATCCCGGAGAGCATAGGAACAAGATGGAATCTGTCAGAGTGTAAGTCACTGGGGGATACCGATGGACGAGAGATTTGAGAGCGTGGATGAGATTTTGGATTTTGCGATTGGCAACGAGGTGGAGGCGAATCGGTTCTACTTAGACCTGGCGGCCAAGATGGACGTGCCGGCGATGAAGGAGGTGTTCGAGGACTTCGCGCGGGAGGAACAGGGACACAAGGCCAAGCTCGAGGCCGTCAAGCGCGGGGAGTACTCGTTCGGCGCCGGCGCGGCGCAGGTGCAGGACCTCGGTCTGGCCGACTATCTCGTCGAGCAGGAGCCGACGGCGGGGATGAGCTACGCCGAGGCGCTGATCCTGGCGATGAAGAAGGAGAAGGCGGCGTACAAGCTGTATCTCGACCTGGCGGCCGTGGCGGAAGCGCAGGAGCTGACCGATCTGTTTCTGGGCCTGGCGAGCGAAGAGGCCAAACACAAGCTTCGCTTCGAGATCGAATACGACGACGTGATCCTCAAAGAAGATTAAGCTGGAGGCGGGAGACTGCAGGCTGAAGGAATTCCTCCGGACTCCGGCCTACAGCCTCCGGTCTCACCCAGACGCCTATCTGGGCTAATAACGCACGCTACGTGCCTGACGCTGCCAAGCGGGCGGCGAAGCGCAATGCGAATACGATCCGGGGGGAGTTGGGAGTGACATAGCATGAGAACGTGGAGCACCCTGCTGGCAGTGCTTGCGGCGGTTTTTTGCGCGGCTGCCGCGACACTCGCGGCGCAGATTGAGCCGGTTTATCCGGGCAAGGAATGGGCGAGAAAAAAGCCCGAAGCGGTGGGTCTGGAGGCCAGCCAACTCAAAGCATTCAGCGACTACGCCGGCGGATTCGGCTGCGTCGTCAGGCACGGCTACATGGTCTACACCTGGGGCGACGCCGCGCGGCGGCAGGACGTCGCCTCGGCGGCCAAGCCCGTCTACGCGCATTTCCTGTTCAAGGCCCTCCAGGACGGTCGCATCTCCAACCTCGACGAGCCCGTGTGCAAGTGGGAGCCGCAACTGAAGCGAATCAACGCCAAGCTCGGCGGCAAGGACGCGCGCATCACCTGGCGGCACATGGCCAACCAGATCTCGTGTTACGGCCTGGCCGAAGAGCCGGGCACCGCCTACGCCTACAACGACTGGCAAATGGCGTTGCTGTTCGATACGTTGTTCACCAGGGTCTACGGGGCCACGCACAAGACGGTGGATTCGCAGGTCTTCCACCCGCAACTGACGGACCTGATCGGCTGCCAGGACAATCCTACGTTCCTGGCGTTCGGGACGAACGACCGAGCGGGCCGGTTAGCCATCTCGCCGCGCGACTTCGCGCGATTCGCCCTGCTCTACCTGCGCGGCGGCAAATGGCAGGACAAACAGCTCATCAGCCCCGAGCTGGCGCGGATGGCGGTGACGGACCCGGTGCCGAACGCTATTCCGCGCGCGGGCAACAAAGCAGCCGAGATGATCCCCGGCCAGCGCTCCATCGGCTCGCGGCGGATCCCCGACAACCAGACCGACCACATGGGCAGCTATAGCTGGCTGTGGTGGATCAACGGCGTGGACCGCGAAGGCAAGCGGCACTGGCCCGACGTGCCGGTCAACGCCTACGGCTGCTTCGGCCACGGCGGCATCCGCGCCGTCGTCGTAATTCCCGACCTGGAGTTGATCGTGAGCTGGAACAACACCCGCATCGAAGGGCGCGACAAGGAGAATAAGGCCCTGGGCCTGCTGCTCGACGCGGTCGGGGAAAAAGGGGGACACAGTGACAACGAGTCTCTGCGAATATGGGAGTGCGCCGATTGGCGCTCGCCCGTCCTCGAGTACACCGGCAATCCGTTCGACGTCACGGCCACGGCGACGTTTCGGCATTGGGAAAGCGGGGTCCAGCGCAGCACCGAGATGTACTATGCCGGCGGGGGCAGGTGGAAGTTCCGCTTTCCCGCAACGCGCGCGGGCTACTGGACGCACCACACGACCAGCGACCTGCCCGGCCTGAACGGTCACTCCGGCGGCATCGAGGTCCACAACGAACACGGCGAGGCCGCCAAAGGCTTCCTGACGCACGTGGGCAACAAGTACGCCATCCAGGTGCGCGACGAAACGGACCTGCACGGATACCTGTTCAACGTGTACATGAGCCGGGTCAAGCATCCGGCGTATCTGGAGGAGTTCGGGTCGGACCGGGCGGAGGTCAAAAAGAAGGCGCTGGCCTACTTGGCCGATGCGCGGGCCAACGGCTTCGAGATCATCTTCGTTCACGTGAACAACAACTGGTTCAAGTTCGGGGTTCGGCAGCACAATGAGCACGACAGCATCAATCCCGATCCGCTTGCGTTCGAGGTGCTGGAGACGATCATCCAGACCGTGCACCAGGCGGGCGGGCGCGTCCACATCTGGGCCTGGGGCGACGAATCGCGCAAGTGGACGCCGCTCGGCGTGCCGGGTGGCGTTAACGGCCCGGCCGACCGGCGTCTGCAACGTTATATCGCCGCGCGGCTTGGCCCCCTGCCCGGCTGGACGATGGGATACGGATTCGACCTGCACGAGTGGACCAACGAAGCGCAATTGAACGCCTGGGCCGAGTACCTGCACGAGCACATGGGCTGGCAACACCTGCTCTGCGCGCGAGGTCACCGGCTGCGCGGGCCGTACAACATCAACGCGTACGACGGCTTCGGACGCAACGTCCCGCTCGCGACTACGCAACACGGACCGCTGAGCTTCCAGGAAATCGTCGACGACCTCAACAGCGATGTCACCCGCCCTCATCTCTACGAAGAGCGGCACAGCTACAAGCGCGAGGGCTTCAACCTCGATATGGATGGGACGCGCCGGCTGCTCTGGTGGGAGGCCATGGCCGGCGGCATGGGCGGCTTCTTCGGTTTCTATCCCAACAGCCCGCATCCCTATCCGAATCCCGAACAACTGCGGATGCATTACGACTTCTGGCACAAAGGCGAGCGTTTCCTGTTAGACATGCAGCCTGCAAACGAATTGGTTGCGGACGGCTGCGCCCTGTGGTCGCCGTCCACAGAGAGCGGCGTGCTCTACACAGAGGCGAAGAAGATAATCGATCTGCGGCTGCCACCGACTGCAAAGCCTCAGCGGATCGTCGCTTTCGACACCAAGAGAGAGATATCCGAGCGCAACAGAATCGTCGCCTCGCTTCCGCCTGGCGGTAGAGAGGTTTCATTCGACACGCCCCACCAGTCCGATTGGGTCTGTGCAGTCGGAGACTTGGCCCGGCCACGTGGGCGAGAGCCAGGTGCCTCTCGCAAACGCATCACTGTCCATCCCAATCATCCACAGTGGCTCAGCCAGGTATCTTCGCACACAGGCCAGAGGCAGCCGTTCTTCCTGTGTGGGCCGGGCGACCCCGAGGACTTTCTTTATCGAGGATCGCTCAACGCCGACGGCACGCGGACCGGCGACCAGATGGCGCTGATTGAGAAGCTCGCGCCAGCCGGCGCCAACTGCATTTACCTGATGGCGGTGCGCTCGCACGGTGGCGACGGCGACAAAACGCACAATCCCTTCATCGGCCACGACCCGGCCAAAGGCGTCAACCCCAGGGTGCTCGATCAGTGGGAGCAGTGGTTCACCGAGATGGATCGTGAAGGCATCGTCATCTACTTGTTTATCTACGACGACAGCGCGCTGGTGTGGAACACGGGCGATAATGTGGGCCAGGCCGAGCGTCAGTTTATCCAGACACTGGTGAACCGTTTCGAGCATCACGGACACCTGATCTGGTGCATCGCGGAGGAATACGGCGAGCGGCTCAGCGCCAAACGGGTCCGCAGAATCGCCGCCCTGATCAAAGACGCCGACGATTACGATCATCCGGTGGCGGTCCATCTGAATCATGGCCTCGATTTCTCCGCCTTCGCGGACGATCCAAGTATCGACCAGTTCGCGATCCAATACAACGTCCCCACCGCCGAAGAGCTGCACACGGGGGTGGTTCAGGCTTGGCAGGCGGCCCGGGGACGCTACAGCCTGAACCTCTCCGAGGCGGCCGACTGGGGCACCGGCGCCGAAGCCCGCCGCAAGGCCTGGGCCTGTGCTCTGGGCGGGGCGTATGTGATGGTCCTGGGAATGGACATTGCCGGCACGCCGCCCCAAGACCTCAGGGACTGCGGCTACCTGCTGCAATTCTTCAGCGTCGTTCGATTGCCGGGCATGGAGCCGCACGACGAATTGGCGTATGGCGATACCCAATATGTTCTCGCCGCCCCCGGAGATCGGTATGTCGCGTACTCCTCCAAAACGCAGGGACAAATGGGAGTGCGACAGATGAAAGCGGGAAAGTATACGTTCCACTGGTTCGATTGCCGCAGTCACCGCTGGCTCGCCCTCGATTCGGTGAGTGTTTCGGATGGCGATCGAAGCTGGAAGGCCCCGGACGGTTTCGGTCCGGAAGTGGCCGTCTATATTTGCCGTCAGGACGACCGAGAAATCTCGCGCACCAACTCGTCAGTGACACGGTCCGGTTAGCATGTGAGGAAAACGGGAGGTGCCAATGAACCTGCGGACCGTTGGCTGGCTGCTGATGGCGTCCGGCAAAGGCACCGCGGTTGTGATTGAATAGCCCTGCGGGTTCAATGAGGGAAGGTCCATTGGTGCCGTGAGAGGAAACAAAGGCACGTATCCGACCCTCGTCGGACTGGCCATGCTCGCCCTGCTGCTGTATGCGAGGCGCGGCGTCGAGCAGTAATACGAAACACGCGATCAATACGAATTATGTTTGATTCGCGGGCGGTTTTGTCATCCTGAACGCAGTGAAGGATCTGGTCTGCGGCCGGAAGCAACCTCTGATTCGATAGCCAGATCCTTCGGCTTCGCCTCAGGATGACAGCAACGCTACCGCCCAAGAATCTTTCCTAATCGGTATAACACATTGTCTCTGAGTGCGTCATATTCCTATGTGGATATGGGCGTTGTGGCGACAGAGCAGATTGGTGGTCCGCGTGGCGGGATTGCGCACCGGGTGACCGTCGTCCGCATAGGGCCATGGCGTGCCCTTAGGCAAAGCGGTCCCTCTTGAACCAGGGCACATAAGATGCGCAAGACTTCCAAGAGAATACTCACCGGTTTCATCGTCGTGATCGTTGGGCTCAGCGGTGCTTACGCCTACTCACTGTCACGTGCGGCGGCGAGGCTTCAGGCGGCGCAGGCGGCCCTGGAGGCGGACGGACGACCGATGGATGCGGCCGCAATGATCCCCCCGGAGCTTCCCGACAAGCAGAACGCCGCCCCGTTCTACGAACGCGCTGCGGCGGCGCTGAAAAGGCAACATGCCCCAAGGAAGACCCTGCTCGAGCATCTGTCAGACCTTTCCCGACGCGCGTTCAAGGATTCAGCCGAGCCGGAAGACCGCGCCGAGTTTGAGCGCCTCATCAAACAGAACTTTGTCGTCCGCGCGCTGGCCGATATCGAGCAAGGGACGCTGCTTCCGGCGTGCCGATTCAATCGCGACTACCAGGGGGGCCTGCGCGCGGAGATGCCCATGGCGGAGGACGCACGGGAGCTCATACGCATTCTGGGGGGCCGGGCCCGCCTGGAGGCCGAAGGCGGCGACCCGCACAAGGCCTGGCAGACCGTTCGCACGCAGTTGAAGTTCGCCGGTGCGCTGCGCGACGAGCCGACCTGCGAAAGCCAGTTCACGCGCATGATTATGGTCAACGTCTCGCGTCATACCATCCAGTGGCTGTGCGAGAACGCGCCGCCCGATGAGGCCGAGTACCGGGAGGTGGAAAACCTCCTGACGGGCCTCGACGGCGTCGGCCCGCTCGTCCGTGCCATTGACGCCGAACGACTGCTCAAAGGCGAGTGGCTTTTCAATCTGCCGCAGAGCCAACTGTACGAGGCCGTGCCGGACAACGCCTTGGGCGGGGCCGAAGCGCCCAAGTTCCTCCGACGGCTGCTATTCCGAATCGTCGCGTACCGCCCCCGTTTCCTCGGCGATCGCGCCGCCTACCTCCAGCGGATGAGAAAAAGCGCGACGTTGCTCGAAGGCCCGTACGTGCCCCGGGGCACCGAAGGCTACGAAGAGGTCTGGGACGTCCCCGGCAAGTACATCCTGACCCACGAGCTTTCGCCCATGCTCGGATTCCTGAAACGGTATTACTGCGTAACGATGACGCAACTGCGCCTCACGCGTGCGGGCCTGGCCTTGATGCAGTACCGGCAAGCGCGCGGCGCATACCCGCAAACGCTGAACGAGTTGGGACTGGAGGGTCTGATCGATCCCTTCACGGATGAACCGCTGCACTACCGCAACGAGGGCGCAGGCTTCCTCGTCTACAGCGTCAACGAGGATGGCAGGGACAACGGCGGCACCGAGAAAGAGTCCCGCCACGACAACGAGTTCGACATTCCGTGGCGCTTCCCCCGGCCAACCGAGGAAGACGCGAAAGAAGGATAATGCGAATGTAGCGCGTAGGATGGGCAACTCGTTGCCCATGCTGATCGTTGCCCTTCCAAACCGCGTGGGCAACACAGTCTTCACGCGTGGGTTGAGAGCCCACCGTACGAGTATCGTGTAGCTGATCCTGAAAAAAGGAGGTAAACCGTGCTCCAGGAAGCCAACGAGCCGACCGGTGGCAGCGACGCGCGAGAAGCCATCGTACAATGCCGACGTTTGACGAAGGTGTACAAGAAACTGCTCGCATCGCAAGCAAAGGCGGTCCGCGCCCTGAATGACGTGTCGCTCTCGGTGCGGCCGGGCCAGATCGTCGGCCTGATCGGCCCCAACGGCGCGGGCAAATCGACCCTGCTGAACCTGATCGGCGGCCTGATCT
>Ga0272442_10005027_pt1 | contig 17834 bp, 16 predicted proteins | sample SSMForm2O_FD_200262 | JGI IMG/M metagenome (GOLD analysis project Ga0272442, IMG submission 200262) | Marine sediment archaeal communities from Little Sippewissett salt marsh, Falmouth, MA, United States - SSM-Form-2O | ecosystem: Environmental > Aquatic > Marine > Wetlands > Sediment ... | reverse complement strand
TACTTGAATGCATGTGCCGCAATGGTTATATTGCATACGGCACCAGTGTATGCTGAAACAATATGTGATGTTATCGGTATTTCTGTTGTGGTGCAGGCGGATTTCGGCGGATTGTCCCATACAGGGGCAGGAGAAGACAGTGTACAGTACCCGCTATTGTTTTATGTGCCAGTAAAGGCGGCGGCGCATTCATGTGAAGACAAATTATTTGCTCAATGTTGCCTTCTGGAAGCCAGTCCTGATTATGTCTGAATGAATGAATATACAAGGAGGAATATCTGATGGATGTAAAGGCCCTGAAAGACCGGCATGTACTGCTTAAGGAATATACCTATGAGCCTGTGGAAATTGTACACGGATATACCAGCCGGACACTTTATATTAACCTAGATGACAATACGATAAAAGAGAAACCCGTTACAGCACAGATGAAAGAGAAGTTCATCGGCGGAAAAGGTTTCGGACTGCGTCTGTTATGGGATGCGGTTACACCCAAAACCCGATGGAACGACCCGGAAAATGAGCTTATCATATCACCGGGCCCTATTGCCGGCATAACCCAGTATTCAGGAACCGGAAAATCACTGGTTGTGTCTCTGTCACCTATGACCGATATCGTTATTGACTCCAATGTAGGCGGTTATTTCGGGCCCTATCTTAAGTTTTCAGGATTTGACGCAATAGAGATCCAGGGCAAGGCGAAAAACGATGTGGTCATTGCCATAGACGGAGTTGAAAGAAGGATAACCATTGAAGAGGCTCCTGAAGAGCCTGTGGACAGCCATGTTCTGGCAAATACGCTTACAGAGATGTATGCTGCTGATGCTGGCGACAGAAGAAATGTGTCGGTTGTCAGCGCCGGATCTGCTGCTGACCACTGTGCTATCGGCATGCTGAATTTCAGCCTCTTTGATGTTCAGCGCAAAGAGATCCGAATGAAACAGGCCGGCCGGGGAGGCACAGGCCGGGTACTGCGTGATAAAAAGATCAAAGCCATTGTATGCCGCAGCCCTCAGCTGAAAGGCGATATGAACAATGTTGAGAATATGGACGCTATTAAAGAGCGCGGCAAGAGATTCAACCGGGAAATCCGTGAATTTGACGATACCCAGTGCCGTATGCGGAAAGTCGGAACAGCCCACCTTATGGAAATCATGGACGAATACGACCTGCTTCCAACCCATAATTTTAAATTCGGGGCCCATCCTGATACTCCAAAAATTGATTCCCATGTGTGGGAAAAACGGTTTACACCCCGTTCGTCCGACGGCTGCTGGTTCGGCTGCACCATGGCGTGCGCAAAAGTCGCCGAGAATTTTGTAGTGACAACAGGGCCGTACAAAGGCGATACTGTTATTGTTGACGGGCCTGAATATGAATCGTGCGCCGGACTTGGACCCAATATCGGGGTTTTTGTACCTGACACAATCCTGGAACTGAATTTTTACTGTGACACCTACGGGCTCGATACTATCAGCTTCGGCACACTCACAGCCTTTGCCATGGAGTGCTATGAAAACGGTATCCTGAATAAAGAGCGGACCGGCGGACTGGAGCTCAACTTCGGCAACGGCGCTGCAGCCCTCGAGCTGATCCATCAGATGTCCAGAGGTGAAGGCTTCGGCCTCATTGCAGGCCAGGGTGTAAGGAAGATGAAACAGCATTTTGCTGAAAAGGGGTGGGGAGACCCGGCCTTTATGCAGGATATAGGCATGGAAAACAAAGGGCTTGAATATTCTCAGTATGTCTCCAAGGAATCTCTGGCCCAGCAGGGCGGTTACGCAATGACAAACAAAGGCCCCCAGCATGATGAGGCCTGGCTCATATTTATGGACATGGTAAACAAACAGATCCCCACATTTGACGACAAGGCAGAAGCTTTGCACTATTTCCCCATGTTCCGTACCTGGTTCGGGCTTATGGGCCTGTGCAAGCTTCCGTGGAACGATGTGGAGCCCGAAAACAATGCAGAGACCGATGAACCTGCCAAGGTCCCCGAGCATGTAGACAACTATATTACAATATTTAATGCGGTTACCGGATCAAATATTGACAAGCATGAGATGATACGCCAGTCAGAGCGCGTGTATAATTTCCAGAGAATTTTCAACATCCGCATGGGTGCAGGCCTGCGTGCCAATGACGCGCAGCCGTTTCGCGCAGCAGGCCCGGTAACGGTTGAAGAGTATGAGTCAAGGGCTGAGCGGTATGATACGCAGCTGAAAGAGATCCTGGGCCTGGATCCGGAAAACATGACTACCGAAGAGAAAATGGCTGCAACCCGCACGTACCGGGAAGACCAGTATGAAAAACTCCTCGATGCAGTGTATGAGCGGCGGGGCTGGACACCTGAAGGTGTGCCCACTATTGAACATCTTAAAGACCTGGGCATGGACCTGCCGGAACTTATTGAGGTGGTTACTCCCTATCTGAACAAGTGAGGTGTATGGAAAAGACAATAACGGTTAATACGGAAAAAATGGTATGGCGCGACGGCATGACTGTTGACGACATACTGAAAGAGCGCCGTTATGTTTTTAAGCTGCTGGTTATAAAAATAAACGGTACGGTTGTGAAGAAAGACCAGTGGAAAACGTGTAAGGTCCCGGAAAACGCCGATGTGCAGGTGCTTCACCTGATGAGCGGCGGATGAAAAGCGATTATTTAGGAGTTGACATGTTTAAGACTAATGAATACTTTGATGGAAATGTTGTTTCAATAGCGTTTGAAACGGGCCAGGGCCCGGCTACTGTTGGTGTGATGGCTGCCGGAGAATATGAATTCGGTACATCTACTGTAGAATACATGACAGTGACAAGCGGTTCAATGACAGTCAGGCTGCCGGGTTCCGATACATGGGAAACATATGAACAGGGCAGGACCTTTGTGGTTGAGAAAGACAAGAAGTTTGCTGTCAGGATCGAGTCCGACACCGCGTATATGTGCGTATATAAATAATTACAGTCTATGCTGAACCCGTTGAAGGTCAGTGTATACATCAAACCCCGGCCTTACAGCCGGGGTTTATAGTATTTACGGGATAAGCGCATGGAGCAAGAAATTTTTTCACGAAATGTCCCGGGAACGACTGAAAAACTAAGCCGTTCTGTGGCAGGAATAGCCGGATGCGGAGGCCTTGGGTCGCATATAGCTGTAGCGCTGACCCGGGCCGGTGTGGGAACCCTGATTCTGGCTGATTTTGATTGTGTGGAACCATCCAATCTGAACCGGCAGTGTTATTTTAGAACTGATATCGGGCGGCTGAAAACCGAAGCTTTGTCCGATTACCTGACCAATATTAATCCCCGGGTGAGTATACGGACACACACCCGCGCCCTTACACCTGACAGTGTTGAGCAGGTTTTCGGGGATTCTGATGTTCTTTTAGAAGCTTTTGACAAGGCAGAATCAAAACAGTGGCTTATTGAAACCTGGTGCACACTCTTTCCCGGCCGGCCCCTTGTAGGGGGCAGCGGTATTGCCGGCCTCGGAAAGACCAGTACACTGCAGGTACATCAATACGGCACGATTTATCTGTGCGGTGATGGTGTCTCAGGCGTGGACCAGGGACTGAGTTCTACCAGAGTCGGCATTGTGGCGCATATGCAGGCTAATGTTGCAGCGGCTCTGCTGTCGGGGGAAGCTGATGTTTAGCAGCCTGAGGGCGGCAGGGGCAGACACGGTATTCACACAGAGAGCCGGTACAGAAGAAGATCGCCCCCATGGAGCTTCCCGCACAGATTTACAATAAGGAGGTACGCATGAGACATGACAGGTTATGTGCCGTAATCAGAACAGGCGGCGCTTGTGGCATGATACTGCTTCTGGTGCTGGCAGGCTGTACCTTCAGGACACCGGCCCAGCCTGTATGGAATGCCCGGTTCACGGTTCCGCTGTTCGATGAACAGTATACTATGCGGGATCTGGCCGATGATTCTGAATACATATCAGCCGGAAGCAGCGGCATGGAATTTTCCTTTTCACAGGATATTGAGACACAGGGTATCGGACAGAACCTGAAATTGTCCGGCACCTCCTATACATTACCGGTGGTGCCGGTGGGGGGAGGGCCTGTCAATGTACAAATAGAATTCCCTCTGGATTCACTGCTTGTAACCCACGCCCTTATTAAATCAGGAAGAATGCAGGTGTATGTAACAAATCCCAATGTATGGGATGCGGGCCTGTCTATGGAAGTGGCGCAGCTGGTTAATACCGCCGACCAGAATAATCCTCTGAATATCGACACGAATATTTCTGCCGGCGTATCGAACACCATGATAATCGATGCAGACCTGGGGCGGTTTTCGTTTGACCCTGACACCATGAACTGGAAGCACCGCCTCGGCCTTTCGGCTCAATTGTCGAGTGTTTCCGGCAGCGGAACATATACGCCGCTGACTATAACTGTTCAGTTTACAGAGCTGGTGTTTTCACAGATATCGGGAAAAATTAAACGGGTCCGCGTGGCTCTTGATCCCAATGAAACAGAGATTGACATGCCTGAAGAGCTCGAAGGCTTTGAAGCGGGAGAGGTTGACCTCTCACTGAATCTGGAGGCATTCCCGTTCCGGGTGATAGCAGACATTACTGTTGAGAGCCTGGAAAGCATAACCGGCGACCTGTTTTCAATTACTATAACCGACACGATTCCGGCTTCTGAAACAGGTGCTCCGTACAGGGTCACTGTACCGGCCGGGGAGGTCACCGACTTTATCAACAGCCTGCCGACACGGATACAGGTGGGGGGGCTTCTTGAGATCAATGACCGGGAGAGCGAGGCAACAGTGTATGATACAACGGCTGTAAGAGGCGAGGCAGTATTCAGAATTCCCATGACAGTCAAGTATCCGCAGATTTCCAATTCAAGCCGGATCAGTGAAATCGAGATGGATGAAGATGCCCGCGACACTGTTTCGGAAATCCGCAAAAGGCTGATTTCCGCCACCCTTGCAGTTGATGTGTACAACCATATCCCCATTGGAATAGATACTGTACGCATATGTTTTGCCGCTGACAGCAGCAGTGTGTTTTCAAATCCGGACCTTGCCCGTACTCTGAATATTGGAAAAGCTGTTACCCAGGGTGACCCGCAGGCAGCTGTCGATTCAGTAAAAACCGAAAACAGTATAACCCTTTCCCGGGATGACCTGCAGTTTTTTGAAGAGAACAGCCTGGTGTATTACGGTATACACTTTGTACTGCCCGGGACCGGAGGAACGTTTATTTCGATACAGCCCGATGATTATATCCGGTTAATATCATGGATTGAGGCTGATATTCAGACCGATTTTTCCGATGATGAAGGAGGTGAATGATGAAGGCAATGAAAACTGTTTTATCTGCAGCCTCATGCATTTTCCTCGCAGCAGTCAGCCCTGCCCCGGCCCAGACCCATGCCCGGGCTCTTGGAATGGGTATGGCCTATACCGCGGTAGCCAGGGGTGTGCGCGCGCCTTCTTACAATCCTGCAAATCTGGGACTGCCCGATAATCCCCGGTCATCTTTCACTATGTTCTCTGTCAGCGCCGGCGTGGGAAACAATGCATTTTCAAAATCGCTTTACGACCGTTTGTTTGTAGAAGGCGCAGACGAAGACGGTAAAGTGTACTGGGATGCCGATGATATTACTGACCTGCTCGGTGCCGTCCCTGAAAACGGTTTTTGCGGGAGTGCCCTTGTCAGGACGGAGTTTCTCTCTTTTTCAGCCGGAAGATTCGCATTTACAATGCGCGGGTATGCAAGAATGTTCTCGCGGATAGACAAGGAGTTTTTTCAGATACCTCTTCTCGGCAATGAAATGAATCAGAAATATATCCTTGATAATACCAGCGCCTCTGCCCTGGGAATAGGAGTTGTCTCATTCTCCTACGGCCATCCCGTTGAAGTCTCTTTTGCAAAAGCCTTTGCTTTGGGCACCTCCCTCAACATTATGTATGGTGCAGGATATGCCTCAACGGACCGGGCTTCGGCTGTATTTGAAACAGCCTCATATGGGTTTAACCTGCAGGGTGAGTATGAGGCTACCGTGGGAGCAGGAGGCATCGGGTGGGGAGCGGATTTCGGCGCGGCAGCGGCCATTGATGAAAAATGGAATGTCAGCGTGAGCCTTAATAATGCAGTGTCCCGGATACGGTGGAATGACGCGACAACAGAATACGGGTATGTGAAGGGCGATTCAGTCTATGCTTTTTCCCTGGAAGATGATGAGGACCATGACGCGCTGGACGATTCATCATGGTCTGTAGACCGCGATGCTTTTTCACGGGCTGTGCCCCCTGTGCTCCGTGTAGGCCTTTCATACAGGGAGGACAGTTTTATTCTAAGTGCCGATTATGAGCAGGGGTTCTATGAAAGCGCGCTGTTTTCAGCAACCCCCCGGTTTAATTTCGGCACAGAGTGGCAGGGTGTTCCCTGGCTGCCTCTTAGAATGGGTGTGGGCCTGGGGGGGAGGCTGGGAACAACAGTTTCATACGGCTTTGGATTTCATTTCGGCGCCTTCAACCTCGATTTTGCTTTGCTGAACCGTGGATTCATCGATCCCAAAACAAGTAAGGGCGCGGTAGTGGCCGTTGATGTGAGCTTTATCCCGCGTGCTGCTAAACGGGTGACGGTCTCCAACTGGTAATCGGGCGCTGTGCTGTGTTGCCATACTTTGAAAAACTGCGGCAGAACCGGGTATCCAGGCTGCTGGCTTATGTTGCCGGGAGCCTCCTCGATTTCCTGTATCCCCGGGCTTGTGTTTTATGCGGAAGATCCATTGAAAGCGGCCTGTTCTGTTCTGTGTGCATGAAGAATATTACAGCACAGAGAGCAGTGACAATGTTCAGCGGAAAAGAAGATTTCGTTAATTTGTGCGATACACCCTGTTTTGACCAGTGCTTTTCCGGATGGAACTACAGTAAAGAGATAAAAGAAATTATCGGGCTGATGAAGTATAAGGGGTACACGGCCCTGTGTGAATATGCCGGCGCCATGCTGGGGGAATCGCTGCAGAAAGAGCTCCGATCCAGTGAGATAATTATGCCTGTTCCCCTCCACACACGGAGAAAGCGCGAACGGACATACAATCAAAGCTGGTATATTGCCAAAGGGGTTACCATACATAATCCTCACCTGACCTTGCTGAAATGTATCAGAAGGGTCAGATATACAGAACCTCAGGCAATGCTCACAGGCCGTGACCGGCAGAATAATGTAAGAGATGCATTTACAGCAGGGAAACCCGATTGTATATCAGGAAGAAACATCGTACTTGTTGATGATGTTGTAACAACAGGGGCAACCATTCAGAATTGTTCAGGTGTTCTAAAGGCTGCCGGGGCAGATAAAGTTACCTGTATTTCGATAGCACGGCCGTACAAATGAAAATAATTGCTGTTTTCCCTTGACATTTCACCGAAAAATTTATATAATTTACTTCGATATTTTACTATAAGAAAATATCAATTTTTTCATGCTGCTGTGCCGAATGGCAGCTGTATTATAACGCGGGGAGGATAACATGGCTATACGTGTTGGGATTAACGGGTTTGGGAGAATCGGACGTCTGGTTTTTCGTGCAGCAATGAAACGTAATGATGTTGAAATTGTCGCGATCAATGATTTAACAGATGCAGCTACTCTCGCGCATTTACTCAAGTATGATTCTGTTCACGGCAAATACAGCGGAGATATCCAGGTACGTGAAGGAGCTCTTGTTGTAGACACTAAAAATATTACAGTACTGGCAGAACGTGATCCGTCGAAGCTGCCCTGGAAAGACATGAATATTGACGTAGTTGTTGAGTCTACCGGTGTGTTCCGTACACGGGACAAGATTTCCATGCACCTGGAAGCCGGGGCCGGCAAGGTCCTTCTGTCTGTTCCTGCAAAAGATAAAATCGATGCTACTATCGTGCTTGGTGTGAATAATGACGACCTCAAGCCGGAACACAAGATCGTATCCAATGCATCGTGCACAACAAACTGTCTGGCTCCGATTGCCAAAGTACTGAATGATGTATATGGCATTGAGAGCGGTTTAATGACGACCATCCATTCATATACCAACGACCAGAAAATACTTGACCTTCCCCATAAAGACCTTCGCAGGGCGCGGGCAGCCGCAGTATCAATGATACCCACTACAACCGGCGCTGCAAAGGCAGTGGGAAAGGTTATTCCCGATCTTGACGGAAAACTGAATGGTATGGCTGTGCGGGTTCCTACGCCTGATGCTTCTCTCGTAGACCTGGTTGCGGTACTGAAGAAAGATGCAACAGTTGATGAGATCAACAGGCATATGAAGGAATACGCCGACGGCAGCATGAAGGGTATCCTGGAATACTGTACAGATCCTGTTGTGTCTGTCGATATTATCGGCAACCCCTATTCAAGTATATACGACAGCCTGGCTACCATGTCAATGGGAAGCCGTATGGTCAAAATCGTATCGTGGTATGATAACGAGTGGGGATACTCAAACCGTATGGTTGAGCTGCTTGTAAAAATGGCAACAATATAGGCCTGGTGAATTGAATAATGGATAAAGTTTCAATAAAAGATCTGGAGCTAAAAGGCAAACGCGTGCTTATGCGCGTGGATTTCAATGTGCCTCTTGATGAGCACCAGACTATTACTGATGATACCAGGATAAGGGCAGCCCTCAAGACTATAAGATACGCAGTTGATAAAGGGGCAAGAGTTGTACTTATGTCCCATCTGGGACGGCCCAAGGGTGAGGCTGTTCCTGAACTGAGCCTGAAACCTGTTGCCAAGCGCCTGGGTTCATTGCTGGGCCGGGAAGTGGGATTCGCGCCTGATTGTGTGGGAGCCGCGGCTGAAGCCATGTCCGATTCACTAAAGCAGGGCGGAGTATTGCTCCTTGAAAATTTACGGTTTCACGCGGAAGAGAAGAAAAACGACCCTGCGTTTGCCCGGCAGCTTGCACGCATGGGAGAGATATATATCAATGATGCCTTTGGCACCGCACACAGAGCCCATGCCTCAACCGAGGGAATAACCCGGTATTTTGATATATGCGCAGCCGGATTCCTCATGGAAAAGGAACTCGATTATCTGGGCAGAGCTGTACACGATCCTGAGGAGCCTTTTGTCCTCATACTTGGCGGCGCAAAAGTCTCGGACAAAATACCTGTTATTGAGAATGTGGGCCGCCTGGTTTCCAGGATACTTATCGGCGGCGGAATGATGTTTACCTTTTTAAAGGCAAAAGGCTTTTCAATAGGCAGGTCCATTCTTGATGCAGATCACATCGGCCTGGCAAAGCAGGCCCTTGAGACCTACGGTGACAAGATTGTACTGCCTGAGGACTGTATCGTTTCCGATTCCTTTGATTTTGCCAAAAGAAAACTGGGCTCCGTGCGTACAGTGTCATGTGATGCTATTGAAGATGGTGAATATGGATTGGATATCGGGCCCCGGTCTGCAGATATTTTTAAATCCGAAATTTTAAAAGCGAAAACTGTTGTGTGGAACGGCCCCATGGGGGTGTTTGAGATAGAAGCAACGGCAAAAGGCACTCTTGATATTGCTGAATCCCTTGCAGATGCAACAGAAAGAGGCGCGGTTTCGATTGTCGGCGGAGGAGATTCTGCGTCAGCAGTAGCCCGGGCCGGCGTTGCAGAAACAATGACCCATGTTTCAACAGGAGGCGGGGCATCGCTGGAATTCCTGCAGGGGCGGACATTGCCCGGTGTTGCAGCGCTGACAGACAAGGGGGGGATGTAATGCGTATTCCATTGATTGTCGGAAACTGGAAAATGAATTTGACCGGCGCAGAAGTGAAAACGCTTTTAACAGAATTGAAATCCGTTCTGGATAACTCTGCTTCTGTGGATATCGGTGTATGCCCGTCATTTCCGTTCCTGTCTCTCGCATCGGATATTCTGGTGGGCACAAACATCAAGCTGGGCGCACAGAATATGTCGTGGGAAGTGTCAGGCGCCTTTACCGGTGAAGTTTCACCGGTTCAGCTGCGGGATGCCGGATGCAGTTTTGTCATTCTCGGCCATTCAGAGCGGAGACATATTTTCAACGAGAGTAATGACTGTATCAATAAAAAAGTTAAACGGGCTCTTGAAGAGTCCTTAAATGTGATATTATGTGTCGGTGAGACACTGAAGGAACGGGAAAATGGCAGCACAGAACAGGTTGTAAAAACCCAGCTCGAAGGCGGCCTCAAGGATGTCAATGTCGAGGATGTGGACAATATCACAATCGCATATGAGCCTGTATGGGCCATAGGCACAGGCAAGACCGCAACCCCGGCAATGGCACAGGAAGTGCATGCATTTATCAGGAACTGGCTTGGCAGCGCGTATGGAAGAAGCGCTGCAGATGAGATGCGTATACAGTACGGCGGCAGTATGAAGCCGGAAAACTGTGAAGCACTGCTTCAGCAGTCTGACATAGACGGCGGCCTTATTGGAGGGGCCAGCCTGCATGCCGGCAAGTTTTCTCAAATTATCAGTACTGCGTCAGGTATCAACGAGGAGTAAATAATGACAGTATTTTTATCAGTCATACATGTATTGGTGGCTTTGGTTCTAATTTTAAGCGTGATGCTTCAGTCTTCCAAGGGCGGCGGACTGGGCGGTATGTTCGGCGGCGGCGGAGGTATGGGCACGGTGTTCGGCGGCAGAGGAGCCGGAACCTTCCTGTCAAAAGTAACAGTATATCTGGGTATTGCATTTGCAGCATTATCTGTTATTATTGCACTGCTTTCAAAGGGTATTCAGAGAGAACCTGCCAGCGCTTTGCAGAAAGTAATGGGAAGAGAGCAGACAGCCGCTCCATCGTCAATCCTGCCTGCAGCAGCAGGCAGCGGTGCAGATATTCTTGTACCGGCCCAGGAACAAAATTCAAATGATGCAAGTAAAACAAATGAAGGTTCTGAAACAGAATAGACTGTTTGATCAATAGTAGAGTAGTATGCCGAAGTGGTGGAACTGGTAGACACGCTGTCTTGAGGGGGCAGTGGAAGAAATTCCGTGGGGGTTCGAGTCCCCCCTTCGGCACTTGAGACGGTTAACATGTACGTCATACAATGAGGGAGGGTTAGTTTTTATGAGAAAACTAGTAACGATTGTTCTGGTTCTTTCTTTGGTTATTGGTGTTTGCGCTGTATATGCACAGGCTTCAAAAGAGGCTCTGCAGCAGCAGCTCACTGAACTGCAGAAAAAAAGAGATGTTCTTGTTGAGCAGATGAAAGTTGCCAACGAGGCCGGTGACCGTAACGCGTATAATATTGCTGAGGCTGATTACAAGAAAGTCTTAGATGAGCTTGAAAAAGTAAAAGCTGAGATTTCAAAGTTTATCGCGCAAAGCAATGAAGACGCCAAAGTAAAGCTCTTGTACAACAAAGGAAACAAGTTTGTAAAACTCGGCCAGTATGAGAATGCTATTAAGGAATATGACGCCGCCATTGAGCAGGATCCGGGTTATGTCCGTGCATATTTTGGAAAAGCTATTGCACTGAAGAAGATGCGGCGGTACGATGAAGCTGAACAGGCCTATCAGAAGGTTATAGAGATCGACCCGACTATGGCAAGAGCGTATTTTAACCTTGGTATTCTATACCGGTCAAGGGAACAGTACAATAAAGCCATTGATATTTATCAGAAAGCGCTGACATACGATGAAACTCTGTATAAAGCATATTATGAAATCGGGTATAACTACTATAAACTGAAAAATTATCCAAATGCTGTAACGGCGTATGAAAAGGCAGTGCAGATCAATGGTGAGTATACAAAAGCGTTCACTGCATTGGGTACATCTCTGATTGAACTTGGAAGGTACTCGGAAGCTGTTACAAACCTGGAAAAGAGTATCCAGCTGAAACCTCAGAGTAACCATGTGGCTTATTACCGCCTGGCAGTCGCCTACAATAATCTCGGTAAATACAATCAGGCCATTCTTGCTGCACAGACTTGCGTTCAGCAGAAGCGGGGATTTGCAGCTGCGTATCTTGAGATAGGAAAAGCAAAGGAAAGCCTGGGCGATATGGCGGCTGCAGTTCAGAATTTCAAGCAGGCTGCCAAAGACAGACGCTATGCCAAATGGGTTGAGTGGAAACTGGATCAAATCAATAAAAATCAGTAAAAGCTTTTACAGTAAATACGTATGAATACTATGTAAAAACCCATCGTTTTACCGATGGGTTTTTATGTTCTGATAACGTTGGTTTACGAAGGAGAATCACGGGTTATGGACTTTGGAATTACTGCTGCGTTTATTGTTATGGGACTGCTGGGCCTGGTTTTCGGAGTCGGACTGGCTGTAGCCTCATCTATCTTCGCTGTCAAAAAGGATCCCCGGGTTGATGAGATCGACGAGATACTTCCCGGCGCAAACTGCGGAGCGTGCGGCGCTCCCGGGTGCAGCGGATTTGCTGAAGGTGTTGTAGAGGGTAAATACCCTGTTTCGGCATGCGTTGTCGGCGGCCCCGAAGTGGCAAAGAAGATTGCCGAGATACTGGGAACCGAGAGCGGTGAAATCGTTCCAAAAGTTGCCGTAGTCCGATGCCGGGGTACAAAGGAAAACTGTCCCGATAAAGCAATTTATCAGGGGATTAAAGACTGTGCAGCTGCACAGTTTGTGGATAATGGGGCCAAAGGGTGCACATATGGATGCCTGGGCCTGGGTACATGTGTCGACGCATGCCCCTTTGACGCCATGTATATGGGCGAAGAGGGACTGCCCGTTGTAATAGAAGACAAGTGTACAGGCTGCGGTAAATGCACAGAAGTATGCCCGCGGAATATCATGGAACTGATTCCCCGAAGCCAGAAAGTCTACATCGCGTGTGTGTCAAAAGATTTCGGCAAAGATGTAAAACAGGTGTGCAAGGTTGGCTGTATAGGGTGCAAGATGTGCTCCAGAGATAAGATCACGCCGGGCGAGATAATAACCATGGACGGCAATCTGCCTGTTATCCATTACGACAGAATCAATCATCCGGTTAAAGACCTTGAAACAGCGGTTGAAAAATGCCCGTCCAAATGCTTTGCGGTAAGGGATACAGAGACAGCAGGTGTTGAAGAACCTGCCGCAGAGAAGGAGCAGGCGTGAAAGCAGGCAAAGCTATACGCGGTATGGTGATTGCCGCCTGCCTGATCATATCATCTCAATCTGTCTATGCCCAGATACAGTGTACACTTATCCGTGAAAGGACACAGACACCGCCGGTATTCGGCATGTCGGGTAAGCTGGAGAATACCAACACATGGATTACGCCGTTATGCCTGCGGAGGGATGACGGTGCCGGAAGTTCAAAGATTGTGCGGCTGGATAAGGGCGTCATGTGGGTTGTTAACCATACCGATTCATCATATACAGAGCTGACAAAAGATGCCTATCAGGGTATGGCGCTCATGTCTCTTATGCTGTACGGAGTCACCTATGATACTGTTACCGGCGATGTGATAATCCCTGATCCCCTTTTCAGAAAAACCGGACGGCAGGCAAACATCAATTCATTTACCTGTTTCGAAGTGGTGCCGGCAAAGATCGACAAGGATAACACCCTTTTTAAAGGCGTTAACTTGTGGATAAGCAAAGACACAGGAGTCGATCCTTCTCTTTTCGCCGACATACTGAGAAAGACCATGGGCGGGATTGGTGAGGACTATGAACCGTTCTTCCGTCAGATCGAGGAGCTGGGCGGATATCCTGTCAGAGTGGAAACAAAAGTGCTGGGCAAGGTAGTGACCCAGAATTTTTTATCCCAAAAGAAAGTTACCGTCAAATCAGGATTTTTTGATTTGCCCCGGGGATACAGGAAAAAGGAAGGCTTTTTCGGTCCTTTCTGATTCAGGCAGCGTCTCATTATCATATGTTTGGCAGGAAACTGTGCCGGAAGCATGCTTAAACGCTTCCGGCAGTATTGTATATACATCAGATTGAGTGCCGAACGTGTTTGGAAGCAATGCCCGACAGCAAAAGGAATGCTGCAGCACAGCAGTTTAACAGCGTCAATAGTATAAGTGTGTTGTATACTCCATACACCGGTACGAGAAGGGTCGATACCAGAAGAGCTCCTGCTGCAGAACCGGCCAGATCCCTGCTGTAGAGGATTGATGAGGAAGTACCGGGGGATTCCGGTTTGCGTCTAATAAGCGACGCGGCTACTGGAAATTGAAAACCGCCGATAAAGCCGCATGATGCTGTTGAAAGGCCGAATATTCCAAGAAGTGCAGTATCAGGAAGGGGCCAGGTTCTCAGTACTGCAAGCATTGCCAGAAACAGGAGGGGAAGAACTCCAATGGCTGCCTGGACATACAGAAGGATTGTGCCGTATGTCTCACGGTGTGTCCTCGATTGAGAAACAAAGGAGCCTGCTGCAAGGCCTGTCATGTATGCCGCAATGATCACTGACAGTGCAAAGTATGCGTACCCGTAGAGAATCTGGAATGAAATGATTGCGGAAAGCTCCAGCGATATTTCTGTGAATCCTGTAATGAATATTGAATACTGGACTGAGATGGCCCGGTGGATTTTATGATTACGTTTAAAGGAAATCAGCACGTAGAGGCAGTGCAGTATTACAATTACAGCTAGCAGAATCGATACAGGAACAGTTCGTGCTGTCTTGAGAATGGGGCTGAATCCCGGCGAAGAAGCGGAAGCCCACAGTATTGCGTCATAGAAATAGGCGGCTGGCTTGAAATCCCTGTTTATGTCAACAGATTGGCTGTGGATATGTGACGCGACATAATTGACGCGTTCTTCAGACAGAGTATAGGGAAGTATGTACTGGTTTACATAGGTTGCGGCAATATTCCGTTCTTTGATTTTTTGTATCAAAGCTGCTGTATCAGGAATTCCGGCATCAGCATCTGAGTACCCGATACAGGTACATGGAGACCCGGGAAGGCATACAACCTTTGGAAATACACTTTTCATTGTAGCGTGAAGCATGTTCAGATATTCCGACTGTTCTTTGCTGATGGTGTTTTCAGCGCAGGGAGCGCGGACAGAAATCACGCCGCCGGGCAACAGCCTTTTTTTTGCCGCCTTAAAGAATTCCATGGTATAAAAGCGATTCAGCTGGGCGTTATATGGGTTGGGAAGAGCATTTATGATGACATCGTAAGATGTGGTATCATTGACAAGCATTTTCCGGCCGTCACCGGTCTCTACGCGGACCTGCCCTGAAATACTGTCAGAAACAGCAGGATACCGTAGTCCGGAGTCCTCAAGGGCCTTTTGGACAAGAGCCGGGTCAAGGTCCACATATGTAATGGCCAGGACCCCCGGATGTTTATTGATCTCGCGGATCATGGAACCGGGGCTTCCGCCTATGAGCAGTACGCGTTCAGGGGAAGTGTGTGCCAGCATGGCGTAATGCACGGTTTCTTCGGCATACAGCTGGTCGGGTACAGAGAACAGCAGAACCCCGTTCTGATAGAAATTGTGCTGGGTTCCCAGGCTGGTAACACACAGCCTTCCATGTACTGAATTCCTGCTGTATATCAGCTCCTGTCCCGGCCATGGAGCCTGCTCTATGGCCGGCCGTGCTGCCAGGCCCAGTGCAAGGACGCAGGCTGTACAGGCCAGTGCTGCAGCAGTTATTATGCGCCGCTGTTTTCCGTATATGAACAGGGCGCTGATGCCCGATACCGCACAGAGAATCATGACAGCTGTCAGGGGATCAGCATACCGGATAAGCAGGAAGCTGCACATAGCGCCTCCCAGGGCCGAACCTGCTGATTCCCAGAAATAGACATTGTCTGACGGTTGAGAGGCAGAGGCGGTGTATGCCCTGAGACATGTACTTGCCGCAGCGAAACAGGAACCGCTGATCAGGCAGGCCGGTGCTGTAATGAGCAATGTGACAGGGAATATCAGCGCTATGCCGGCTATCTCTCCTGGTGTGATGCTCAATATCTGGCGGGCAAACCGGAGCATGGCAAATGATGCCATGAGGACGGCTGTAAGTAAAACAAGCAATAGGCAGAGCGTGCTGCGGTCGGGGGTTTTTCTGTATATCCGCGGAAAAAGAGCACTCCCTGCTGCTGTACTCATAAGCCAGATGGCCAGAGTTGTACCTGCAGTGAGTTCATTTCCATGGAAAAGTGCAATGACTTCACGGGAAATGATTATCTGAAATCCAATTGATACCGCGCCTGTACAGAACACAGCCAGGCATGCGGCGCAGGAAAAAGGTTGTTTCATATAATTACAAGATATATATTACTGTAGCAAAGCGCAAATAAAAAAAAGGAAGTTCTCATGCTGAAAGTCTACAATACTCTTACAAAGCAGAAAGAAGAATTTGTCCCGCTGAATCCCCCCTTTGTGGGCATGTATGTATGCGGACCAACAGTGTACGATGACCCCCATCTTGGCCATGCCAAGAGCTATGTGTCTTTTGATGTTATATTCAGGTTTCTCCGGATATTGAATTATAAGGTCCGGTATGTGCAGAATATCACCGATGTCGGCCATCTCATGGGCGACAGCGATGAGGGAGAAGATAAAATTATCCAGAAAGCCCGGGTTGAACAGCTTGAACCTGTGGAGATCGCCCAGAAGTATGAACGAAGGTATTTTGCTGCCATGGACCGGATGAATGTTCTCCGGCCCGATATCTCCTCCAGGGCCACAGGATTCATTCTCGATATGATCGAGCTGGTTAAAACCCTTATTCAGAAAGGGTTCGCATACGAGACCGGCGGCAACGTCTATTTTGATGTGGGAGCGTTCGAAGGGTACGGTAAGCTTTCCAGAAGAAAGATGGAAGATCTGAAGCAGGGTACCAGGATCGATGTTGCATCGGATAAAAGGAATCCTGCAGATTTTGCCCTGTGGAAAAAAGCTGATTCCAAACACATAATGCGGTGGCCGTCGCCCTGGGGGCCCGGATATCCAGGGTGGCATCTGGAATGTTCAGTCATGTCAATGAAATTTTTAGGCGATACCGTTGATATCCATGGCGGAGGTATTGACAATCAATTTCCCCATCATGAATGTGAAATAGCCCAGAGCGAGGCTGCCACAGGAAAACAGTTTGTACGGTACTGGCTCCACAACAACATGGTGACGGTAGACGGACAGAAAATGAGCAAGTCCCTTGGCAACTTTATTACCCTGAACGACCTTTTTGCCGAGTTCGATCCCATGGTTGTACGGTTTTTTATTCTGCAGGGCCATTACCGGTCACCCCAGGATTTTTCAAAACAGGCCCTGGAGAGTGCAAAGCGAGGTTTTAACAGGCTGGCACGGGGCGCCGGAATGCTGGAGTCATTAATATCAGTAGAAAAAAAACCGGAAAACCTTACCGGTCCCGGGTTCCGGGGCAGTACAAAAGAACTGCATGACAGGTTTTTCGGGTTTATGGAAGATGATTTCAATACAGCCGGCGCAGTTTCAGTGCTGTTTGAAATTATTGCAGCTTCCAATAAAATGGATGAAACCGACCCTGGCCTGGCAGAGCTGGGCCGCCTCTTTTTCTTTCTTGCGTCGGATATACTGGGCCTTGTATTCACGGGGCAGGAGGGCGATGCCGCTGAAACCGAGGACTCGCTGCTGGCAATTTTCCTTAAACTGCGTTCCGGCGCACGGGAAAACAAGGATTGGAAAACAGCCGATCTGATCCGTGATGAACTTGATAACGCCGGGTACGAGATACGCGACAGCAAAGAAGGTACGACCTGGGTGAAAAAAGTCAAATAAATTGAATTTATTGTTGACAATAAACAAAATTATGCTTATAATTACAGCCTGTGAATAAATTGTGTGCTGGCGTAGCTCAATTGGTAGAGCAGCTGATTTGTAATCAGCAGGTTGTAGGTTCAAGTCCTATCGCCAGCTCGGAAAAAGCTGGA
>Ga0272442_10005026_pt1 | contig 17834 bp, 10 predicted proteins | sample SSMForm2O_FD_200262 | JGI IMG/M metagenome (GOLD analysis project Ga0272442, IMG submission 200262) | Marine sediment archaeal communities from Little Sippewissett salt marsh, Falmouth, MA, United States - SSM-Form-2O | ecosystem: Environmental > Aquatic > Marine > Wetlands > Sediment ... | reverse complement strand
TATCGCGGTATAGCAGCAGCTTTTTTTTAATTATATGACAAATAAGCTTTGTGGTGTGAAGAGGTTTGGTGGCTAGTGAGAGCCGGGTGATTGGGCTTGGGTGGCGGATGGTGGGCGTGCTGGGCGTGGCTGGCGTTAGCGGCTGTGGCCGGGGGAGGTAGCCTCGCCTTGAGGTGCTAAACGAATGGCGGCGGGCGTGGGCGGCTGGATGGTGGTTGGCTGCGGCTGGTGGTGGGAAGGTTCGATGAGGTGGTTGGTTCGCTGGTTGCGGATGTTAGCTGTTGTTGGCGGAGGCTCCCTTGGGGACAGGCACCATTCGGGGCAAACAGTGTTTCGCAGGGGCGCAGCACCGGAGAAAATAAGAAAAGGCCGAACCGGAGGCAGCAACAGCTTGGAGTCAGAGCGGCTGGGGATGGCTTTATTTATGGGGGAAACGGGAAAATATGCGCTATCCTGGGGGGAGGCAGGTTGCCCTTGTTTTGGAAGGTGATTGGTTTCGTTGTGAATTTTAAGAAAATGATGAAACTGTGTTATTTGGGCAATAATGAATGTTTTAAGGCAAAATTTTGTGAGAATATTCTTGCTTTTCGGCATATATAAGTGTATAATCCGGTTAATATTACTGTTTTTGAGAAGAGATGTTGACGTTGGGAAAGCAACACCGAAGGAGGCGCAATCGTTTATTACACCAACACCGGGAAATTGAATATGTTGAATACTGCGGCTTTATCGGTATAATTCGACGTTAGTTTTTTTGAGCGGAGAGCAAATTGAAAAGTGTAGCTATTTTAAGCTGTGTTTTGGTGTTAGCTGTAACCGGGGTGGCAAATTCAACTCCACCGACATATACAATCAGCGGGTTTGTACTAACCGTCGGTGGAGTTGGACTCGGCGGTGTGGATGTGGTCGGGGATAATGGGGCCGGGGAAGTGGTAACAGGAGCCGATGGGGCGTATTCAGTTACCGTATCAAATCATTGGGATGGGACGATTACAGTCAGTAAATCCGGCTGGTTGATTACACCTGCATCGAAAACATATAGCAATGTATCGGGCGATATAGCCGGAGAAGATTATGCCGCCTATCAGCCGACAATCAGCGGGACGGTTAAGAAAGCCGATGGGACACCGCTGGCTGGGGCGGTAGTAGCTGGCGACAACGGCGGGGGCAGCGATACAACCGATGCAAGCGGGTACTACGAATTTGCCGTCCCATACGATTGGAGCGGGGCTGTTTCAGCAGACCTTCCGGGATATCATTTCACGGATAAAAATTATGCGAATGTTATCACGGACCAGAGCGATCAAGACTTCAGTGGTTACCAGCCGACGATTTCAGGTTCGACCGGTGTGGCCGGTGTGACAGTTACCGTCAGTGGCATTGGCAGCGTTGTTTCAACCCCGGAGTACAGTGTAGTTGTTCCTTATAACTGGTCGGGGACGATGACGGCGAATAAAACGAAATGGCAGATAACACCGGAAAGTTATTCTTACATTAATTTAATAAGCAATCAGGAAAATCAAAACTTTACCGCAACTTATACGGGCATTATAACAGTCAAGGCGGACGGGACGGGAAATTACCCCACCATCCAAGCAGCTATCGATGCCGCCGTAAACGATGATATTGTCGAACTCCAGCCGGCAACTTACACCGGTGACGGCAACCGCGACATCGATTATAAAGGAAAAGCCATCACCGTCCGCGGATCAACGGGCGAGCCCAACGACGTAATTATCAACTGTCAGGGAACCCAAGCGGACGCCCACCGAGGTTTTAAATTCATTTCGGGCGAAGATGAAAACTCTATCCTTGAAGGTTTGACAATTATCAATGGATATGCTCCCAAGGAAGATCCTGATGGTGATGGTTATTATTATCCCTCAGGAGGAGGAATTTACTGTAATCAGTCCAGTCCTGTTATTGTTAATTGTATTCTTACAGAGAATGCATCACACCACATGGGAGGCGGCATTTATAATTATTTCAACAATACAATTATTAACAACTGTATAATAAGCTATAATTACGCTTTTATTTTTGGAGGTGGGATATGCAATATCAACAGCGATTCTATCGTAAATACTTGTAAAATCATCAGTAACACTGCAAACGGAAGCGGCGGCGGCATTTATAATGAATCCTCTTCTCCTTCAATCAACAATTCAGATATTATTGAGAATGTATGCATTAATGAAAGAGGGGCTGGAATTTTTAATAACTCCAGTACTGCATTCATAAGAAGTTGTCGTATTTGCGGAAACTCTGCAAATTACGGTGCAGGTATAACTGATAAAATGAGCATTTCTGTTATCCTACAATGTATTATACAGGACAACATAGCAAATTATGGTGGGGGGGTCCTTGCTGAATACAGCAGTATGACAGAAATTGTCAATTCAATTATAAGCGAAAACATGGCCAATTTTCTAGGAGGTGGAATATATAATACCGCCTCCAGTAATATAAATGTTAAATGTTCTTGCATTATATACAATTCAGGCGGCTCTCTGGGGGGGGGAATTTATTGCTATCCCGGAAGTTCTGCGGATATTCTTAATTGCATCGTATGGGCAAACTCGGCTAATCAGCTTTTTGGAGAATTTTATGTGAGTTACAGCGATGTTCAAGGGGGATATTCAGGAATTGGCAATATCGACCTTGACCCATTATTTGAAGATGACGGCTATCATCTTAATTTAAGTTCTCCTTGTATTAATGCGGGCGATCCAAATACTGTTGTTGAGCCCAATGAAACCGATATTGATGGTGATCCGAGGGTTGTTGGTCAAATAGATATGGGAGCAGATGAGTTTTTCAGTGCTAATCAGGCAGTGTTTTATCTGCCTGTTAATAAACTGCAATTTATCGCATTGGAGGGGCGAGCGAATCCTGATAGTCAGTGGCTAGTGATTCGAAATTACGGTTTGCCGGATCTAGACTGGAGCATAACCGAATCATGTTCATGGTTTGATACATCTCCAACATCCGGGATAATTGCATTTGAGGCCGAGCAGATTGTTGATGTTAATATTGATATGGCTGGTCTTTCGGTGGGTGATCATAATTGTGTTCTTACTGTGGGTGGGGTAGATACATTAAACGGGCCAATATTTGTAGATATTAATCTTGTGGTGATAGGGCCTGAATTGGGAATAGATGTTAATGTGTTTAATTTTCAAGCAAGTAAAGAGACAGTTGATCCTGCGGCCCAAACTTTGACAATATCCAATTTGACCGGAGGTGGCACATTAAACTGGAGTATTGCATCAGATTGCAACTGGATGATTATCGAGCCGAATGTTGGTGCAATAACAACAGGTTCAACAGATGTTATACTTGATATTGACCAGAATAACATTGAATATGGCAATCATAGTTGCCAATTAACTGTAACTGATCCAAACGCCGAGAACAGCCCTCAGTATGTTACTGTCGAGCTAGAAGTTTTAAGGCCGGAACTTACAGTCAGTCCATTGCAATTTGATTTTGAAACAGCTATTGATCAACCAAATGATTCCAATCAAGTTCTGACCATTCAGAATACCGGCTATGATACGTTATATTGGGATATCAATATACCAGTGGGATGCGGCTGGTTAGAAATTTCTGAAATTTCGGGACAGTCCACAGGCGAAGTTGATGAAGTAACATTGAGCATCGACTATAATGAAATTGAAGCAGGTTATTATGAATTTGATATTACTATCAGCGACCCAAATGCAGACAACAGTCCACAGGTAATTCCTGTTGAAGTTCATGTTTTAAGCCATAAGGGACAACGGCATGTACCGTCCGAGTACGATACGATTCAAGCGGCGATAAATGCGGCGGTTGATGGTGATGAAGTGATAATCCATCCGGGGACATATACCGGGGCGGGCAATTATAACATTAACTTTTTAGGTAAGGCAATAACTGTACGCAGTATTGAGCCGAAGAATCCATCGATAGCAGCAGCGACGATTGTTGATCCGAACTATTATGGTAATGGTTTTGTGTTTCTCAGTGGTGAAGACGCAAATTCTTTGCTGGACGGCTTGACGATTAAAAGGGCATCATCAGCACAGTTTTCGGGGGGGATAGTCTGTCAGTATAGCAGTCCTGTGATTAAAAACTGTGTCATTGAAGAAACTTTGGCCAATGGAATCGTGCTCCTTGATAGCAGCGCAATTATCAGTAACTGCATTATCAGGAACAATAGCGGAGAAGATGCCTGGTTGACAATCGGGTACGGAATAGTATGTTTTAGCTATAGCGGCGAAGTCTCTCCAAGACCATTAATAACTGACTGTGTTATCAGTAATAATTACAGAAGCGGCTTGTACTGCGTAAGAAATAATCCAACAGTTAAGAACAGTATGTTCGTTGGTAACCGTGGGGCGTTTTCTCCCTATCTCCAACCCTCTCACGGAGGGGGCATCTTTTTTGTAGGAGGAATGCTTTCTCTGACGAGCTGTACTTTCAGCGGCAATGTAGCAGACATTGGCGGCGGAATATGTAACTATGGAGCAGGGTATCCAACAGCTAATATAACTATTAACAATTGTATTCTTTGGGGCAATGATGCTAATGATGGCCCACAGATCGCTATAATCAAAGGGTATCCTTTTATGGATGGTCCATCAACAGTTACGGTTTCTTACAGTGATGTCGAGGGCGGCCAAGCATCTATTCATATCGATCCGTGTTGTGTAATAGATCCGTGTTGTGTGTTGGAATGGGGTGAAGGCAATATTGATATTGACCCTTGTTTTGCCCAGCCGGGATACTGGCACCCTAATGATACGCCTGTCGATGCCAATGATGATTATTGGGTTGATGGCGATTACCATTTAAAATCTGAGGCCGGCAGATGGGAATGGTCAAAATATATAGGTTTAGATGCAGCCGGGGATGGGTTTATAGATTTGTCTGATTTTGCTGCGTTCGCAAATTTATGGCGGACAGAGGGCGGCGATATTGCTGCCGACCTCGATGGCAGCGGCTCTGTTGACTTGTCTGATTTGGAGCTTCTTTTGAACAATTACTTAGCCAATTATCCACTTGGAGAATGGAGAGCCGATGATGTTACAAGTGCGTGCATTGATGCCGGCGAGGCGAATTCAGACTGGACGAAGGAATTGTGGCCGCACGGTGAGCGGATAAATATGGGGGCATACGGGGGAACAGCACAGGCGAGCATGTCTTTATCAACGGCTGGAAATAAAGCTGATTTGGACAGAGACGGTGATGTTGACGGCGACGACCTGGCTTTACTTGCGGGGGTGTGGTTAGTGGAAGAGGTGCTCTTGTCCGAAGATATCAACCGAAATGGTTTGGTGAACTTCTCTGATTTTGCCGAGTTTGGCTGGCAGTGGCGGTGGGAAGAATAATTCTATCGGTTTGTTTGGAAACATCCTGTACATATATTACGGCATTCGCCGTATGTTCAAAAGAGCATCGTTCTTTGTGATTTTTGCAGGTTTGTGAAGTATTCGGGGTTTTGGCAGTACTTTGGTCGGAGGGATTTTGCCCGCTTTTTCGACAAGTCAAGACTGATTCCATAAGAAAGGTTGATTTTACAGATAGATTTGATATGGTATCGGAGATTAGGCTTGATATCGAAGATGAGCAGGTATAGACAATGTTAAACGGAAAAATCCTTAACGACTTAGATTCCGCACTTTAGGCAAGATGAATTTTACACGAAATTTGCGAAAAAAATTAACTTACAGTTCTTTGAGATTGGGGCGGCGGCTGGCCCAAAAGGGAGGCTATGGCGATGTTGAGCGTTTGCGTAAAATCCTGATTGGTTTTATGCAAATTGCCTTTCCTTTGCGCAGACAACTGGAAAGGAATATGAAACTGACGGGAGTGTACCAACCGGAATTGATGGATGCATATTTCGACAGGGCTACGGACCAGTTAATTATGATGGCTCATGGATTTCGAGCGGACTTCGACCTGAGTTTTCTTCTGAAATCATTTCGTTTTGACGATTCATTTGTCCACCTGGAGCAGGCCTATGCCAAAGGCAAGGGGGTTATGGTTGTGGCCGGGCACCTTTGCGGTTACCCCTCTGTAGTCACTGTTATCTCGACTCGACTTCCGTGTGCTGTTTACTCGCGTCGTAATAAAGACTCCAAGAAAGTGGCAATTATGGAGGCTATTGCTAAAGCAGGAAAAGTGGAGGTTATTTATCGTCCTGAGAGCTCGAACCGCGCTGAGAAACTGCAGGCCGTCATTGACGCTCTGCGTCAAAGCAAGATGCTCTTCATTACACCCGATACACCTCGCAAGCCGCATGAAGGTGTTGCTGTAAATATTCTGGGTAAAACAGCATATTTTCCCGCCGGTGTATTTGTTATGTCTATGCGAACGGGAGCGCCTGTTGTGCCCGTTTGGTGGCGCTGGGAACAGGATTGCTACCGGATTTATTTCAGTGAGCCGATTGAGCTTTCCCGTGGAGGAGGCAAGATTCGAGAGAAAGCCGAGGCAGGGATGAAACAATGGTCTTGTCAATTGGATACCTTCATCCGTGCATATCCTGAGATGTGGTGGAACTGGTTAGACAAAAGATGGACACAAATCATAAGAAACCATAACAATCTCAAATGAGAAAGTTGGTGGATAAAGGCTGGATGTGATTGAATCGGCCGTTGATTTTTCATTTTCAGGAAGCCATCAAGATTAGGCGGGGCAGGTTCGCCTTCAAAGTGGTGGGTTGGCAATTGCATTTAAAAGATGGGGTAATATGAAAAACCACCGGATTTGCTACTGCCTTAAGTAAGAGTAATAGATGAGGTTGGCTTTTAAGGTAAAGTCCCCCATTAAACGACAAGCCACAAAGGGCTGGGTCTATCCTCCTCCGGACCCGGCCCTTTTCTTTTTCGAGGAACTGGTGAAAATTTGTCACATCTCCGTTCCTGGGATATGCACCTGCGGGGAGGCTGGAGACTTGCCGAAGGAATTTCAAGTTAGGCGAACCCGAGCGTGGCGGGATCATTTAGAAGCCCATTTTTCCCGGCTTTGGGCATAGAGGTCGCGGCCGTAACAGTCATTTATTACTATTAAGGGCATATCCTTTATAGTTAACTTTCTTATTGCTTCAGGGCCAAGCTGTTCAAAGGCAATTACCTCAGATTGCCGAATGGATTTGGATAACAAGGCCGCCGCCCCGCCGGTAGCACCGAAATAAACGGCGGTGTGGTCTTTGCAGGCCTTGATGACTTCTTTTGAGCGCTGCCCTTTTCCAATCATAGCCTTGAGGCCTTTGGCAAGCAAAAGAGGGGCGTATGGGTCCATCCTGTAACTTGTGGTGGGGCCGGCAGAGCCAATGACGGCACCGGGCTTTGCGGGTGAAGGACCGACATAATATATCACAGAGCCTTTAAGGTCAAAGGGAAGCGGCTTATTTTCTGAAATCAGGTCGGAGAGCTTTTGGTGAGCAGCGTCTCTGGCGGTAAAAATTGTTCCGGAGAGGAGGACCTGGTCGCCAATTTTCATTTTCTTTATAATCTCGTCGGTTAATGGTGTCCGGATATTTAATACGCTCATTTATGTTCCTCTATAAGTTTTAGTATCAGTGCTTAGAGTCTTTATTTTTCCTGTTACAAGATATACGATTGGGAGCGCGCGGCATTGCACTGGATATTTACGGCGGCAGGGAAAGAAGCTATGTGCCGCGGAAAAACTTCAATAAACAAATCAAGCGCGGTAACTTTTCCGCCGAGCCCGGCCGGTCCGATACCAAGCTTATTTATCTCTTCAAGCCACCGGACTTCATACTCTGCTATTTTTTTGTCAGTGCTGCGTTGGCCAATCTTTCTTAAGAGGGCTTTTTTGGCCAGGTACGCCACGTAATCGAAAGTCCCTCCGATTCCAACTCCGACTATAATGGGGGGACAGGGATTTGCGCCTGCGAGGCTGACGGTCTCAATGACAAAGTTTTTCACACCATCTGTGCCATCGGCGGGTTTTAGCATTTTTATTCTGCTGACGTTTTCGGCGCCGCCACCTTTGGGCAAGACGGTCATTTTTACCCTGTCGCCAGGGACAATCTCAGTATGGATGATGGGCGGGGTGTTGTCTCCGGTATTGACAGGGTCGGTGAGAGGATTTTTTACGATTGATTTTCTCAGGTATCCATCGGTGTATGCCTCGGCGACGGCGCGGGTTATTGCATCGTTAAGATAGCCGCCGGTAAAGGAAACTTCCTGGCCTATCTCGATATATAGAACGGTGAATCCGGTGTCCTGGCAGAGGGGGAGGGATTCGGTTTGTGCGATTCGGGCATTTTCTAAAAGTTGCTGCAATACAGCCCTGCCGGGGGGTGATTTTTCCGTTTCGGCAGCTTTTTGAAGGGCCTCTTTCATATCATCATTTAATTTCGTACAGGCATCGAGGCAGAGAGTTTTTACTATGCTTTTTATTTCATTCACATTTATCGAACGCATTTTTGAACTCCACATTCGCCATAAAGACACAAAAAGACGACCTTCGGTACACGATTATAGTTTATTTATACGAAAGATTAAAAACAATATCTGAAAAAACAACGGAGATAGTGCAAGTAAAAAGGCGAATTTTGTCGTTGACTTGGGCGATAAGAGGACATATCCTTTCAATTACGTTTTGCACAAAATTCTTATTACATAGGCATAAGGATGGTTTTCTATGTCAGGGAAGATGCTTTCGCTGATAGAGTTCACATCACTGGACTGGTTCTGGGTTGTTGCATTTGTGCTGGTAATGATTTCGTGCGGAGTGCTGTTTTATCGTCTTGGGAAGCGTTCAGAATCGGAGTTTTTTCTTGCCGGCCGCGGTCTTCCATGGTGGCTTCCGGCAACCTCGGTTTATGCCACGCATACGGCTACGGACAGTCCAATGTGGATTGGCGGGATGATATACAAACTTGGAATGCGCGGCATCTGGTTTCCGTTCTTCTCGGCGTGGTGTGCGATAAGCGCATTTGTTTCGACAAGGATTTTCAGGCGTTCTCTTGCGATGAGCCAGGCGGAATGGCAGAACCTTCGATACAGCGGTTTAGGGGCGGAATTATTGCGCGGCTGGCTGGCCGGATGGCAGACCTTTATGAATATGTTTACGCTGGCGTGGGTAAGCGCGGCTATGGGAAAGGTGGGGACATATTTGTTCGGGTGGCCGCACTGGATAGGGCTGGTGGTTTTTACGGCAATATGCGCTATCTATGTTCTAAGCGCCGGGTACTGGGGGGTTATTATGGCGGACTTCCAGCAGGGAGTAATAGCTTTTCTTATAATAACTTTCGTCACCTTTTGGGCGATTGCCGAAGTTGGGGGGCCGTTAACGATAGTCAATAAACTCGAAACATTAGGGCAAAGCTGGCGGTTAAATCCCTTTCACTTTGACGAAGAATTTCCTTTCGCCTGGTTTATAACACTTTTGATAATGGCTACTGTAGGTGGAATCGGGATGGGTAATTTCATCGACTGGTACCCTGAAGCCCAGCGGATTCAGTCGGCGAGGTCAGTTCGCGATGCAAGTTACAGTATATGGGCAGGCGGGCTTGCGGCTATTTTCAGAAACGGTTTCTGGGCTGTGGCGGTACTGGCCTTCTTCGTGGTGTATCCTAATATCGCCGAATCGAAGGAATACGAGATGGCTTGGTACAGGATAGCGTTCGAATATCTGCCTGTGGGGATGATTGGGGTGTTTTTTGCAGCGGTGCTGGCTATCCATCTGAGTACTATATCAACATCTCTGAATTTAGGGGCCCTGTATGCAACCCGTGACTTATATCACCACTATATCAATCCACAGGCCTCGGAGAAACAACTTGTTAGAATGGGACGAATCAATACGCTGCTGATGCTTGTCGGCTGTTTTGTTTTGGGGCTAACAATGAAAAAAATCACAGAGTGGCTGATATTTGCGCTTTGGCTGCAGGCGGCGGGTATCTGGATACCGTCGATACTTCAGGTAATCTGGTGGCGGTTTAACTCATGGGCGTATTTGAGCGCTTGGATAGCCAACTTAGTAATGAGCTGGCTGGTGGTGTGGGTTCTGCCGGCACTCGGCGTGATACCGAAACTGCCGGACTATCAGCAGTTCTGGATGCTTGCAATACTGGTTGCGGTGGTGTATTTGCCGATAATGTTTATTACCAGGGCCGATGATATGGAGCACTTGGTGCGTTACTACGTAGCGGCAAGGCCTTGCGGTTTCTGGGGGCCGGTACGCAGAGAAGCAATAAAACGAGAACTTATTAAAGAATATTAGGAGAGTTTTTTATGTCAGGATTGATTCTTTCACTGATTGAGTTCGCAGCTCTGGACTGGTTCTGGGTTGTTGCATTTGTGCTGGTAATGATTTCGTGCGGAGTGCTGTTTTATCGTCTTGGGAAACGCTCGGAGTCGGAGTTTTTTCTTGCCGGGCGAGGTCTTCCGTGGTGGCTTCCGGCAACGTCGGTTTATGCGACACATACGGCTACGGACAGTCCGATGTGGATTGGCGGTATGATATACAAATTCGGAATGCGCGGTATCTGGTTTCCGTTCTTCTCGGCGTGGTGTGCAATAAGCGCCTTTGTTTCGACGCGAATTTTCCGTCGTTCTCTTGCGATGAGCCAGGCGGAATGGCAGAACCTTCGTTACAGCGGTTTAGGAGCGGAACTGTTACGCGGCTGGCTGGCGGGGTGGCAAACCTTTATGAATATGTTTGTGCTGGCGTGGGTGAGCGCGGCAATGGGGAAGGTTGGAACATATTTGTTCGGATGGCCCCACTGGATAGGGCTGGTGGTCTTTACGGCAATATGCGCTATCTATGTTCTGAGCGCCGGATACTGGGGGGTGATTATGGCGGATTTCCAGCAGGGAGTTATAGCTTTTCTGATAATAACCTTCGTTACCTGCTGGGCGATTAAAGAGGTTGGAGGCCCGTTAACGATAGTCAATAAACTCGAAGCATTAGGTCAAAGCTGGCGGCTTAATCCCTTTCACTTCGATGAAGAATTTCCATTTGCATGGTTTATAACGCTCTTGATAATGGCGACTTTCGGTGGAATCGGGATGGGTAATTTCATAGACTGGTATCCTGAGGCTCAGCGAATTCAGTCGGCGAGGTCAGTTCGCGATGCAAGTTACAGTATATGGGCGGGCGGGCTTGCGGCGATTTTCAGAAACGGTTTCTGGGCGGTGGCGATTCTGGCCTTCTTCGTGGTGTATCCTAATATCGCCGACTCGAAGGAATACGAGATGGCGTGGTACAGGATAGCGTTCGAATTTTTGCCTATGGGGATGATAGGGGTGTTCTTTGCGGCGGTGCTGGCCATCCATTTGAGTACAATCTCGACGCATCTGAATTTAGGCGCCCTATATGCGACTCGCGACCTTTATCACCACTATGTCAATCCACAGGCCTCGGAAAAACAACTGGTTCGAATGGGACGAATCAATACGCTGCTGCTGCTTGTGGGGTGCTTTGTTTTAGGGCTGACAATGAAAAAAATTACAGAGTGGCTGATATTTGCGCTTTGGCTGCAGGCGGCGGGTATCTGGATACCGTCGATACTTCAGGTAATCTGGTGGCGGTTTAATTCCTGGGCGTATCTTAGCGCCTGGATTGCAAACTTAGTTATGAGCTGGCTGGTGGTGTGGGTCCTTCCGGCACTTGGTGTGATACCGAAGCTGCCCGACTATCAGCAGTTCTGGATGCTGGCGATACTGGTTGCGGTGGTGTACATGCCGATAATGTTTTTGACCAAGGCCGATGATATGGACCATTTGGTGCATTACTATGTTGCGGCGAGGCCTTGCGGGTTCTGGGGGCCGGTACGCAGAGAAGCCCTTAAACGAGGCCTTATTAAAGAACATGAAGATAATAACAAATAATGAAGGAATGTTAAAATGAGCTTATTTCAAAAACACTGGACGCCGGAACAAGCCGATGAGTGGAGCATACATGACCTGATAGCCTGCGTGCTGTCTGCTGTGACGTATATCCTGATAGGTATCGGTGTAGCGGGCGCCCTGCTTCTGCAGGTATGGGGGTTTATTACGCTGATAGTCGGGGTCATCTGCACAGTAGTGATGTTTCTGATTATCGACCCGAAGCTGAAGGCAATGTCGGAAGCCTTTGCAAAACGACAGGCGGAATTTCTCGAACATGTTGACAAAACCACTCGTTGGGAGGAATAACAATGAATATAGACCCTGAAACCGGCGGCAAGATATTAGGGATGGTAATGGCCTATTTCGTGAGCTTTCTGGGGCTGCTGCTGGCTTATTACAATTATAAAAAGCGCGGTCCCGGCGCCAACAAAAAGAGCAAAGAGATAAATCATGGAGAACAATAATGCAAGGTGAGTTTTCATTTTTCTGGAGCATCCTGTTGCCGGCGGCAATGGTATTAGGCTCGGTGATTTTGACCTATGCCCTGTACAAGCATTTCGCGGGCAAGGTGCAAAAACAGCGCGAAGAAGCAGAGACAAACTAAGCGGCGTCTGAAGCCGGCTAAAATATACAAACCGGACTATTTACATCCGGCACAAAATACCTTCCTTCGGTCTTAAGCAAGATTACAAGATAAGTTACGGGCTTACATCCCTTTTGCGAGCGGAAAGTAGAATGAGGTTTCTTATCGCCTGAATGTCGCGTGCGGTTAGCCATCGTTGTTCGAAGTTTGTTTCCTGCGCAATCTGAGCGATTGCCATCAGGGCACGGAGGTGGTAATTTCTCTGGTCTTTTGTACCTGCTAAAATGAACATTATCCTTATAGGTTCAGGGGTATTGGAAAAATTAATTCCGTCCTTAGCCCGTACAAGCAATACGTCAAATTTATTTTCACCCTCAACGATTATATGCGGTATAGCAAAACCCGGCTGAACCACAGTGCCGCCCTGAGTCTCGCGAAGTAGGAATTTTTCGAAGAGGACATACTTATCGGTATCCAGTTTTTCTGCCAGGATGGTGGAAACTTCACGGAAAAGGTCATCGGCTTCCCTGGTTCCCTCTATTTCAAGGATTCTGCACTGCTTTATCAGTTTGTCAAACCTGTCTTCGATTATGTCGTCACGCTCGAGCAAAATGTCCCGAAGCTCGTTTTCGAGTGTAACGGTTTTAAGCTCGCGCGCGGTAACCCTTTCTACGATGTGCATAACTGCGGAGGCGCGACTAACCCTTCTTGAGACATACAGGACGAACCATGCTGCGCTGATTGCAATAAAACAGGCGGAAATCAAAAGTGGAACTTTTCCCATATCGACAATAAGGGCTCCGTAAGCAACGACGGCAAAGATATGTATATAGGGATATAAGGGTGATTTGAACTTCGGGCGATAGCTCTGTATTTTGCTTTCCCGCATTATAATCACGCTGGCATTTACAAGAATGAAAAGTATTACCATCAAGGTCGATGCCGTTTTCACCAGGACCTCAATGTCAAGAGTAACAATAGCGACAATCATAAATCCTCCGGTGAGCATTATGCTGACGTGAGGCGTTTTGAAACGGAGATTTACTTTTGCCAAAGGCGGAGGTAATAATCGGTCTCTGCTCATTGCCATAGGTGACCTTGATGCAGCGAGTATTCCTCCGTTAGCAGTGGTAACGAAAGCAGCTATAGCAGCTAAACTAAGGATGATAAATCCCCAGGAACCTATAAATTTGCCTGCCGCCAACGAAATAGGCAAAAAGCTACCGGAAAGTTCATTACCCTCGACCACTCCTACTGTAATTATGATTACTGTGATATAAAAAAGCGTAACCACAAACCAGGCAAGCAGCATACCTCTTGGCAGATTTCTGCCGGGATGTTTGACTTCCTCTGCAATGCTTGCGACTTTAGTCAAACCACCGAAACTTATGAAAACCAGTCCTGCGGTGGCTAATATGGCAGGCCAACCTTTTTGAAGAAAACCGTCGTATCTGGCAATTTTGACGCTGCCTGCCCCCAGGAAAACAAACAGTGTAAGAATTGCCAAGAGAACGGCCACAAGCAAAATCTGAAACCTGCTTGTATGCCTGACACTTACAATATTGAGCACGGTAAAGGCCATGCAGCAGAGGACGGCTATTGCTTTCAGGTGCCAGGGCGAAAGCTGGACGGGAAAGAGGCTTTGCAGTACGACTTCGACAAGGATCGCCATTCCGACAACAGCGAAGGCGCTTTTTAGAGCAAGCGAAAACCAGCTTGCAAAACCGCTGAAGAGTCCCAAAACAGGTCCCAGGCTTCTTTCGACAAAAAAATAGGTTCCGCCGGCCCGTGGCATAGCGGTGGAAAGCTCAGTTTTGCTGAGAAGACTTGGGAGTACAAGAATTGAGGCAAGGAGATATGATAATACGACAGCGGGTCCGGCTTTTGTGAATGCGATGGCCGGCAAAACAAAGAGCCCGGAACTAATCATCGCACCCGCCGCCACAGCAAATACGTCAAACAAGCCAAGCTGCTTTTTCAGTTGCGCCACAGCTTCAATCTCCCATTTTCTTTGAAATGATAAACAAAAGTCATATTAATAACCACCAAATTTTTAAATATTCCTTTGCAACTTCATATATTTGATACCAAAGATTTTTGCCATTTGGAACTCTGTGCGTGGTACATAATCGAGCAGGCGTGGGCTTGACAGTGCCAGCTTTCCAGGCCGGTGGGTTTTAAATTGGGTTTGTTTGGCTTTGAAATCGGATTTGAATGGGTTTGAATTGGCTTTGTTTTTACGGTGGCTTGAGGAGATAAACATTTTCGTAATCCTTTTTTTTAATAGAACTTAGGTTCATTTAAGTATCTAAACAATTGGGTTTGTTTTGAATAAAAAGGGTTTGTTTGTAGAGAGTTCTTTACAAATGTAGAGCGGTGGGTATTTTGGCAAGTTAGCGAGGATATCGGCTTCAATAATCATCAAAAAGAGCCTTCTGATTTATTACAGAATTTTTTCAGGGGGGAGGGAAAAAAGACCTCCCTATAATTGGATGAACTTGCGCCTTTCGGTCGAAGAAACGTTGGATTTTAAGGTGTGAAAAAGTTGTAAGTCGTTATTTAGAGAGAGGTAAAAAAAATTTTGGAAATGTACCACTTGGGTTCTTAGATACTTGCGCAATCGGTACGATTTTACGTCGCAAAAAATGTGAGCAACGGCGGGGTGAAAAATTGAAAAAAAACGCAAAAAAAGAACAGGTTTTGAGGAAAAAGGCGGAAAAATTGGAAAAAAAGCGACAAAAAGATGCCAAAAAACGTACAAAATTGCACACCCGATACAAAAACCCCCTTCGATGTTAAAATGGGCGAGATTTTTTAGGGGCAAAATTTGGCTCTCAAAATGAGAGTGATTAAAATGTTAAAATGGGTAAGATTACACCTTCTTCTTCGACTAATTTTTAGCGTTCAGTTAATATCAAAGAAGCGTGGCGGATTTTTGGGCCGCCACGCTTGAAAAAAACATCCTAAATTTTACAACAGCACTATTGAGCCTGTACTACGAGACCTGCAATAACCTGACGGTTAATGTTGGAGTGAGTAACACTCGGCGTCTCATTAGCGCCGGTAGCAGCCTTGTAGCCGGCAACACCATCGGCGGAGACCATGCTAAGTTCGACGGTCTCGGTAAAGCCGTTGTTAAGAGAATAGGTGCCGGTATTGCCACAGGTCGCAGCTAAAACAACCATGTCACCATCATTAGTAGAAAGGGCGCTTGTTGATACGGTGGCTGTCGTGCCGCCATTGGAAGCGCTGGCTCCGACGGGACTGGTCTGGTTGACATTCTGCATAAATACACTGGTGTAAGCCGGTGTCCGGTTAGGGACTTCGGCCCATGTTACAACAAAGCTGCTGCCAGAAGCAGCGTTAATGCCGGCTTCGTCAAGAACGAACAGGGCGGCATAAGCCCTGTAGCCGGTGCCCTCATTATCTTCGATGACTTCTGTCATAGACTGGCCGCCATAAGTAACGGAAGTAATATTCATATCGGCGTTGTTGTCTTCTGCGTGAGCGGTGAAGACCAGAAGCCGGTTTGTGCCGGATTCTGCAGTGTGGCTTGTGCCGGAAACCCATGAGCCAATAATTTCCACATCTGAAGGTGGGGCCGCTACTGTTGTGAAACTCCAGACATTACCGGTTGTTGTACCAGCGGTGTTGATTTCATCGATACGCCAGTAGTAGGTAGTATCATTGGCCATTGTTCCGGGGTCGAAGGTAGTAGCGGTCTGGTTGCCCTGGAAAGTGCCGGGGCTGGTCGTGCCGAAGTACACGTCACTTGAGGTAGAATCAGAACCTTCCGTCCAGCTCAGGTCTGCATCTATACTTACATCCGTTGCACTATCAGCCGGGCTCGGGTTGGAGGCCTGGCCGGGCGGTGTCGGACCACCTGTATAAATATCATTGACCTGGCTCTGGGTCAGAGCATAGTTATAGACACGGACATCGCTAAGGAGACCATCCCATTCTCGACCGTTGGAACCGGCGTCACGTGACTCAGCATTTTCACCGATGTATACATCCCAGTTGTTTGTAGCCATGCTTCCGGAACAGGCAACAGAGTTAGAGTCCAGGCCGCCATCGATATAGATATAAGCATTCGAGCCGTCATATACACCGGCAACGTGGTGCCACTGGTTATCGAAGATACCGACACCAGCTTTGATTCCATCCCACGGCATATCTAAGACGTCAACATAAAAGCTCATTGCATTGGTCCTCTTTGCTTTCTGCAGCCCCCAGCCACCGCTGCCGTCCCTACCCTTGGCGATAATGGTTGAGAGGTTTCTCCAATCGGTATAATCATCTTTCATCCAAGCCATCACGGTAATATTACCTACGATATCAAAGAAAGACTCATTAGGTATTGTCACATAATTATCATTACCGCTGAAATCAAGGCACCAGCCTCTTTCGGCATCATTTGTCCAGGATGGACTTCCAACAAGTGTACCGTCATTGCCGTACGCGGTTGAATCAGCAGCGGTACTACCTGTGCCATCATCCAGTGGCCACCAGCCGATAATCTCATCGCCTGTACTGACTATCGTTGTAAAGCTCCAGACAACGCCGGTAGTTGTGCCAACAGCATTGATTTCGTCGATACGCCAGTAGTAAGTTGTATCGTTGGCCATTGTACCCGGGTCGAAGGTTGTTGCGGTCTGGTTGCCCTGGAAGGTACCGGGGCTGGTTGTTCCGAAGTAAACATCGCTTGAGGTCGAGCCTGAACCTGCTGTCCAGCTTAAATCAGCATTGATACTTACATCTGTTGCGCTGTCAGCGGGGTTAGGATTGCTCGCCTGTCCGGGCGGCTGTGGTGCAGCTTCAGTTGTGAAGTTCCAGACAGGACCTGCTGTTGTGCCACCTGCATTGACTTCGTCGATACGCCAGTAGTAGGTGGTATCGTTTGCCATAGTGCCGGGGTCGAAAGTTGTTGCTGTCTGGTTGCCCTGCAGTTCGCCTGAATCGGGTGTTGAATCAGTACCGAAGTACACATCGTGCGATGTTGCGCCGGAACCTGCCGTCCAGCTAAGGTTAGCATTAATGCTAACATTTGTTGCGCTGTTGGAGGGGGCAGGATTGGTGGCCTGGGCCGGGGCAGCGACTATTGTTGTGAAACTCCAGACGTTGCCCGTAGTTGTCCCGTCGGCATTAATCTCGTCGATACGCCAGTAGTAGGTGGTATCATTGGCCATAGCGCCGGGATCAAAGGTGGTTGCAGTCTGGTTGCCCTGGAAAGCGCCGGGACTGGAGGTGCCGAAGTAGACATCGCTCGAAGTAGAACCTGTGCCGGCAGTCCAGCTTAGGTCAGCATTAATACTTACATTTGTTGCGCTGTCAGCGGGGCTTGGGTTTGTGGCCTGTCCCGGAGGCTGAGGCGCTGCTTCAGTAGTGAAACTCCAAAC